>Ga0272441_10008840_pt1 | contig 15779 bp, 13 predicted proteins | sample SSMProp6N_FD_193582 | JGI IMG/M metagenome (GOLD analysis project Ga0272441, IMG submission 193582) | Marine sediment archaeal communities from Little Sippewissett salt marsh, Falmouth, MA, United States - SSM-Prop-6N | ecosystem: Environmental > Aquatic > Marine > Wetlands > Sediment ... | reverse complement strand
AGGGTCATCAACATTGCCGTCAACGACCCGCACTTCGATAAACTCATGCAGCCGAGCATCCCCGCGTGGCCGTGACATCCGAGTAGTGCTCTGTCGCAGGCGATCCGAGCCGAAATGTACACGTAGGGCTTGCCACGGGTTGCCAAGCATGTCATTCTATCGCCAAAGGAGTAGATATGACGATCGCAACCTGGGCTCGAACACTCTGTGGTTTTGCAATGACACTGGCGTCGGCGTCGTCGCAGGAGGCGGCGCGGTTTCCCGTGGACACGGCCGGCGCGTATTACACGGTGCAGGTCCTGGCGGCGCCGGCTGAGAACGAGAAGGCCATGCGGGACACGTACGAATCGCTGGGCGACGAGGGACATCTGGTCTATTGCAGCCCCACCCGCGTTGGCGAGCGACGCTACCTGAGACTGCGGACCGGGCTGTTCGCCGACCGCACACAAGCGCAAGCCCGCGCCCGGCAGCTCAAGAAGGAGAACGGCTTCGAGGGCTTCGTGGCCCGCGCCGGCGTGTTCGTGGATTCTCTCGACCGCGGGGTTCAGGTGGTCACGACGCCCAGCGGCATCTGGCGCAAGATCGGCGTATCGGCCACGGAACTCTACCATTTCCCATCCTGCTTCAGCGCCGCGCCGAACTGCCCGGCCCGCATTTCTCCGGCCGGGACGCATATCGCGTTCTACCACGACAACAAGATCATAGCCGTAAACCTGAACACGAGCCGTGCGACGGTCCTGCGGGAAGGTGCGCACGCGGACGAGCTTCTCCAAAGCATCGTCCGCTGGTCGCCCGACGGCCGGCACCTCGCCTATCTCGATGCGGTCGCCTGGGAGCAGCCCACGCGCTTGTGGGTCATGCGATCCAACGGCACGAACAACCACTGCCTGGTCCGCGACGAAACCGGGCAGACCAAGGTCAAGTCCTTCCTGTGGCATCCGCGTAAGAACAAGCTCTTCTACGTGGCCGGGCCAACGCACGGGACCGTGTCGGTCGGCGGCAGCCTCTATTGCACCGACCTTGGCGGCGACCGCAAGAAGCTTGTGCAGGCTGTGATCGAGAACGGGGAAGAAGTTTTTCGCGAATTTCGCATCGCCAACGGCGTCCTTTATTACAAGATCGCCCGTTTTGACGCAAACCGTCAGGAAAAGGAATATACGCTGCGAACGCTCGATATCAGCGGATCGGCCGCGCAACTGAAATGACGCGTACCGGAAAGGAGAATACTCGTGCAGGCAGGCGGAAACAAACAAAACGTCTTTCTGATCGTCCTGTTCACTACCGCCGCGACCGGCATCACGTTTGGCACGAGCCCGGCTCGACACGCGGCAAGTGCGGCCCAACGTAAAATCGCCTCGCTCAAAGCGTTCGGGACCATCGGCAAGGAGGTTCGACCGTTCGAGCCGGGCCGGGAGGCCGAGCTGTTCCGCCACGAGGGCCGTGGCTGCCTGACGCACATGTGGTTCGGAGGTAACTTTCCCAACTACGGCAAGACCCGCCTGCGCATCTACGTCGACGGCGAAACCACCGCCTCGGTCGACATGGAGCTGATGATGGGCCACGGGATCGGCTTCCAGGACGCCGCCTCTCCCTGGGGCGTGGCGAGAATCGGCAAAACGGGACATCCCAGCGGCATCTACAACACCTACCGCATCCCCTTCGGCAAGAGCGTGCGCGTCACCGCCGAGTTAGCCGAAGGCGAAAAGGGCAATCCGCACTTCTGGTGGATCATCCGAGGCGTGGAGAATCTCCCGGTCGAGATCGCCGGCGTGACGCTCCCGGCCGAGGCGCGCCTGCGGCTCTATAAGAAGGAAGACTACACCGCCAAGCCCCTGGAAGAATTCAATCTCTGTGACACGCGCGGCGCCGGCGTCCTGTACCAGGTGACCATCGCCGCACGCAGCGAGAATTTCAGCTACCTCGAAGCGTGCATGCGCGCCTATATCGACGGCGCCGAGAAACCGCTCTGGCTCTCCTCCGGTCTGGAGGATTACTTCCTCGGAACCTATTATTTCAACCGGGGGCGCTACTACACCCCGGTCGCGGGCCTGACGCACAAGGACGACAGCGACCACAGCTTCTCGGCCTACCGCTTCCACGAGGACGATCCGATCTTCTTCGAAAAAGGCCTGCGCCTGACTTGCCGCTGCGGCGAAGAAATCGACGGCAAGATATTCCATGACCCGAAGAAAACCACGTACAGCACCTACACGTGGATCTACGAATGCTGAACCGTCGGGCCCGGCCCGATCCCGGAACAGACATTCCTTACGGAGGTTCTCAGACGAAAGAAAGGGCGACAGCATGAAGGGACACATCGTGGTTCCCATCCTCGTGATCGCCTGCCTCGCGGCGCCGGCGTTGTCGGACAGCCGCCTGCCCGTGCCGATCAAGATCAACGGTCGGCCGGCGCGACTCGACATCGACACCGGCACCGAGCGCACATGCCTGTTCGACGCGGGCGCCCGACGCCTCGGCCTTCAGGTGACTCCTCCTGACCCCAACATCAAGGCCGCACCCGGCCGCGTCGTCGCCGGTCGAACGGAAGAGTGCACCTTGGAAATAGGGGATTCGAGTGCCCGCGGCCGCCTGTCCGTCGTCACCCTTCCGAGTTATCTCAAGCCCGGCACAGACGGCGTGATGGGCTGGGACCTCCTGGGCGAAAAGATCATCGAGATGGACGGGCCCGGTCGAACGCTGCGTATCCGCGATCACCGCACATTCGACGTTTCGCCGTGGCAATGCTGGACGATCCGCCCCAACGCCAGAGTCCTGATCGTGCAAATACCGGCCGAACCGGGAGAACCCAACGGGGTCTTGATCGATACGGGCACGCCCGGCGGCGTAGACCTGAATCCCCAACGCTGGCGAAGATGGATCGACGCCCATCCGGATCAACCTGCGACCCTGGACGCGTCATATACGCCGGGCATCGGTCTGCTGGTAACGCAAGAACGCTGGACCCCCGAACTGACGCTGGGCGGACAGACCCTTCGGGAGGTCCCCGTTTCCAACAGAAGCGCCATCGGCCAGACCGCCGTCGGCGACGATTACGCCGCGACATTGGGCCTGTTTGCCCTGCTGCGTTTGTCGATCGTCGTCGATGGAACATGCGGGAAGGCGTACGTGAAGAGTCATCCGCGTCCGGAGGGGCCGAACCGGTACGAGTACAACCGGCTCGGCGCGGTGTTTGTTCCGGCCAACCTTCAGAGCAGCGATTTGGTCGCACACGTCGTCGAAGGCAGTCCTGCTTACGAGGCTGGCGTTCGCAACGACGACGTCCTGCTACGGATCGATGATCTGGACGCGACAAAGTGGCGGACCGACCCGCGCGTTTTGCCGTTGAGCCGGTTCTGGTCGCGCCCGGCCGGAACCGTACTCCGACTTGGCCTCAAACGAAACGGCCAGGACCTGGACGTGAAGGTTACCCTGCAGAACATTTTTCCCGACTGACGCCATGGCGCTGGCCTCTTGCACTGCAACGGCTCCAATGGTATCTGTACTGTCATGACACGGATTGTCGATAGAGCCAAGCCCCAGCGAAAGCCGCCCGGCCGGTCGTCCTGCGGCAAGTGGCTGACCGCTTGCCGCGAGAGAGTCCAGCACGATCACACCCGCTGCCACCGACTCGAAACCCGCTGGTCGCGGATTCGATTAGCCGTTTTTCTGGGCGGCATCGGCCTCGTCATTGTCCTGAGGGCCCATCCGCCGCTGGCGCTGGCGGCGGCCGGAGCGGGCCTGGCCACCTTCCTGCTCGCGATCCTGAGGCACACGGGCTGGGAAAGCAAACGCGCTTTTGCCGAGCGTCTGCTCGTCGTGGCGGACGAATCGCTCCGCGCCAGCGTCGACCGCGACCGTCCCGTCCGCGCGTGGCAGCGTCCTGAGGATGCGGCGGGCGCGAAGGCATCTCTGCCGGCACTTTTCGAGACGGGGCCCGAGTGGCCGCTTACGGACCAGGAGCGCGACGACCTCGATCTCTACGGCCCGCCCGTCGGCATCTTCGGCCTGCTCAACCGCACCTCCACGGACCTCGGCGCCCGGCGGCTGCGAGACCTGCTGGACCGTCCACTGCTCTCGGCCGAGCACATCGGCCGGCGTCAGCGCGCCGTCGAGTGGCTCGCCGAACACAACGAGCAACGCTTGCGCATCATGGCCTCGCTCGTAGCGTTGCGCGGCAGTTCCGGCCGTCTCGACACAATCGTCGGACTCCTGCACGAAACCAGCGCCCCGGCGCACCGCTTCGTCTCCAAGGGCATCCGGCTGTGGTCCGTTTGCGGCGGCCTGCTCATCGTCTACGCTGTGTTCCGGATCGGCGCCGGGCACTATGAATGGGGGCGGCTGCTTGTGGGCGTGCTGGTCCTCAACGGCCTGATCCAACTCGTCTGCCGCCGCATGTTTGCCCGCCTGCAAGCGTCGGTGGCACCCTGGACCGGCTTGCGATCCGCCCTCCAGCGTCTTCTCGTCGTAGCCCGGCGGGCCGATCGAGAACTGCCCGACGAGACCGTCCTGGGCGCGTTGAGAGACCATTTCCATCAGGTCGCCGCCCAGGCCAGAATCCCCTCGCTGTGCGCCTGGCTGGAGTGGGCCGCATTGCACGGCCTCGTACGAGGCCTGCTCAACGCGGCGGTTTTGCTGGACCTGCACGTGGCAGAGGCGGTCCTCGCACATGTCATACCCAGCCGTGAGCTTCTGCTTCGGGGTCTCTCGGCCCTGGCCGAGTTGGAGACTCTCTGCTCTCTGGCCTGCTTCTCGGCGGAACAGCCGGTGGCCTGCTATCCGCAATTCACCACAGAGGCCGGACTTTCCATAACGCAGGGGCGCCATCCCCTCGTTCCCGAGCGCGACGTCGTCTCCAACGCCGTCAGGCTGACCCCGGAAAAACGAACGTGGGTCATCACGGGACCGAATGCCGCCGGCAAGAGCACTTTTCTGCGCATGGTCGGGATCAATTCGCTGCTGGCCCAGATCGGCGCGGCCGTGCCGGCCCGCGCGATGACCGGCTCGCCCGTGCGATTGATGACCGACGTGCGAATTCGCGACGACCTGGCCAGACACGAGAGCTATTTTCTCTCCGAGGTCCGCCGGCTGCGCCGGATGGTCCTGGACGCCGAGACGGCAAGCCCCATGCTCGGCCTGATCGACGAGCCTTTCCGCGGCACCAACTCCCAGGAGAGAACGGCCGCCGGGATCGCCCTGTTGGAACACCTGATGGCATCCAGACACTTTTTCATCGTCGCCACGCATGAGGAGGCGCTCGCGCAAACAGCAGCGGCCACTGCGGAAGCGGAGAACCACCACTTTCAAGAGCACCTCGCCGACGGCGGCATTGCGTTCGATTATCTCCTTCGCCCCGGCCCCGCCGAGACCAAGACGGCTCTACGCATCCTCGAACGGGAAGGATACCCCCATCCCCTGCTCGACCGGGCCCGCCGGCTCATGACCCCCGACCGCCGATCAAACAAAACCAATACGTAGAAACACGCTACTTTCGCGAGACGTCCACACAAAGGGGCTACAAAAACCCCAATTAAGCAAGGCTATTCAGGGGTATGAAAGATACAGGCAAGAACCTCAGACCGCATCGGAAATCGATGCGGTGAAAAGGGGAGACACAGGCGCCTGTAAAATCGCTTTTCGCCACCCTGTCTCCCCGCTGCGAAGTGCCTCCATTCAATCCATTCAGGTTATCAGTTGCACTTGCAGCGACACTATCCTGACAAAAGACCTGTCGACTGTCAATCAGGGTGAATACGTATTTTACGTCATCATTCCTGACGACACCCGCCGGCCGGCGTTCCAGGCATTCGGGTGGACTGGAGGCAGCGCGTCGCGGCCCACCCCCAGTCCATGCCACTGCCCGAAGCGATAGACTATGGGACGAAACGGCTCAATCCGTCAAGTCGTCATTTCCGATGACGGCGCACCGATAGCCCCTGAAAATGACATGAGTGTACCTAAGAACAAGCTACGATACGCAGCGGCGGGACTCCGGAGGCGTCCGGGACCCGCTGTGGCAGGCTATTTGGTGGAGCGACGAACCGGCTTTTTGACAAGCTTGTCCAGCTTGGTCCGGTCCAACACCTTCCAAATGGCCGTCTGGACGCCCTCCAAAACGGATTCCAGGGCGTAATCGTCCGCCTTGTCGGAGGACTCGTACGGCGTATCCAGGCAGCGGACAACTTCCCCCACGGTGATCTTTTTGGAGGGCCGGGCAAGCATGTACCCCCCCTTGCGACCCCGACCGCTCACAATCAGCTCGCTGTGCCGCAGATCCTGGACGATCGGATCCACGTACTTGACGCTGATGTCCAGGCGGTCGGCGACGTCGCGCGCAACCTGAGGTCCCTGCCCCTCTTTCTGGGCCAGGTCGATCATGATTCGCACCCCGTTCATCGCCCGATTCGTCATTCTCATGGCCGGTCCTTTCCTTAGTCAGTACCCTAATCCGTGGTATTGTACCATGATCTCCGGTATTGGCAAGTGTCTTCCTGAAACCAGGCACGAATTCTGCCGCCCGGCCGGCGCAAAAGATTTCTGATGAAGTCCGGCCCGAATCCGCATAGGATGGCCCAAAACCTGGAAATCCGACAATGAAAGGAGCGTACCATGCAGTGTCACGAAGTGGACTACGAAATCAAGGGCGACGACATGGCCTTCGTCCACGCCGGCGGCACCGTTGTGACCCGGGAGCTGCGCGGCGAGACCCTCCGCGTCGATACCGGCTGCATCGTCGCTTTTCCCCCGGGAATCGATTACGCCATCCAGCGCGCCGGCAACCTCAAGAGCATGTTCTTCGGCGGCGAGGGCCTCTTTCTGGCGACCCTGCGCGGCAGCGGCACGGTCTATCTCCAAAGCCTGCCCTTCTCGCGCATGTGCGACCGCATCCTGGCCCACGCCCCCAGAGCCGGCGGCCGCCGCAAGGGCGAAGGCTCCATCCTCGGAGGACTCGGAGACCTCATCGGCGGCGACTGATCCCGTCCCCGAACTGTCCCCATAGCCGCCGACAGTTACGCTTGTCATCCTGAACGCAGCGGAGCGAAGTGAAGGATCCGGCAGACGGAGTGAATTTATCTACGTCAAGGGGGAATGAAGAAAATGAAGCTCAGCTATTACGCTGATACCGATTCGCTGTACATAGATTTCGCCGACCGTTCGAGTACCGAGAGCAAGGAGGTTTCGGAGGGTGTTGTGCTCGACTACGATGCACAGGGGGACCTCGTAGGCATCGATATTGACAATGCCAGCAAGAAGCTCAACCTGAAAGAACTGATCCTCAACAAGCTCCCCACGCAAATCCAGGTGTTGTCAGCGTGAGCGCGGGGCAGGGCAGCCGCATATTCAAGCGAATCGGCCCGGGTTCTACGTGGCGGCGGATGATAGGTGTGTCTGGAACCACCGGCGGGTGCGTCGCCACATTTCTTCTGAGAGGACGTGGCCGGCGTTTTCTTCGATGTAGTAGCTGAAGCGCCCGCTCGCACCGGCTTTTTCGTACGCCCGGGCAATGGTCTCGACGCCCTCGCGGACCTCGCGGATGGGGCTTCCGCTGTCCCGCTCGCCAAAATTCAGATGCAGGGCCCTCGGGACGATCAGACCCGCGATGTCGGGTGTATCGCCGTACCGGGACCACCCCGGGACGAAGTTGGGAAAACAGTGCAGGATGTGCGTGCGGTGGATGGCCGCATAGGTGGGCAGACAGCAGTTGCCAACGAGACAGACGAGCCGGGGCTCCCAGGGCCCGACGAGCCAGGTATGGGACGAGCCCATGGAATGGCCATAGCAGCCGATGCGTTCGGCCTTGACCTCCGGCCGCGAGCAGAGGTAATCCACCGCCCGGCGCATGTCGAGAATGTTCTTCCAGGCCATGCACTTGCCGGCGACGACGTAGCGGAGGAACTCGAAACGCTCGAATTTAGCGCCTCGGAGGTCGTCGCTCTGTCGCTGCTCAAAGCAAAGAGCGTCGGGGCACAGAACCACATATCCCTCCCTGGCGAGCGCCACGCCGGTATGGTGCATCGGATTGCCTGCCAATCCGGCCGGCTCGCTCTTGCCCAGGTGATACTCGCCGTTGTGCTGGTGCCAGATCGCCACCGCCGGCGCCGGGTGGGCCGCATCGACTCCGTCAGGGACCAACAGCAACGCCGGCACGCGATCGTCGGGCTCGACCTCATAGGTCAGCGATTCAATCCGGTATCCTTCCTTGCGAATCGTCTCGCGAATCACGGGCCGCAGCTCGCACGGCTCCGGCCACGGACCGCCCAGACACTCCAGGAGCTTCTCTCGCAAGTTCTCAGACTTCACGGTCTTCTCCTTGTCATACACGGGCCCGGACAGACCCTCCGATTCGATCAGTCCCGACGTGGCGGCAACGGACGCCGCCAGGAACATCCGCCGCGAGATCCCACCGTCGGCCGCCCTGCCATCTTCGCACATGTCCTTGCTCCCATTGGAACAGTACCATTGCCGGAACACACTCAGGGCCCTCCGCCTGTGAACCCCCTTTCGCTACGCTATCGACGAGGTTCGTCGCGAAGCTTCACTTTGTGTTCTTGCGTGAGGCCGTCGAGCATCATGGTAACCAGCGTACAGCTCATGCAATAGTCCTTGACCCCGAGCGGCTTTCCCGAAATCGAGTCGTAATGTTCGCTGATCCCATTCTCGATCGCGTTGGCGACGGTCTTGTCGGCGATGTCGGCCGCGAGAGTTCTGTGTCCGTAGTCGGCCAGGCCTCGGGCGATCTGGTAGTTGGTCGAGGGCCAGACGTCTCCACGCCAGAAGCCCCTGGATTTCCAGCGAGGATCCGTGCGATCGACCGTCGGGACCGGAAGCGGTGTCTGCCATGCATCGCTGGCGAGCACTTCGGCCATACGGTCGGCCATCGCCTGGGTGGGAACTCCTGCGGTCAACGGAATCCAGCTACTGATCGTAGCGACCGGAATCTTTTCCATCGTATCGCGCTTGACCGACAAGAACGTTCCTGCCTTTTCGTCCCACATGTGATCGCGCATGGCCTTGACGGCCTTGTCGATCCGTCGCTTTCGCCGCGCGGCCATCTCCCGGTCTCCCACGATTGCGGCCAACCGGGCGAGGCTGCGCTCGGCCATAATGAGATAAGACGTGTTGCCCGTCACACAAATGTCACCATACCAGGCGCCTTCGGCGGAGCCTTTGCGCGAAGGATGAACCGTCAGTTTGAGGTCGTCCATATCGCATTCATAGTCGAACGTTTCCCAGCGCGCATGTTGCACGATCCCGCTGTACGAGCCGACCGTGACCAAGCCAACGTCGGTCACATCCCGCTCGCGCCAGTACCAGTCGTGAAACCGTTCGAGCCGCCCCAAACATTGCCTGAGAAGCTGCTTGTCGCCATTGCGACGATATACACGCTCCACGCCCCAGGCCAGGATGGGAATTTGCGAGAACTGTCGGACCTCTTGCGGCGCGGTCTTGATCGCAACGGTCACCATGTCGTGGGCATAGCCCGGCATCCGCTGGTTCCAGCGATCCTGGAAATCCCAGTAGTTCTGGAAAATGTCACGGATGACTTGCTTCTTGTCGGGCAAAATGCTTAACAGATCGACCACGAACATCGTGTCCCAGATCCATTGGCCCTTATAATACGGTCCGCCGGGAACGATCCAGGTGTTTTTCAACGGCGGCGTCGGAGGCTTGATCTTATCCAGAATGCACTTGTGAAAAACGTCCCTGGTAAGCTGCAAGGTTTTTTCGTTATTGGATTCAAACAGAGAGCGAATATTGACATTTGTCCCCTCGCCCAAAACATCGGCATCTCCGACACTGCCAACGGCAGCAACAACCGAATGTTCAAGCCAGGGCGGCAGTGCTATTGCGCCACCGATGGTTTTTAGAAAACGACGTCGTTTCATCGGGCATCTCCCGGGAGTCATCGTCAAACAGTCTATCCGCTACTGCTCAGTAAGCGGCTCGCTTGTTATCAGGCCAATGCCTCGCCCCTTGTTGCCAACGGCATTGTAGAACATGTAGTAGGTTTTGTTCATGGGGTTCCAGATGAGCGATATCTTATGGGCATATCTCTGGTCCAGCCCGGACGGATTGCCGCCGGCCTTGTAAAGTGGTTCAGGATCCACGGTCCAATGGTATAGATCGAGTGAATAGGCTGCCATGATATGCGCACCACCTTTGCCTACACCGAAAAAGAAGTTGACCCAGTGATCCTTGTCCCAAAACACCTTTCCATCGGAACTGAACTTCTCGTTATAACTGCCTTTGGGCCCAACGGGGATCACAGGATTCCGTTCATACCGTTTCCACTCGAGGATGTCATCAGAAAGTGCAAGTCCCATTTGTTCTATGTGCCCGTCGGCCGCGTTGTAGAAATTGTAATACAGGCCCTTGTGTTCAACAAGCCAGGGCTGATAGATGCAATCCTTTTCCCACTTGCCGCAGTCCTTCTGATGTACCGAGAGAATAGGCTTGCCTTTTGCCCGATTCCAGGTCAGGCCGTTGTTGCTTGAGGCGACGCCTTCATAACCTGGTCGCAGCTCATATCCGCCCTGACGCGGGTACGCGCCATAAAGCGAAAAGAACTTGCCGTCCTTCTTCTTCAAAGTCCGCGGCGCCTTAATGTCGTAATCCTCGTACAGGTAGGCTCCGAGCACAACCCCTCCGTAATCAAAGGAACCTTCAGGTCCGTAGCCCATGGCAAGATGCATGTTAGTCCATCGAAGGAGGTCGTTGCTTTCGGCTATAAACGATTGGTATCCTTTGCCGTCAAAACCAATAAACGTCATATACCATTTCTTGTCGCCCGGCAGTTGAAAGACCGTGGGAACGTCGGTCATCTTGACATTCTCGAACCCCTTGATGTCAGGCTTTGCGGAAATCACATGGCCGGGATGGTAATGCCAGTTTCGATAAGGGCGCGACCACTGCTTTATGGTGTTGGCATCAATCGTCGCAGATTCGGCCGTACTTGCCGCCGTGGCGCAAAACGTAGCGCCAAGCAGAACCGCAACGCCCAAAATCCGCAAGCAAGGTGTTCTTTTCATACGTTCATCCTTCATTTGACGATTTCCGGAAATAATCTTTTGAGAATTTCGAGATCGACTTCCGCCTTCGGGGCAAATTTACGCGATCCGAGATACTGCAAGAGGCTGTGCAGCAACTGGCGGGCCTCAGGTTTGTCCTGGATGCGGAGTAGATCGATCGCACAGATCAGCATTTTCCCCTTACCGACTTTCGTTTCGGCGATCAAACCAAGCTTGCTGTTGCGGACGAAATTATCGACCACCTGAACCATCGGCCGGTAATCGTCCGGCGTATCGTCAAACTGGATCGGCCGCGAATTCTTCACAAGATGCCACCACTGCCAGTTGCTGTGAAAATCGGTTGGGAACCTGGCCAAAGCAGGTGATTTCGGATTGCAAAGAATCCCAAGTGTACCCGGCGGCAGTGGCAAGCCCCGCTTTTGGGCAGCCACAGTGAACATTGGCGACCAGAAGTCGCATTGGAATCCGCCCGGAACACTGTGGGGCAACTCATCAAGCTTTGGAATCAGCAGAACCTTGCCACCTGCAGCGAGGTGGGCCTGAGTCTTCTCGGCCTGAAAGCGGTCTGTGATCATCACACCCTTTGGAGCCCTGGTATCAACCTCAGGCGGATATACCCAGATATTGTAATCGTTGAGATACTTGGTCCCTTCAATCGCCAGCGTGATTGTCAGTCTCAGGGGAACGGCCACCTCATCAAGCGGCATGGAGAACATATCCACATCAAAAACCATACCCTGCTCGATCGTCACTGTATCGAACGCCTCGGCCGCAATGTGTTTACCCTTGCTGTCTGTAACCGTCCAGGTTACCTGCGCATCGTTGATGTCGGCCGGACCGTAATGTGCCACCTGTACCCGACCGATGAACGTCTCAGCGGTCGTCCAGGTATATTTCTTCATACGAAGCAATGGAACCGTCTCACAGCAAAACTGTCGCCAGACTTCCGGTTCTATCACTCCTTTGGATTCATAGAAGTCATTGAGCATGCCGACCAGCGCCGTGCCCTGGCCCGGGAAGTCCTGGATGTCGAGCAGTTGGATGCCGCCCATGCCCGGTGTCCTCAAGGCCATTTCGATGTCCTCGCGGTAACAGATAGCCGACAGCACGCCCGAGGCCATCACAAAGTCATGAGCCTGATCGAGCATGCCCGCTTCCCTCAGTCGCTCGCGGAATATCTCGTAGTTTCTCGCCTTGACGACGCCCGTAAACTTGGGGATATCCCGGTAATCCGGGTAAACCTGATACTGGCCGGTTTCATGACCGATCATCGGAACCTGGATACCTGCGATCGACTCGCTGAAGTCGAACATCGTCGAGGGAGGAAAACTCTCGATAGGCGGTTTCGAGAAATCGAGAGTCGAGAAGGAGCCGCGAAGCGGAAGCGCATCCTTTTTCACTTTCCCGGTCACCCAGAAATCGTCGCCTTCAGCGAGGCTGGGATTCCAGTGCATGGCATTGCTCGCCTGGGCGTAGAGATGGCGTGGGTCGATCTTTCTGAAGCGGGTGACCAGGTCGAACATTCCTTTGGTGCGGCCCAGCTCGTTGCCGAGGGTGAACATGACGAACGACGGGTGGTTGCCGAAGTTTCTGAAGATCAGTTCCCCCTCGCGCTTGCCGTAATCATAAAGCGAGACCTTGGTTTCGGCGCTTTCCACGTCGAGTCGGTCGATGTTATGAATCGCCGCCTCCTTGTTCTCGGGGGCTTGAAAACCGCTGCGTTTGTTCGGGAGTTCCGCCTGGAAGTACACGCCTAATTCGTCGGCTGCCTCGAAGGCCGCCTCGGGCGGACACCAGGAATGGAAGCGGTAGTGGTTGATGCCCCACGACTTGGTAATCGACAGGAGCCGTCGCCAGCCGGCCTTGTCCATCGGCGGATAGCCGGTCAGAGGGTAGTTGGCCGAATCGGTCCGGCCCCGTAGAAAGACCCTGTTGCCGTTGATGAGTAACCGATTACGCTCCCTGGCAAAATCACGCATACCGAAGCTGACCGACCGCTGATTGCTGAATGGTTCGCCGTCTGCCTTTGTTTCAAGATTCAAAGTCAACCGCAGCATGGCTGGCTGGAACTCGTCCCACAGCGGCACATCGTCGCCCGGTTCATACGTAAACTCGACGACGTTCTCCCGCTCGGGGGCTTTGACCGCGAACGATTGCGTCTTGAACGTTGACGGTTTGGCGACATTGTAGCTCGCGCACGCCACCGTGATTCGTCCCGAGGCCGCCTTCCCGGTGATGTTGCCGACCGCCACGCGAACGCGGGCCTTTTTCTCCTTTGCGTTCGGATAGATCTGTATGTCATCGAGCCATACCGGGGCGGTGGCGCGGAGTTCCATCTTGCCGATGATGCCGTTCCAGTTGGTCTGCGTCCGCTCATCAACCGCATGGGCGGGACCTACCGGCGGCAGTTTGGCGTTATCGACCAATACGGTGATCGTATGTTCGCCCGGCGTCATCGCACCGGTCAGATCGAAAACCTGGGGAGCGCTGAGCGTGTCTTCCCAACCGCAAAACGTCCGGTCGACCCACACCCGGGTGTTCTTGGTCCGCTCCAGCAGCAGCGTGATTCGCTTGCCCTTCCACGAGTCGGGGATAACAACCTCGCGTTGATACCAGGCCGGCCCCTTCCAATACCACAGGCGAGAGAGCCGATCGGTGCATCGTTCGTCTTTCTTGATCCCCTTGTGGTTCTCGTCGGTCGTGCCGGGCAGTTGGACGGTGTCCTCAAACGCCCGGGCAAACCAATTTTCCGCCACGCCGACGCCTTCGGCATCGAGACAAAATTTCCAGGTCCCGGCCAACGGGAGCGTCGTTGCCACCGTCATGGCGAAATGGCCCTGCCCGACCCAAAGCACCGCAATCAGGAGCAAGCGAGCGAACTGGGTTTTCATCATGATTTGCCTTTCCTTCAGGTGACATCTCTCCTGCAACACCACAAACGCTGCCTCTGATCGAAAAGAGACTGCGTCTTCGCCTCTTGCCTGGCGAGATGATGCACTCGATATCCAACAGCCAGTCTAACTCGGTCATTCCTGAGCATCATACCATGGACGGCACCTCGCTGCCAGAAGCGGCGCATCGGTCATGGTTCAGGCACTGACCCCCAGTTCGATCTTGTGTCTGCGAGAGTAAAAAAAGTAGAGGGACAAATCGACGGCTACCAGAACGAGATTCACAGCGTAGAGAACGATGATCCAGTCGAAGGAATAGAGCGCCTTATGAACGACGCCGCTGAGATAGCCTAAGCAGACAATCGCCATGAACAGCGGACTCTTGCCGGCGACCACTTTCGTGCGCAGGGCCTTGGCGATGGAGACGGGCCAACTGATCCCGAAACAAATCAACATGGTTGCTTCAAAAAACGACATGACAGATTGCTCCTGGTTGATTTACAAGCCCGGCGCACGTGAGCCGCGTTGCTGCAACGGTGACGTGTTTGGGACATGGGGTCAGTACACTTCGGGAACGAACGTCTGGTCGGTGATGGGCGGGCGAACGTAACCTTTGTTTTCCTGTCGGGGCGGCAGTTCCACCGGTTCGGGTTTAAGATCTTTGTAGGGGATGAGACTGAGCAGATGGCTGATGCAGTTCAGGCGGGCGCGTTTCTTGTTGTCGGCCGGCACCACGTACCACGGCGCCTGCTTGATGTCGGTGTACCGGAACATCTCGTCCTTGGCCCGGGAATACTCGACCCAGCGGGCCCGGGATTCCATGTCCATCGGGCTGAGCTTCCACCGCTTGACCGGATCGTTGAGGCGGTCCTGAAAGCGGCGTTCCTGCTCCTCATCCGAAACGGAGAACCAGTACTTGATCAGGAGGATGCCGGAGCGAATCAGCATCCGCTCGAACTCGGGACAGGACCGGAGAAACTCGCGATACTCCTCTTCCGTGCAGAAGCCCATCACCCGCTCAACGCCGGCGCGGTTGTACCAGCTTCGGTCGAACAGAACCATCTCGCCGGCAGCCGGCAGATGTGGGACGTAGCGCTGAAAGTACCACTGGCTCGTTTCCCGCTCGGTCGGCGTGGCCAGAGCGACGACGCGACAGATGCGCGGATTCAACCGCTGCGTGATGCGTTTGATCACACCGCCCTTGCCGGCGGCATCGCGACCCTCGAAAATCACGACGACCTGCAGCCCTTTGTGCTTGACCCACTCCTGGAGGTCCACCAGCTCGGCCTGCAGCCGCGCCAGCTCCTTCTCGTAGACCTTCTTCTTGATCGTGCGCCGGTCCTTGCGCTCCGGCTCCACATACCGGGCCGCGGGAATGCTTGACGCGGCAGGCGGAGGCGCCCCCGGCCGGTCCGATGCAACCGCCTTCTTCCGTTTTCGCGCTGGCTTGTTCGTCTTCACGACACACCCACGAGACAATTGATTCGAAGCCGAGGAAACTGCCTTCGACCCAATCCGCCGCAGCCAGTTCAACCGCGATCAGATGCGAGGCAACGCGCTGCTGCCGTGCATGCTGATGCATTCTCGGTGGAATGTAAAGCCTTTTGTCAGTGAAACCAATGTCCTGTGTGCGAGGAATAATCCTGGCATGGTCAGGCTGCCGTTCGTTGTGCTTTCCAGTAATCGCGCCAAAGACCGCTATGATACAGGCTGGCCAAAGCCATGACCGATTCAGCGTTGTCCTTATCCCAGCGCATTCCCGCACCTTTGAGCCGATCCGTCAACGTGCCGCACAGCGACTCGGTTGGGCCCGACCCGCAATCGTAGCCCCGTTTTCGGAAGGCCGGATAGTCCGTCATCA
>Ga0272441_10008839_pt1 | contig 15779 bp, 16 predicted proteins | sample SSMProp6N_FD_193582 | JGI IMG/M metagenome (GOLD analysis project Ga0272441, IMG submission 193582) | Marine sediment archaeal communities from Little Sippewissett salt marsh, Falmouth, MA, United States - SSM-Prop-6N | ecosystem: Environmental > Aquatic > Marine > Wetlands > Sediment ... | reverse complement strand
GCCCAAGGTCCAACGGTATTTTCCCGGTGGCCCTTCTTCATGCCAGCTCGGCCAGGATTGATTTTGGAACGATCTTCCAAGGAAACCCGTTCCACTCTTCACCATAAAGCAATCTGCCACCTGATTTCGGTCGGGCTCCGCCCCACTGCTTAAAGAAGAAGGCCACTCCGTCGCGATCGCATATTTCACGAAGACGACGTGCCCAGTCAGCTTGCATCGGCCGGGCACCAGGACCGCTCTCGCCGCCAATGATAGCCCAAGCGATGCCCTGCAGGTCCACTTCTTCGATCCGCCCCAAGAGAGGCTCGAACGAAATAAAACGCGCATCCGAATTGACCTGCTTCAAGTGGTTGATCCGGCTGGTGTGTGCTGCATCCTCAACTGAAACGCCGAGCCAGATGTGGGTTGGAACTCGTCCCCCATCGTACCGCTTGCGAACATAATCGCGCATGAGCGAACTGCGCTTGGTGAGCACCTGATAGACATGCCAGTCTGCGTGCTCCATAGCATCGAACACACGGTCGATGAAGGTCCGGTCGATGTCTTTATGGAAGAGATCACTCATCGAATTGACAAAGATCATCCGAGGCTTCTTCCACAGTGAAGGCTGCTTGAGACGTGATGGCCAAAGCGTCAGGTCAAAGCCCTGTTCGTAAGGGTGGCCTGGAACACCGCGCCAGCGTTCCGCGAAGCGCTCAGCATAGCAGTTGTCGCAACCTGGGCCGACCTTGCTGCAGCCGGTCACCGGGTTCCAGGTCGCGTCCGTCCACTCGATTTCAGATTTCTGCGCCATGCCTATTGCCCTTCGACGTTTACCCTAACCGATTGTGGCCAGTGATGGAATCCTGTCTTCATAGCTTCTGGGCATTCGGACGCGCAAACTGCGCTTTACTGCGCGCCCGAACGCCCACCTTGCGTTCTCTCGTTCGCGAAGCCAACCGGAAGAAAGCCCGCTGAATACATTGTTGAGCGACCCGCGAGACCCCCTTGGAAACGCTGCGCTTCGCGAAACCGAACCGTACCGGACGAGGTTCGCTCGGTTAGAGACGGAGGGCCGTTCAGAGACGGAAATTCGGCCCGGCGCCAGTCTCCGAGGTTCGGCCGCCTCGGCTAAACGCCTTTGAAACAAAAAGAAAAAGGCCCCCAACGGGAGCCTCATCTCGGGTTCGCTACAGGATAATGGCGGAGAGGGAGGGATTCGAACCCTCGAGACGGTTGCCCGCCTACACGCGTTCCAGGCGTGCGCCTTCGACCACTCGGCCACCTCTCCTGTGCATCCTTTCCGCGGGCAAGCTCCACTCCCTTCCTCCCTGCCTGGGAAGATATGCCTGCGGGAGGGGCGGGAATAGCCCATAGGCCGGCACGCATCAAGCCGCTTTGCCACCCCCCCCCTCCCGCCCCGCGTGTCCCGCCGCCGGCGGAATGCTGCCGCTATGGCAGGTGCGGCCGCCATATGTGAGGCGTGGCGGGTGGGTTGGGTATGCAGGGTGAGGTCTGCCGGGCGCTCGGTGGGCTGGTTGACTATTGCGCTGCGTGCCGCATGATCCGCGACATACGCAAAATGCCCTGGTAGCGGCGCGTTTGGACCGCGGGGTACCTATGCCTGCAGGGCACCGGGCCAAGATAGGCGATTATGTTACGCATACTGATAATCTTGTTTGTTCTGATAACCATCCTATCGGCGGCCAATGATATTATCCTCAATCAGAGCATAGTGTCATTGGGGGAATTGTGGTTTTCCATTCACCCCAGCTCGCTGGGCCTGATCCAGCCGGCGATCCAGCGCTATATTTCGCCGCAATTGTGGGACCCCGGCATGATCTGGGTGTTAAGCCAGTCGGCGACGGTGGCGTTTGCGCTGATCACCGCGGTGTTGTTTTTGGTGGCGCGGGTGCGCGCACGCCGCAAGTAAGCGGGCAGGCAGTAAGCGGCAAACGGCGCGGGGTGTGACGCGGCGGAGTGTGGGCTGCGGGGCGCTAATTATTGTCCATTTTGAGCGCCGATATGAAGGCTTCTTGGGGGATTTCCACGCGGCCGAATTGGCGCATTTTCTTTTTGCCTTCTTTTTGTTTGTCGAGCAGCTTGCGCTTGCGGGTGGCATCGCCGCCATAGCATTTGGCAGTCACGTCTTTGCGCATGGCGGCGATCGTTTCGCGCGCGATGACCCGCCCGCCGATGGCCGCCTGGACCGGTATCTTGAACAAATGCCGGGGGATAAGGTCTTTGAGCTTCTCGCACATGCTGCGGCCGCGCGCTTCGGCGCGGGCGCGGTGCACGACGATGGCCAGCGCATCCACCGGCTCGCCGTTCACCAAGACCGACATTTTGACGAGGTCGCCGGCCTGATAATCTTCAATGTGGTAGTCAAAGCTCGCATAGCCGCGTGTCACCGATTTGAGCCGGTCATAAAAATCAAACACCACCTCGTTGAGCGGCAGGCGGTAAACGGCCATGGCCCGGCCGCCGACATAGGTGAGGTCTTGCTGAACGCCGCGCCTGTCTTCGCACAGCTTCAGCACGGCGCCTAAATACTCATCGGGCACGAGAATGGTGGCCTTGATCCACGGTTCATCGATCGCGGCTATTTTTACCGGGTCCGGCATGTCCGCCGGGTTATGCATGTCCACCACCGTGCCGTCGGTCATGTGCACATGATAAATGACGCTCGGCGCGGTGGTGATGAGGTCAATGCTAAACTCGCGTTCAATCCGTTCCCGGACGATTTCGAGGTGCAGCAAGCCCAAGAACCCGCAGCGAAAGCCAAAACCGAGCGCAGCGGAGGTTTCCATTTCATAGTCGAAGCTTGCATCGTTGAGCCTAAGCTTGCCCAGCGCTTCGCGCAGGTCTTCAAATTGCGCAGCGTCAACGGGAAATAAGCCACAAAACACCACCGGCTGTACCGGCTTGAACCCCGGTAACGGCGCCGCGGTGGGGCGTTTTTCCTCGGTAATGGTGTCGCCGACGGCGGTATCGGCAACCTGCTTGATGGCCGCCGTCAGATAGCCGATCTCGCCGGGGCCCAAGCTGTCCACTGTATCTTTCTTGGGCCGGAACACGCCGACTTCATCCACGCCATAGGTGGCGCCGGTGCGCATCATGCGGATGCGTTGGCCGCGCTTAAGCTCACCATCGATGACGCGCACCAGCACCACGACGCCCAAATAGGCGTCGTACCAACTATCCACCAGCATCGCTTTGAGCGGCGCTGCGCGGTCGCCTTGCGGGGCGGGCAACTTATCGACGATGGCCTCCAGCACCGTGTCAATGCCAAGGCCGGTCTTGGCGGAAATCTCGATGGCGTCGGAGGCATCGAGCCCGATCACGTCTTCGATTTGCTGTTTGACCCGGTCGGGCTCAGCTGCCGGCAGGTCGATCTTGTTGAGCACCGGCACGATCTCGTGATCGACCTCGATGGCCTGATAGACGTTGGCCAATGTCTGCGCTTCCACGCCCTGGCTGGCATCGACCACCAGCAATGAGCCTTCGCAGGCGGCCAGCGAGCGGTTGACTTCGTAGGCAAAATCCACGTGCCCCGGCGTGTCGATCAGGTTTAGCACGTAGGCCTCGCCGTTATGCGCTCTATATTCGAGCCGCACCGTCTGCGCCTTGATGGTGATGCCGCGTTCGCGCTCGATATCCATGGAATCGAGCACTTGCTGCTTCATCTCGCGCTGGGTCAGCCCGCCGGTGAACTGGATCAGCCGGTCGGCCAGCGTTGATTTGCCGTGGTCGATATGCGCCACGATGGAAAAGTTGCGGATGTGCGGTAGGTCGCTCATAGGGGCGGCATATACCACCGGCACCCGGCGCCGCATAGGAGATTTGCACTGCGTAGCATCGCGCGTTAGGCGCGCCGTGTAGCATGGCGCGTTAGGCGCGCAACGTGCCGCCGGTCGCGCGGTGAACGGCGGCGATGATTTTTTCTGATACGGCGTCGATGTCGGCGTCGGTCATGGTGGCGTGCGTCGGCTGCAGCGTCACTTCGATGGCCAGCGATTTGCTGCCGCTGTCAATCCCCGGCCCTTCATAGATGTCGAACACGCGGGCATCGGTAATGCGCTTTTTGTCGGCGCTTTTGGCGGCGCGCAGCACCGCGTCGGCGGTCACGTCGGCGGCCAGCACAAAGGCAAAGTCACGCCGCACCGGCATGAGATCGTTGAGTTCCAGCGGCGGCCGGGCGCGGGTGGTTTTGGTGCGCGCCGGCGGAATGGCATCAAGCGTAACCTCAAAGGCTGCAACGCGCCCGCTCAAGCCGAGCGCCTCCACCACCCGCGGGTGCAACTCTCCAAACATCGCCAGCAGCACTTTCGGCCCTAGCGTTAAACAGCCGGAGCGGCCGGGGTGATACCAATCCGCTGCCCCCGGTACCACTTGCGCGCTGGCCACAGGCCCGCCTGCCGCCGCCAGCGCGGCCAGCGCATCTTGTTTGGCGGTAAACGCATCCGCCGGCTTGGCGCCATCCCAGGCGCGGCTATGCGCCCCGGCGCGCAGGCCGGCGGCGCTGAGCGTTTGGCCTTGCGGGGTGTCATCGGCGTATTGCGGGCCGACTTCGAACAGCGCCACGTCGCGCAGGCCGCGATCCACGTTGCGCTGGGCGGCAGCGGCAAGGGTCGCCAGCACGCTTGGGCGCATATCCGATAAGTCGGCGGAAATGGGGTTGGCCAGTTCTAAGGATGTTTGCCCGCCGCCGAAAAGCTGCGCCTGCTGGCGGGAGCAAAACGCCCACGTCACCGCTTCCGATAGGCCGCGCGCCGCCAAGGCCCGGCGCGCCTGGCGGACGCGTTGCTGCATCGGCGTCAAGATCGGCTTGGCCACCGCGTGCAGCCGCGGCAAAGGTTCGGGCCGCACGTGGTTGATCCCGTGAACGCGGATCACTTCTTCAACTAAGTCAGCGCTGCCATGGATGTCCGGCCGCCATGAGGGGGGCGTGACGCGGGCCGTGACGTGGGTTGTGGAGCTGGTTTTGGCGTCGGTGCGCACGCAGGCAAAGCCCAGCGCTGCGAGAATGGAAAAGATACGGTCATCGGAGATCTCCAGCCCCGTTAGCTTGTGCACCTTGGCGGTATCGAAGGCGATGTCTCGCCGCCATGGCGGCACGGCGCCGGCGCGTTCAACAGTGCTGGCGGCGCCGCCGCAGATGTCAAGAATGAGCCGCGTTGCCATCTCCATGCCGGCATCGGCGAATTCCGGGTCGACGCCGCGTTCGAACCGAAAGCGCGCATCCGACGTTATGCCGGTCTTGCGGCCAGCGGTGGCAATGGTGATGGGGTCGAACAGCGCGCATTCGACAAACACGTTGACCGTGTCCGCCGTGCAGCCCGTCGCTTCACCGCCCATGACGCCGCCAAGGCCTAAGATACCGCTATCGTCGGCGATCACGCACATGCTGGCGTCGGCCTCATAGTGTTTGCCGTCGAGCGCCAAAAATGTGTCACCCGCACGCCCCATGCGCGCATGAACGGTGCCGGTGAGCTTATCGGCGTCAAACACGTGCAACGGCCGCGCGCGGTCAAAGGACATGTAGTTGGTTATGTCCACCAGCGCGTTGATCGGGCGTAAGCCGATGGCCGTGAGCTTGTGTTGCAGCCATTCAGGCGACGGGCCGTTGGTGACGCCTTTAATCATCCGCCCAAGGAACAATGGGCAGGCGGGCTTGCCGGTAAACCGCACATCCACCTTGATGGGGCTGTCGAAGGTGCCGGCAACCGGTTCGATTGTGTCCGGCTTTAGGGTGCCAAGGCCGCGTGCGGCCAAGTCGCGCGCGATGCCGCGCACGCCGGTGCAATCCGGCCGGTTGGGGGTGATCGCGATCTCTATTACCGGGTCATCTAAGCCGAGCGCGTGTACGGCCGGCGTGCCGACGGCAAAATCGCCGGCCAGATCAATAATGCCGGTATGCTCGTCCGATATTTCCAACTCGCGTTCGGAACACATCATGCCGTTGGACGGCACGCCGCGGATGTCCGTCGGTTTCAGCGTCATGTCGATGCCCGGCACGTAGGCGCCGGCGGGGGCGAAAATGCCCACAAGACCCGAGCGCGCGTTCGGGGCACCGCAGACCACCTGCACCTCGCCGTCCGTGGTTGCCACTTTGCACAGCTTCAATTTGTCGGCGTTGGGGTGCGGCTCGGCGCTGATGATGTGGGCCACGGTGAAATCCGCCAGCACCTTTGCGGGGTCGTGCACCGCCTCCACCTCCAACCCCAACATGGTCAGAGCATCGCATATGGCGTCGAGCGACGCCGATGTCTCAAGGTGTTGCTTGAGCCAAGACAGCGAGAACTTCATCGGCTCAAGCCCCCGTAAAGCGAGGGCACGTCGAGGGCGCTGAAGCCGTAATGGGTGAGCCAGCGTAAGTCGCCGTCGAAAAAGGCGCGCAAATCCGGCGCACCGTATTTGAGCATCGCCAGGCGGTCGATGCCGATGCCGAAGGCAAACCCTTGATAGATGTCCGGGTCGAGGCCCGAGGCGGCCAAGACGTTGGGGTTGACCATGCCGCAGCCGAGAATTTCCAGCCAATCGTCGCCTTGGCCGATGCGCACATCCTTGCCGGTGCGGTCGCAGCGGATATCCACTTCCATCGACGGCTCCGTGAACGGAAAATAGCTCGGGCGCAGCCGCATCTCCACCGTTTCGACTTCAAAATAGGCGCGGGCGAACTCTTCAAGCGTCCAGCGCAAATGGCCCATATGGGTCGTTTCATCAATCACCATGCCTTCGACCTGGTGAAACATCGGCGTATGCGTCTGGTCGCTGTCGCAGCGGAAGGCGCGGCCCGGTGCGATGAAGCGGTGCGGCGGCGGCTCGCTGCGCATGGTGCGCACCTGCACGGGGCTGGTATGGGTGCGCAGCAGCGGCCGCGACCCATCTGCGCGTTGGTGGAAATAGAACGTGTCGTGCATCTGCCGGGCGGGGTGTTCCGGCGGAATGTTGAGGGCGGTGAAGTTGTGCTCGTCCGTTTCGATGTCGGGCCCTTCTTTCACGTCGAAGCCCATATCGGCGAAAATGGCGATGACCTCGTCGATCACCTGGCTGTTTGGATGGACGCGGCCTTGCTCCACCGGCGGCGGTGCCACGGGCAGCGTCACATCCACGCGCTCTTGCTCTAGCCGTACGGTGAGGGCGGCTGCGTGCAATAAGGCCTGGCGGTCGGCGATGGCATCGGCGATGCGCGTCTTGAGGCCGTTGAGCAACGGACCTGCTTGCTGGCGTTCGGCCGGGCTCATTGTGCCCAGCCCCTTCATGAGCTGAGAGATACGGCCCTTTTTGCCCAGCGCTGCGACGCGTACTTGTTCGAGTGCGTCCAGCGTTTCGGCATCGGCAATAGCAGCGGTGAAGTGGTCTTCGAGGGTTTGCGCGTCGGTGTGAAGGTCGCTCATCTTAGTTTCGTCCCGGCCTGCCATCTAAGACGGGCCTTGTTGCATAAAAAATCGCCGGTGCCACGCGGGCGGGTGGGCCTTTCGGTTCGCTAAGAACCATGAGCCGCCCGCGCGGGCCAAACCAGCGATTTTGTCTTTGGCTGAGCCCTAAAGGGGGCTATTTCAGCGCCGCGGCGGCCTGATCGACCAGAGCTTTGAAGGCCTCCGGTTCGCGGATCGCCAAGTCGGACAGGACTTTCCGGTCCACCTCAACGCCTGCAACCGTGAGGCCGTTGATAAATCGGCCATAGGTCAGCCCGTGCTCGCGGCACGCGGCGTTGATGCGCTGTATCCACAACGAGCGGAACGTCCGCTTGCGGACCTTGCGGTCGCGGTATTGATATTGGCTGGCCTTATCCACCGCCTGGGTGGCGGTGCGGAACGTGTTTTTGCGGCGGCCGTAATAGCCTTTGGCGGCCTTAATGACCTTGCGGTGGCGGGCATGGGTGGTAACGCCCCGTTTGACGCGTGCCATGTCGCGGGTCTCCTCGAACGAAAAACGTAGAAAGGGCGTTTAGCCGTAGGGCAGGAACTTCTTCACAACCTTGGCGTCCTGCGCCGACAAAATGGTGGTGCCGCGCAGGTTGCGGATCTGCGTCTGCGTACGCTTGATCATATTGTGGCGCTTGCCGGCCTGGCCGGCGCGCACCTTGCCCTTGGCCGTTAGAGAGAAACGCTTCTTAGCGCCGCTCTTGGTCTTCAATTTGGGCATTTCGCGTTTTCCTTCATCCGTATAAGCGCCACCGCATATACGCCGGCGCTGGATCAGCAATCCCGCCGCCATGGCATGCCCTACAGGCCAGGCGGCACTTAAGTCGCGGGGTTATAGAAGGGCGCAGCACCGAGCGCAAGGGGGTGTGCCCTATAGGCCTTCCACCCACCAAAGGCTGTCTGGATAACCAATAGCCTCGCATTTGAGTGTCTTTCGTCTACCCCAAATGTCTATGATTTTTTCACGCTGTATTTGATTTATTTTTTCAGTTTGTTTATTGTCTCTGTATTTTCTTCTATTGTATTTTTAATTTGTTCAATTTTATTATCTATATTATTTCGCTCGTAGATTTTTTCCATTTGAAATATTGTAAGATCAATATTTTCTTCCTTTACCCATCGCAAAAGGCGTCGGCGGTAGACGCGCCAACTCTCTCCTGGTTTATAAAAAGGGGGTATAGAGGGGAGGTCACCCCACGAGAAATTAAGGGGTTTGTTGAGCTGTTTGAGCAGTTGGTCATGCCGGCGATATAGTATATCATTGTCTGCTTGAATTTGTTGTATTTTAGAATTGTTCTTAATCCATAATTTTCTTTGGATATCGAAGTCAGTATATAGATTAGCGCAAGCGATATTATATTTCTGAATATTACGATTTGGCATGAGATTGTTCCTTGAGACGATTGGCAAGGTGGTAATTGTCCCATGCGTTTAGAGACCGGGGATTTCTATGCAGCGTGAAATTGTGGCGGTGGGTATGGCGGCGATCGTGCTTGCCGCCTTTGAGTCTATCGAAGGCCGGTACGGCCTAACTTCCGACGAAGAAAACATGTTCGCGCGGGTGGAGGCCTTACAGCTTCCTAGTCCGGATGCGTTGCTGACCGAAACGGATATGGCGGCCGCGCGCCAGGCCATGTGGGCGTTTGAGTGCCCGACGGTATCCGCGCTGTTATACAACGCCGCCGCACCCCTGGTGCCGGAGAGCGTCAAGTCCGACCCGCTCATTCAGTCCAGCTGGTGGTTTGTAGTGCGCTCGGAGCATTACGCGGAGATTAACGCGTGCGAGAGCGGCGCCGAGCTGTGGGCAGCCGAGCGCGCCTTGCGGGCCACCGGTGAGGCAGACACCCCGATCCAGCATCATATAGACGGCATCGAAGCGCGCCCGCGCGGCCATAAATTCATCGAGCAGCGCGATTGGGCCGCATCCAAGCTCAGCATTCCGCTAAATGGTGAAGAGCGGCCGGCGAGTGCCATATATTCAGCCGGTTACTTCATCGACCGCTGGGAGCGGCTGGATACGGACGCAAAGAAGATCGCCTTCGATGTGCCGGTCTATCTGTTGGTCTGGGCTAAGCGGGCGGCGCAATTTGAGGGTAACGTGGGGTTGCTGCCCGACGATTACGCCGATCTGTTGCAGCGCGCTATGGCGCTTGCCGGCCCGGACGCTGGTGAAAAGGCTGTGCGCCATGCCGAGGCAAGCGACGTGGACGGGTGGTCGCCACCGGCGTCTTTTCATTCCGCACCGGATGACTATTTCGCGCCGCTGCTTGAGAAGCGCGCCCGGGCAGCAGGTATCCCACGCGACGAGGTACGGGCTATGCCGCCGCTGTTTTTGCCGTTGGATGACGGCTAGCCCGCATCATCTCGGCGTTAGCACCATGACCATTTGGCGGCCTTCGAGCTTGGGGTGGAGCTCCACTTTGGCGATGTCTTCCACTTGATCGCGCACGCGGTGCAGCAATTTCATGCCTAAGTCTTGGTGTGCCATTTCGCGGCCGCGGAAGCGTAGCGTCACCTTGACCTTGTCGCCCTCCTCGAAGAAGCGGAGCATGTTGCGCATCTTCACATCGTAATCGTGGGTGTCGATATTGGGGCGCATCTTGATTTCTTTGACGTCCACCGTCTTTTGGTTCTTACGCGCCTCGGCGGCTTTTTTCTGGGCCTGATATTTGTATTTGCCCAGATCCATGATCTTGGCCACCGGCGGGGCGGCGTTGGGGGAGACTTCTACAAGATCAAGCCCGGCTTCATCGGCCATGTTCTGGGCGCGGGCGGTGGCCACGACGCCGACGTTTTGGCCTTCCGCGTCAATCAGGCGTACATCCGGAACGGTGATCTGGTCATTGGCGCGCGGGCCCTCTTGCTTTTGAGGGGGCGCCATGTTGGGGCGGCGTGCGATGTTGGTTCTCTCCCGTCAGGACGGCGGCGGGAAGGATGTCCAATTCAAGCGTCCCGCAAGCCCCGTCCAATTAAAACAAAGGTGTATGGCGGATTTATTTCGCGAATCCGCGCATTTTTCAAGCTTTTAAGGTGACAGGGTCTAAGGCAAGGGCGTTTAGGGCCTCGACCACGTCGCCTGTGGCATGCGCGGAAATGTCCGCCGCTGCAAGAACACGCACCCGTGGCCCGCGCGGCGCGCAGCGCGCCGGGTCGCTGTCGCCGCCGAACAGCACCACGCAGGGCGTGCCCGCCGCCGCCGCCAAATGCATAGGGCCGGTGTCGTTGCCGACGGCGGCGTCCGCGGCCAGCGCCAGCGTTACAATGTCGTTGAGGCTGGTCTGCCCGGTCAAATCGATGGCCGCCGGTGCGTGCGCTACAATGGCTTGCGCTTGCGGTTTTTCCGCCGCGGTGCCGAGCACCAGTGGCCGGCGGCCGTGCTCGGCCCAAAGGGCGGCAAGCGCGGCAAACCGCTCCACCGGCCAGCGTTTGGCCGGGCGGTGCGGTGCGGCCCCGGGCACCAGCAGGCCGAACGGGGCATCGGTGCCCGCAAGCGCGCGCGCCGACCGGGTGCCGGCAAGGGCGGTTACGTCTGCCTGTGGTATCGATGCGATCCCCGCCTGGCGCAACTGCTCTGCCTGGCGGTCCACGGTGTGCATCTGGGCCCGGTGCGGGTTTGTGTGCGGGTGAGAACAGCCGCGCGCGATGCCGGACCATTCAGGCCGCGGCCATACCTGATGAAGATAGCTTGAGGAGCGCACCGAGGTCTGTAGGTCGTAGACGCGGGTAAACCGCGCCCAACTCATCCGCCGCAACAAGGCCACATGCGCCATGACCCCGCGTGGCCGGCCATCATCCCAAATCTGGTCGAAATAGCCCGTATCGCGCCCAAGGCCGACGAAGGCCGGCGTGGTGAGGAGGGTTAACTGCGCATGGCCCGGCCCGCCGGCTTGGGCATCCGCCACATCGTGATGCCGGCGGATCGCCGCCATCGGGCCGAGCGCCTGCACAAAATCGCCGAGCGCCCCTAGCTTGATCACCAAAATCCGCTGGGTGCTCAGGCGTGCGCGCGGGGGGCTGCTCGCGGGGCTGCTCATAGGCCCAATACGTCCCGGTAGACCTGGAGCGTTGCCGCGCACATGGCCTGGGAGGTAAACGATGCGGTGGCGTGCCGGCGTGCCCGCGCGCCCATGGCGGCGGCCTCCGCCGGTGGCAGCGCCAGCGCCTCATCCAATACGCCGGCCAGCGCGTCCACGGCGCCTGGTTCAAACAGCCAGCCTGTGCGCGCAGCGGCAGGGTCGGTAACAAGTTGCTCGCGCGCGCCGCCATGGTTCGGCGCAATCACCTGCTTGGCCATGGCTTGCGCTTCGACGGTGACGCGGCCGAAGGGTTCCGGGTCGAGGGAGGCTGAGACGACGATATCCGCGGCTTTGTAAGCGGCGGGCATATCGTCGATGTGGCCGGCTAGAATGGCAGTGTCTGTCAGGGCAAGGTCGGCGATGCGCGTGCGTAGCTCAGCCACAAAAGTGCTGCGCCCTTGCGCATCCCCCGCCAACACGTAGCGCGCGGGCCGCCGGGTGCGGGCGGCGGCCTCAAGCAGCAGCAAGGGGCCTTTCCAGCGGGTAAGCCGCGCCGGCAGCAGCACCACCGGCGGGCCATCGGCGGTCACGCCCCAGTGCGTGCGCACTGCCTGCACGCGCGCATCGCTCACCGCGTTGGGGTCGAACCGGGTGAGGTCAAAGCCGCGCGCAATGGTGCGGATCCGGTCCGCCGGCGTGCCGTGTGTGCGCATGATCCGCGCGGCGGTGAATTGCGAATTGGCGATGACCACATCGCCCGCCGCCATCACCGCATTGTACTTGACCTTCCAAACCGGCCGCGGGTGCACCTTGCCGTGATAGGTGGTGATGAAATGCCGGCGCTCACAGCGCGCGGCGGCAAGGGCGCTCCACGCCGGGGCGCGGCTGCGGGCGTGCACCACGCCAATGTCGCGGGCGCGCACGATGCGCCGCAGCTTGCCGATATTTTCCAGCATTACCAGCGGGTTCTTGGACGCGGCATCCAGATGAAATAGGGTGACGCCGGCCTTTAACAGCTCTGCTTCCAGCCGCCCGCCGCGGCTGGCGACGAACGACCGCCACCCGGCACCGGCCACCGCTGAGGCGACCTCCACGCAGGAGCGTTCCGCACCGCCTGCGTCAAGCTGCGGAATGACCTGCAACACAGCCGGTGCGCTAGCCCGGTGGCGTTCACTGACCAAACTCACCCTCGTTTCTGCTCACCTAAACCCCCAAGAGGCCCTTATGACCCGTGCCCAACAGCTTAGCTGCCCTGACGGCCACACGCTTGCTTTTCATAAACGTGACGGCGCTGCGCCGGCGCTCGTCTGGTTTGGCGGCTTTAAGTCCGACATGACGGGCACAAAAGCAACCGCCGTTGAGGCTTGGGCGCAGATGCGCGGCCACGCCTGCGTGCGGTTTGATTATTTTGGCCACGGCGCCTCGTCCGGCCGCTTTGAAGACGGCACCATCGGCCGCTGGCTGGAAGACGGCATGCAGGTACTGCGCGAGGTCGTGCCGGGCCCTGTGGTGCTGGTGGGCTCCAGCATGGGGGCGTGGCTGTCGCTGCTTGCCGCGCGCGCCTTGCGCCAATCCGGTGACGCGGGCCGGCTTAAGGCCATGGTGCTGATCGCGCCGGCGCCGGATTTTACCGAAACCTTGATGTGGGAGCGCTTTTCCGACGATATCCGCCGCCAGATCACGGTGGAGGGCGCCTACCGGCAGCCTTCCGCCTATGATGAGGCGCCTTACGTGATTACCCGGCAACTGATCGACGACGGCCGCGCGCATCTGATGATGGACACCCCCATTCCCGTTACGTGCCCGGTGCGCATTTTGCAGGGCATGCGCGACGAAGACGTGCCGTGGCCGCACGCCCTAAAGCTGATGGACGCTATCACCGGCGATGACGTCCTCTTCACGCTGGTGAAATCCGGCGACCACCGCCTGTCTACTCAGGCCGATATCGCCCGCCTGTACGCGGCGCTGGACGAGGTAACGGGGCACGAGATGGGACACATGAGATGCCCCTAACGCCTCGACACCTGCCGGCGCTGGTGGGTGTCAGCTCCCCTCACCGGCTTGCGCTAGGGCACGCAGCCCGTCGCGGTAGGTTGGATAGGTCAGGCGCACGCCGAGCGCGGTTTTGATGCGGCGGTTGCTGACGCGTTTGGATTCGCTATAGAAGCTGCGCGCCATCGGCGAAAGCTCGGCTGCATCGAACGCCGTCACCGGTGGCGGTTCAACCCCTAGCAGCCGGGCGGCGTACGCCACCACCGCGTCAGGGGCGGCCGGTTCATCGTCGCACACGTTAAACGCCTGCGACGGCAGCCCGCTGGTGGCGGCGGCGGCCAGCACCTGCGTAATGTCGTCTACGTGGATGCGGGAAAAAACCTGCCCTGGCTTGTGGATGCGCCGGGCGGTGCCGTTGCGTAGGCTCACCAGTTGGTTACGGCCCGGCCCGTAAATGCCCGCCAGCCGAAACATATGCACCGGCACGCCCATGCCCGCGGCCAATGCTGCCCATGCGCGTTCCGCCGCAACCCGGCGCCGGCCGCGGGCGGTGGTCGGGGCAAGCGAACTGGTTTCCTCCACCCATCCGCCCTGCCTGTCGCCGTAGACGCCGGTAGTCGACAGGTAACCGATCCATTGCAAGCCGTGCGTTGCCGCGATGTCAGCACTATGGGCGGCCACCACCGGGTCACCTGCCTCGCCCGGCGGTACCGAACTCAATAGATGCGTGGCGCCGGCCAGGGCCGCGGGTGCGGCGGTCATCGGCGCATCGGCAAATATATGCGTCGTGATCCCTACGGCGCGCAGCTGATCGGCCTTTTCAGGTGTCCGGCAGGTGCCGGCAACGCGCCAGCCTTGCGCTTGCAGGTGGCGCGCGAAGGCAAGCGCGCAATAGCCAAGCCCGAAGCAAAACACCTGCGGCACGCCTGCAACACTCCATAGCTGTTTGTGATAATTGCCCTACCGGCGCCTTGAATTGGCCACGGACCGGTCTGACGCTAGCGCCCATGGGCGAGATGTTAAAGGCGCTGCGGCTGTTTTTTGGCTGGGTGGTTTTGCTGATTGTGGCCGCCATGGCAGCCGTGTGGGTGTTTGCCCTTAGCAGCGCGTGGGGGCAAGACCTCGACAGCGCCGCGCGCTACCGCGATTGCTTGCGGCTGGTGGCGCGCGACCCCGACCAGGCCTTTGATGAGGCGCAGCGCTGGCGTAGCAGCGGCGGCGGCCCGGCGGCGCGCCATTGCGAAGCCTTGGCCTTGGTTGAGCTTGAACTTTACGGCGAAGCCGCCGTGCGCTTAGGCGATTTGGCCGACGCGCCGGGCGCCGGCGGCCCGCAGGATAGGGCGGCCTTGCTGGCGCAGGCCGGCAATGCCTGGCTATTGGCCGGCGCCGGTGAAAACGCGGTGGTGGCGTTGACCGCCGCCTTGGAGCTGACCCCCGGCGATATCGACCTGTTGGTGGACCGGGCGCGGGCCTATGCGGCGGCTGGCGACTATGCCGCCGCCGACCGTGATTTGACGCAAGCGCTGGCATTGCGGCCGGATGCAGCGGATATATTGGTGCTGCGCGCAGGCGCGCGGCGGGCGCAAGGCCTGCTCGACCCGGCGATGGCCGATATCTCCCGCGCCTTGGTGCTGGCACCCGATGCGCCATCGGCCTTGGTCGAGCGCGGTGCCATCCGCAACGCCCTTGGCGATACGCAAGGCGCGCGCGCCGATTGGGTGGCCGTCGCCCGCATCGTTGGCGTTGTGGATGCAGACGATCCCAACGCCCCCGCCTTGCAAGACGCGCAGCGGGCGCTGGAAGCCCTCGACGTTGAGCCATAGCTAAAAGTCTAAGTCGGCATAGTGCTGTGCTGCCGGCATGCCGGGCACGGTATCCGCCAGCAGCGCCCGGAACGCCGGGCGCGACTTGATGCGCATATACCAATCCTTCGCGTGCGGAAAATCTGTCCACGGTACGTTTCCCAGATAATCCACGCAGGAGAGATGCGCCGCCGCTGCCAGGTCGGCGATGGTCAAGGCGTCGCCGGCCAGCCAATTGCGCCGCTCGGCGAGAAACGAAATATAATCGAGGTGGTAGCCCACATTGTGCATGCCGATGCGCATGGCCTCGATGTCCGGCGGGCCGCCGCCTAAATCGCGCGGCAAAAACCGGCGGGTGATCTTTTCATCCACCAGGCTGGCGGTCACTTCTTCGGCGAACTTTTCATCGAACCAGCAGGCGATGCGGCGCGCTTCGGCGCGCTCCACCGGCCCGCCGGGCAGTAGGACGAGACCGCCATCCGGGTCGCAGTACACTTCGTCGAGATATTCTTGAATGACACCGTCCCCGGCGATGGTGACGCCATCGGGTTCGATCAACA
>Ga0272441_10008838_pt1 | contig 15780 bp, 12 predicted proteins | sample SSMProp6N_FD_193582 | JGI IMG/M metagenome (GOLD analysis project Ga0272441, IMG submission 193582) | Marine sediment archaeal communities from Little Sippewissett salt marsh, Falmouth, MA, United States - SSM-Prop-6N | ecosystem: Environmental > Aquatic > Marine > Wetlands > Sediment ... | reverse complement strand
CAATAGCTTTTTTAACATTACCTTTCTTTAAATGATAAATTAATTCTTTTTGAATATCAAAATAATTACAATTTTTATAGCTTTTTGATGAGTTATCTAATTGATTAATAATTTCAATATTAATATGCCAATTTTTTTTTATTAATTTCGTTAATATTTCCAATGATTTTTTATTAATATTAAATTTAGAATCGACCCAAAGTCGAATTGCAGGAACACCAGATATATTACCAAATGGTTTTTTATATGGCATTTGAGATTCATTAGGAAATTGTATAGCGACATCTTTTTTACTTAAATGAAACCAAGGTGACATTCCACCATAAAAACTCAAACCATTTCCAGCAATATTTTCATCTCTTATGTATAATATTTTATGTATGATATAATTTTTATTATTATAAGGAAATTTTCCAGGCGTTCCATTTACCCAACCATATTTCGGAATAAATACTTGTAACATATAATGATTTGAATCCAGCCAAATCTTTTCACCTTTAGAAATATGACGTCCAAACATGGTTACAATCATTACTCTAGTTGGAATCCTATTTGCTCGCAATAAAGAAACAGCAAAATTTGTCTGTGCACAACATAATCCACCCCAAAAAAGATAAGACATAGAATCCATTAATCCAGTGAAATATTTTTTAGGTAAAAAAATAGGTCGTAAAGCTCTATTTGTTTCTATAATATATCTTAAAAATTGTAAATGAATATTATGAAATGGTGTTAAAACAATTATTCTATTAATTACATCAATCATATTTACCTTTTTATAACTTAAAATATAAGAAATGAGTTTAATAATAATATTATTAGACTGAATCGATTTTGAAGAGCTTAACCATTCTCTATGTTCATTATTATTTATGTATGAATTTTTTGATACATTTTTAGATAAATCATCATAATTTTTATTTACTATTAAAACAATAAATTCAAAATGAATTTTAACAATTTCATTTTTTATTGTTTTACCAATATCAAATTTAATTAATTTATTCTCGCCGAATTCTGTGATAATTTTATAACCTAAAATCTTTGAATTTTTTTCTTTATTAACAATTATTCTTAATGGATATTGATAATCATTTATTATTGGTATATTATAAAAAAATGCATATCCAGTGTTTCCTTTTTCTGATTTAAGATATATAATAATTTCACTATGTAAAATAGAAATTTTATATGCCATTTATTACAAATTGTTAAACTGATTTAAAATATTTACTACAAAACCATTATTGAATATAAATAAAAGCTATAACTTTTAAATGAAAAAGTATTAAATTAAAATTCATAGTTTAACATTTTATATTTATTAATATATCCTTTTATTAAATTATCAGCAATAAATGTAGAAACATCAAATCTAAAACCTCTTTTTAAATTAGCAATAATCCTATCTCTTATCTGAAAGATCGAATAATATTCATTATAAAATGATATCATCATATCAACAAATTCTCTTTCTGTAAAATTTAATAATTCAAATACAACATCATCATAACCAAATTTTGACCAGTCATCTTTTATTATTCTATTATCACTTTTCAATTTGTCATAAAAAGGTGTACCTGGTAATGGTGTTAATATACTAAATTCTACAGAATCTATTTTTGCCTTTTTTAAAAAATTCAATGTATCAGAAAAAACATTGATATCATCAGAATCAAAACCAAACATAAATAAGCCATGTATATTCATATTTAGATCATGAATTTTTTTAATTAAATCATAATATTCACTTACTTTGTTAGTTTTATTCATATTATTCAATGTTCTTTGTGATACTGATTCAAATCCTATAACCCAATTAATACAACCTGCTTCTTTTGAAATTTTTAACAATACATCATTATTTGCTAAAATGTTTGAATTTCCCTCAAAAATAAATTTTTTGTTAGTTTTTTTTAAAGAATCACATAAATCAATAAAATAATCTTGGTCTGAGGTAATTGAAGGATCATAGAATAATATGATTTTTTGTTTTACTGTTTTAATTTCATCAATAATATCTTTTATAGGTCTCGTTCTAAATTTATTATTAATAGAATTACCTATAAAACAAAATTTGCAATTATTTTTACAACCTCTTGAAGCTTGAGTAATATAAAATTGATTATATTTTATCCATAGTGGTCCATTTAAAATGGTCATATCTGGTTTTGGTAAATTATTTAGATTTGTTGGTTTTTTTTGTTTATAAAATGGTTTTAATTTATTCTCTTCTAAATCTTTTAGAATACTACTCCAAATTTCTTCAACTTCTCCAATTACAACAGCATCTGCATGTAGTTTAACTTCTTTAGGACATGCTGTAGCGTGACATCCTCCTATGATTACTGGTATTTTTTTTTTCCTAAATTTGTCAGCTATTTGATATGCTCGTGTTGATTGAACAGTATTAGAAGTTATTGCAACCAAGTCATATTTCAATTCAAAATTTATTTTATTATATCCATCTTCAATAAAGTCAATATTATATTTCTTTGGAGTAATTGAAGATAATATCGGAAAAACGAGAGGAGGACAAACTGTTGGGTATGAGAAATATAAATTTTTAAAAAAAGTTGGCATTTTTAAATATCTTTTATTTAATATATATGGATTTGGATTAATAAATAAAATTTTCATATATTATAAATAATAAGGTACTATAAAATTATTTTTAAATTAAATCAATTAATAATTATTTAAATGAGTTATAAGATAACTTATTAAAAATAAATTTCTTTGTTTTAGTGATTTTATAAAAATCTTTAATAAATATTTTTTTCTTAAATAAAATTTTTTTGTAGAAATATAACAAATATCATTTAGCTCATTCATATAAAAATTACCCAAACCTCTTTTTTTATCTGATAGAACCGCTCCTTCATTAATTTCTATCAAACCTTTATTAACACACTCTTTCCATAAAACTGAATTTTTTATATATGATAGTGGATAAAAATTAACAAAATCTAGTGGTAGTGAATAAATGAAGTTTACTGTTTTATTAATATCATTCAATGTTTCAAAAGGGGCGCCAAGAATAACAGTACCTACAGTAAAAAATCCAAAATTATCTGCCATTTCAATGGCTTTAATAATTTGAGATAGTATTGTTCCTTTATTATAATAGTCTAAAACTTTTTGATTTCCTGATTCTATACCAAAACTGATATATTTGACACCCGCTCTTTTCATTTTTTTGTATAGATTATTATTATACGAATCCACTCGAGTGCCACCTATTAAAATGTCAAAATTTAAATTATTTTTTATTATTCCATCTAAAATCTTTTCGGAATGTTTTTTATCTGATAAAAAAGAGTTATCTCCAATCATTATTGTTTTATATTCTCCATTTAAAGAATTGATTTCATTTAAAACATTATTTACTGATCTTTGTCTATATTCTTCATTATCTAACATTCTATTAATGCAAAATTTACATTTATAAGGACATCCTCTTGAAGTAATAACTGTTGTTAATGGATGTTTAAAAATTCGGTAATTTCCTAATTTTCCATAATCATATTTTTTTACTAGGTGTCTTGCAGGTAATGGTAATTTATCGATATTTTTAATTAACTCTTTCTTTTTACCAGCAACAATTTTACCTTTTTCCCAAAAATAAATTCCATGGATTTCTTTTAGTGATTTTTGATTTTGAATAGAATTAGCTATTTCATTTATTATAAATTCTCCATCACTAATAACACATATATCTGCTGAATTAATATTTTTTAAAGAATCTTTACCTAAAAGCTTACAATAAGGTCCCCCAATTATTATAGGTATTTCATTATCAATTTCTTTAATATAATTTGCGATAAAGTCTTTGTTATATGAATCATATGGTGTGTAATTATTATGTATGCTAATTCCTACTGCATCTACTGAATTTACTAATGATTTAATTTTTTCTTTTTGATTTTTTTCAACATTTAAATCCAAAATAATAATATCATGGTCATCCAATTCCAATGAGCCAGCAATATATAGTAGACCAATTGGCGGATAAGTAATTCCAAAAGACTGAGTTTTTTTAGTATTAATAGAATTATCAAATGACTCATTTCCCGATATCAAAAGAAATTTAATAAATATTCCACCTTAATCTATAAATTGTTATCTAGTATAAAAAAAAATATTAAAGGTTATTTTAAGTAACCTTTGTTGAAAATTTAAATATTTCGTTTGATTCATTGTCTTCTTCATCTATTGCAATTACTTTCCAATGGTATGTTTTATCATAATCATCAAAAATTCCTTCTGTACTACATTGATACATGCCATTTTTAACACCATCATAAGTACAGTTTAATAATAACCATGTATCTTCACTTTCCATTGTTGCATTAGTTAAAAATTGGATTTTCATATAATCGTTATTAGGATCAGTTACATTAATAGATAACACTGGATTAATATCATTATCATCTGAATTATGAATCGGACTTGCACTTTCCCGGTGGATTATTGGAAAACCTCTTAAATCAGGATATATTATTAAAGTATCATTAATATATAATCCGCATTCATAAATATCATATGTACTAAAATTTAAACCTTCATACTTAATGTCATTTATTATTTGACCTGGGGGTATAATAATGTTCCAATAACCTGGCGGAAATGGAGGTTGAGGTCTATGTTTTGGATCTGTCCAAGTAGAAGACAAAGCATAATATCCTGGTTCAATAACATTTTTTGCCTTTCTTACTTTGTAATAGAATTTATCTTTCCAATTATCATTTTGTGGAAATTCATCTGTATATGCATCTGGTATTTCTTTGTTATATGCAAATACGTCTAGACCTTCCAACCAATTATTATTACCATCTTTAATTCTTAAAATAATATCAATTTCTTTTGTCCATAAAGCATCATATTTTATTTTAATATTTACAAAACGAGTGATTTTTTGTGAAAATAATAAAAAACCAACAGCCCATAGAAAATATCCTAATAGACCTGCTCCAACTGGAACCTGAGGATTTTGTCCAATCATTAATAAAATTGATCCTACAATCATTAATATTCCACAAGGTTGAAGAACCCATGTTTCCTTAATATCAAAATTACCATTATCGTCTACACCCATTAAAAATTTCTGTACATAAGAAAACCATTCTTCGTATGTATCATATTCATTATCCGGACCATCCACTTTCATACCTGATCTAACTTGCAGATATCTATTCCAATAATATGATAGATTTGCTGCTTGAAAATCATAGTTAATTTCTTCTTCTTGTAAAAGTTCATTAAAATTATTTATTATATAATTTAAAGAATTAGATTTTTGTTGAGTATCATTATTTGAATTAATAACTGATTCTAATTCATTAACTAAAGAAATTGTGTTCTTAATTTTATTTATATTATTTTTATAAAATCCGTTTATTATATGAAATCCTTCATCAATATCAAAAAGAATTTCATTTTTTAATTTTTTATCAATTAAAGATAAATAATTTAATAATTGTTTATTATTTATATATTTATTTTTTATAATATTATACAATTCTGAAGAATTATAATCATAAAAATTTTTGATTTGTCTAATTTCATCATTATTTTTATTTAATTTTTCATCTACATTTAATGCTTGTACAAATGTTGTAGAAAATATTATTATTAACACCATAAAAAAACATTTTATTATATTATTATTTTTTTTTGCCCTTGCCTCCAAAATATCACTCCCTATTATTAAAAGCAATAATATATATCTCAAATTTAAATTTTTCGATAATTAATTATATTTGTTTAATATAATTATCTATTTAAATATTTATCTTTAAAAATTTCATAAAATAAATATATATTAGAAATTTTAAATCAAATATAAATTAATATCTCTCATTGGTGGTTTTCTTTCTTTTTCATAATAATTTTCATAATCAATAGTTCTAATGGAATAGAACTCGTAAAACCCTGTACCATATACATTTTTTGAATTAAAAACCCATGACCAACCATCTAATACATCAAAATCTGAACAATAATAGGTCCAATTAGACCATGATTCATTGTCCTTTGAATATCTATAAAACAAATCTAGTTTTGATTTATCTTTGACAATTTCTGATGAACCCATTAAATTTATAATTGATGGATTATAATAATGTTCAGGTTTGCATACTTCTGAAGGACCGTATGTTGTTGGAAGATGATTATCCGGTATTTTTTTTGAAGCCCAAGCAACACATCTTCTTATTATCCAATAATTATATGAAAATTCATCCTCAATTGTTTCATAATCTGGAATCACATTCTCCCATTTATAAAATGCATCAAATTGATTATTATATTTTTTATCATCGGTTTCATTTATATATCCACCCCACCATACATTGTGTTCTGGATGACCAGTACACCTGATTATTCTTGCTTTATTTTCATTTGGATAAATTTCAGCAGTCATGAAAGGTTTATTACTAAAATTTGTAATAACTGGTTTATTTTCTAATTTATTCCAATCACCTGAAAAGCAGTATAGTTTCAATAAAGGACCAAATTGGCTAAAATAATGTAAATTATTTATTTTAAACATTCCTTTTAATAATCCTAAAAAACCTCCAGTATAGTCCCAATAATGAATTAAAGTAGATTCATTGTCTGATATTTCTTGATTTGGAAAACTTGCTAATAAATAAATATTATTTGTATTTTCAGGAATTAAGAAAGGCGGACCCCCAATCCAACGAATTCGCCTTGAATCACCATGATAACCTTGGAAAATTGGATTATTTTTGTATATTTTTACATCCAAACAAACACCTGTTTGGAAATTTATACTATAATCTGTTTGATTCCAACCTGAATACCAATAGTATGCTGATAAAGGACCAATATCTTCAGGGTTACGTCCTTTTAACTCGCAAAATAAGGGCATAGCGGCTTTGTCAATTTCCACATTTATTTTTGATATATCGAGGTCTAAACTTCCATACAAGCGTCCATAAATACCATCAATTTCTATTGAATCTAAATTTGCTATAACTCCTCCAGCACAAGTACCAAAAAAACCTCCGCCCCCTTTGATAAAATTCTTTATAATTATTCTCTCGTGGATATTCCTAAATTGATATTTAGATAAACCTTGAATAATTTTCTCATAAACCATATCAGGTGGATAAATCATTACATCATAATTGAACCTGTTTAATTTTCCTGTAATTAAATCCATTCTTGATAATATATCAATATTAAATTTATAGATATTTTTGCCAACTTGCCAAGAATAATCTTTTAAAGCATATACAAAATATCTAGTTCTCCTATATTGACTATAAAACTCATCATCTGTTTCTTTTTCATCTGTATAAATTGCAATATTAACATCAATTACATTAGATTCTTCTTGTATAGGTAATTCATTACATGAATATTTATTTATAATTTCTTTTGAATATAGAGTTGGAAATATCAATAATACTAATATTAAAATTAATAGAACTCTATTTACTATCATATCATTTACTTCCTAATTTATATTTATTTATAGATATTTATTATTGATATCAATTACCCTTTAACCATTATTTTATTAAATATTTTTATTAATGGATAAATTATATAATTTTTTTATGAATATTAATAATAACCTTTAATTTAATAAATTTTATGATTTAAAACATATAAATTTACTATATTTGTCAAATTATGTATTATACTGATTATGTAAATTCAATCATATTAGGAATCTCATATTTTTTACAAATTTTTTTTATTTTTGCATCAATTTTATTTATGTAAATACTATTCGGAAGAAAATGATCATCAAATAGATACTCAAATAATCTCATTTTTTCTTTAAAATTATTATTTATAAACTCATAAAATATTCCTTTTTGATCTCCTTTTAACTCAAGGTGTCTATACAATAAATACTCAGCATTATATTCTTTAATCAATTTAATATCTTCTTCAAGATTAACATCTGTTAAAAATGGAATTATTGGTATCAATGCAATACCTGTTTTTATACCATGTTTTTGTATTTTTTTCATGGTTTCTAATCGTTTCATTGGTGAGGGTGCATTTGATTCGATAATACTTGAAATTTGTTCATTTGTAGTTATAAGAGTAAAGGTTACTACTACATCTGAAAATTTATCTAGTAATGAAACATCATTGATAACGTCAATTGATTTTGTAAGAATATGAATGGGAAAATCATATGATTGTAAATAATCCAAAATTTTATGAGTTAATTTAAATGTGTTTTCAATTTCTTGATAGGGATCATGAACTGATCCAATAATTATTCTTCCTTTTTCAATGAGTGGTAATTCTTTTCTTAACACATCAAGTGCATTACTTTTTACAATTATTGTTTTTTCATATGAAGAATCACAATAAATACAACCAAAAGAACAATTTTGATATGGATCAAGTGTGTAATTTCCTTTGAATAAATTATCTGTTCTTGTTATTGATTTTATAATTGTTGAAACGGTTAGTTCCTTGAAATTCATTTTTCATTGAGTGGTATAATATTATTTTATTTAAATGAAAAGGTTGACTAGAATATTTTTTTGGTATGTAAAAATTATTAACAATCTATTGTTGCTAATACGTAAATAGATATTAAATTTTTTATTAAAATATGCATTATCTGATTTCAATATAATGGGCAAAATTTTGAAATTTCAATTATTGTTGGATAAATGCTTCATGATATTTTTAATAATATTAGTTTCTATTTTAATAGTGATTTAAAAATAATAATTATAATAATAATAATAATAATAATTTTAAAAATTTTTTATATTATTTAATTGCTATTATATAATACCACCAACAGATAAATTAATTCAATAAAAATCAGTCAATGATTTTGACCATTAGCTTGATTTAAATATTTACTAATGAAATTAATACAATAAGATCATTAGATAGGATAAATAAAAAATCTGATCCTGATTTTTTGTAAAAGTTATGATTAATGGAAATGAATTTCAATCATCAGTTTGAAAGAATTGAAAATATAAACAAATATTGATTGTTTATGTACATTAGATGTAAGTTATGATGAAAAATTTGTATATGTAACCATTTAACTATGGGATTGGAATCTTGGATTCAATACTCATTGTGATATTGCTAGTAATGAAAAAGGTGATGCAAATAGAAAAGATATCGAGTTGATGTAAAGTATTAAAACAGGTCATTGGTCCGGTGATGATATGTTTTATATTCCTCACTAATGGTATACAGATTGTAGTGGTTATGGGAGAGGGAATGGATGTGATGACAATAGCATCTATGAGGAAGATAAAGATTGTGAAATATTTTTTGATATCACACAAAAATATTACGATGGCGATGACATTCCGTATTGGACAGAAACAGAGATGTATCATACCAATCCAACAATCAATGATAAAGGTAGAGACGATGATAATGATTACTTTCCAATATAAGGGGAGCATAAATGGGGCCATATGTTTCAATATTATCCATGGCAACCATTATGGTGGAAATTTAGACCCTATAGAAGTATTATGAATTATGGGTATATGTTCGGATCCTATTGGAATCTAATTGATTATTCAGATGGATCTCGTGGAAAAAATGATTTTGATGATTGGTCAAATATCGATTTTTATTATTTTAAAGCACAGATTTAAATAGTAATTCATTACTACATTTCATCAGGTGCTTCTATTCCTAAAATGGTAAGACAATTCTCTAGTACGATTTTAATTGCGTTTACAATGAGTATTCGTTGTTTCCTCAGATTATCATTAGTTTCTGCAATTACCGGGCAATCCCGATAAAATTGATTAAATAATGATGCTAATTCATAGAGGTAAACAGCAATTAAATGTGGTTTGAATCCATGTGCTGATTCAAAAATAATTTCAGGCAGTATAGACATTTTTTTACAGAGATTAATTTCTGATTGATGAGTTAAACTTTCATATGTAAACGATTTAGAATCAATAGCTTGGTCTGAAACTTTATTTAAAATACCTGCGGCCCTTGCATGAGCATATTGGATAAAAGGAGCTGCATTCCCTTCAAAATTCAATGCTTCCTCCCATTTAAAGACAATATCTTTTTCTGGTTGAACTTTAATAATGTTATACCGTAAAGCACCTATTCCGATCATCTGAGCAATATGTCTCATTTGTTTTTCAGATAAATCATTACTTCTTCGTTTTTTTACTTCTAAATATGCTCGATTTACACATTCTTTTATTAAATCATCCAAATAGACAACACGACCTCTTCTTGTCGACATTTTTCCCCCAGGTAGTGAAACGAATGAATAAAAAACGGGATGGGGAATATTTTTTTCACCGATAAGGGTAAGTCCAATTTCTACCTGCTTTGCTTCTAGTTTATGATCTTCGCCAAGAATATTAACTAATAAATCTGCTTTTTTTGCTTTCCATAAATGATATGCAATGTCTCTAGTTGCATAAAGTGATGTTCCATCACTTCTTGTAATAAAAAATTTTTTATTTCTTCCATGTATTCCAAAGGAATCAAGATTTAAATAAAAAGCACCATCTTCTTCTCCGCAATGTTCAGATTGTTTCAGTTTTCTTATTACTAAATCTACACTATCATCTTCAACAAACTTAGATTCTGGAATGAATGAGTCAATGGTGATGTTAATAATATTTAGGCTTTCTAGAATTCCTGTTAAAACAGGCTTATATGCATCTTTAACCTTTTGAATTATTTCTTTGTTTCCATGTTCACTTTGTTTGACTATTTCAGAAATTTCCTTCTGAATCTTCTCATTTTCACTCATATATTCATTTGTTTTTTGATAATAAACAACCGCAGTGTGATCTGGTTTTTTATTAATACTTGATTCAAATTCTTTTTTTGAAATATGATTTAATCCCCACGTAAGAATTGCTACTTGTTTTCCTAGATCATCGAGATAAAACTGTGATTCAGAATTGTATCCTGCTGCAGTATATATTTTTTTTAATGTATCTCCTATTATAGGATTGCGGGCCCTTCCGACATGCAAAGGACCATTTGGATTTGCAGATGTATGTTCAATAATTACTTTCTTTTCTTTATTGGGTAAATACCCATACTTGTTTTGTAAGTGAAATATAAGATCAATTGTTTTAGTAATAAGAAAATCATCATTTATATGAAAATTAAGATATCCACTTTTTATGGTAATATTTTTTATTATATGATCAAGTTTTATTTCGTTCATTATTTTTTTTGCAGTATCCTGGGGAGAAATTTTACTAATTTTACATAGAGGAAAACAAGGATACGAAAAATCACCCATATTTTCAGGAGGAATTTCTAGATCTACCTTTTTAGGATAGTGTAGATTTTCAAATACTTTTTCTAAGGTGATTTTTATATGATCTTTAATGACAAGATATGGATAATCCATAGATGGGGAAAAATAGGTTTTAGTATTAATTTTTTTGTACTGTTTTGGTAATAGAATAAAAACATATTAAGAATATGAAAATCTAATTCAAATCAATTTTTCTGATAACATAATTGAAATGACTATTACATATTACCAGATTTTTGGTCCAATTTTTTTTGATGTTGCTAAGGTTTTTTCTGTTTTTCTTGACCATGGTACATATAATGATAAAAAGATTACAGCAGAAATTAAAAATCCTCCAGCAAAAAACCACGATTGAGATAATAGTAAACCACATAGGTACACAATAATATTGAAGACACTTGCACAGATATACATGAATGCTTTTTTGGATATTTTTGGTAAAGAAACCATGAACGTTCTTTCATTAATCCTTTCTTCATTTAAATCTTTATATGGTAATGAATTCATAGTTATCTTTTTAATTTCTTCTTGCATTAATTGCATTTCCTGTCGTAATCCATCAAGTTTACTAATTACTTCCTTAGCACCGTATCGTGCTTTAAAGTAATGGTTGATTGCTCGTTCAACACAGATACTTGCTTTCATTAGTTCTTTTTGGCTTCTCATATGTGCTTTTTGCGTAAGTACTATTTTTTCTTCAGCACATAAAGGTTTAACATATGAGTCATATTGTTTTGTTCGATCTCTATCCCCAATTGTTTTCGGCCATTTCAATATAATCACCATCTCTCAAATTCTCTTAGTTCAAATCTAATTTTTATTACCGATGAACTTTAATTTAATTTATTCTTGCCATAATCTATTTTTAAAGTTACTTGAAAAAATAGCAATTAAGTAAAATTAGCAAAAAATGTATGCTAAACAATTTATTTAGCAATTGTAATGATATCGTTCATAAAATTGGGCTATTTGATTCTAATACCTATTCATTTGTAGATAAACTTTTAAATACTGCTTGTATTTCACCTTTCCTATTTATCATAATTAATCGGGTTGTGAACAATGGCAAGAAAACCAGGAAGTATGTATCGCTACGTTAGAGGACAGCTTTCAACAAGAAAAGAATATATGGGTGGAATCCCAAATTCTCGAATTACTCAATTTGTAATGGGTAATAAAAAGGATACCTTTCCAGTTAAAATTTCACTTATTGTAAAAGAACAATGTCAAGTAAGACATACTGCTCTTGAGGCTTCTCGTATAGCAGCTAACAGAACCATGGATAAAAAAGTTGGAGTGACCAATTATAGAATAAGAGTACGGGTATACCCTCATGTCGTATTAAGAGAAAATAAACAGGCTACTGGAGCGGGTGCCGATCGTGTTTCGCAAGGTATGCGATCTTCATTTGGAAAAATTGTGTCAACTGCAGCTAACATACGACCTAATCAAACAGTTATTGATATAGAAACCTATCCTGAACATATTAAGTTTGCAAAAGCTGCATTAAGAAAAGCAGGTATGAAAATACCTTCACCATGTAGAGTAATCATCCATGGTGAAAATTAATTTTTTTTTCTCACCATTATTTTTTAAAAGTATTTGACCAGCCATGGTGAAAGTACAATTATAAGGATGAGTAATGATAACACAAGAGTAATATTTTTCACCAGTTTTTCTTGTTGTTCTTCATTAATATTCTTTTTAAACTTTTGAATGATTCCTCGTAGAGCATCTGAAAATAAAAAACCACCGTCTAATGGAATCATTGGCAATACATTGAAAAACGCAACGACTAGGTTTAGCCAGAATACCCAATATAGTAGATTGACAATTGGCCAGAAAGCATCTGATGGTATCATTCCTAAAGGACCATTAATGGTGTAACCACTTGTATAGGGTGCTACGATCGGGTTATATCCAATAAGATAGCTTAAAAATGGAAGTGAATATAATATAATCAAACCATTTGGAAAATTAAAAGTAAATGGTCTTTGTAAAGAGAAAAGAAATCCATGGAGATATGGATTATCAACAATACCAAGAAAACTTGTATTTTTATGTTCAGACAAATTTGTATACGTATATTTTGATGCAAGGGTTACTGTTTCCGTATTAAGAATATTATTATCTAAGTATTTGATGGCAATCGTTTGATTAATTGAAGTATTATCCATTACATTATAAAAATCATTAATATTTGCAATATCAGAATTATTCATAGAAGTAATAATAACTCCCTCATGAAACCCTAACTTTTCAGCTGGGCTGTCTTCAACAGTATATAATACATGAACACCGTCTATCGGTTGAACTGATGCCATAAAAACACTTGAAAAAAGAATTAACATGATAAATGCAATAGTAAAATTTGACATAGGACCCGCTGCATAGACCCGCATTCTTTTCTTTAATCCAGTTTCTCGTATTTGATCCTCATCAGGTTCACAAAACGCACCTAGAGGAATAATAAGATAAAGGATTCCAAGTGATTTTACTTTTAAATTCTGGGCAAATGTAAGAATTCCATGGGAAAACTCATGGACAATAACAGCAACAATTAATGCAACCAGAATATAAAAGATATATTCCAATGGAAGCAACGGATTTAGTCCAGGTATCACTAATCCAAATTCAAGACCAGGCAATGATTCCTGTTGTTCAGGAGTAAAACCAAGCACTGCCCACATGTTTAAGGCTATGAGCAACACCATAAAAATCATCATTATAAAGCAAAAAACAATACCAAAGTTTCCAAAGGCTTTCCAGAATCTTTTTTTCTGTGCAATTTTTTGTAAAAATCCAACCCCTTTTGACGTTCTTAATAAAAGCGCAGGACCATAAAATGAAATATTATATTTTTCGAAATAGCCTTTTTTATTTAAGAAAATGACAAAAACAGTATATGCAATAATTAATCCACTCAATATTAATAATGATTCTTCAATCGACATAGTTCCTGTGATGGATATGAATATGGTATATTAAAATATCTATTTACAAAATATTTAGGAACAATAAAAAAAAATATAAGGAATGAAAGGTAACTGATAGCATCATTCCATTTTATACATAACAAGACCAGATAACATCTTTGGAAGGAAATATGTTGATTTCTGCGGCATATGTTCCCCGCCATCAGCAATTATCTTTAATTCCTCAATTTTTGTTGCATTCATTAAAAAGGAACAGTCAAAAGAGCCATCTTTTACAAAAGATATTGCTTCTATATCATCTCTTGTATATTTTATATGATCTTCAAGTATTTCCTGATTAATTCCCATAATATGTTCAATAATTATTTTATGTAATATTGATACATCAAGTGTTTTCCAAGTTTTAGATCGATCACTAGCAATTTTATCCATAATCGCATCATCTTTCAATGTGAGGATATAATATTCATCTTTGAAAAATAATGCAAATTTATGTTCATTTTCACTTTTTAATTGATTTTTAATAGTTGATACTAATATTTCATTTTTAAGGGATTTATCTATTTTATGTTCTGTAATCGTAAAGAATTTTGCGATATTATCTAAAACTTCTTTTCTTTTTAGCAAAGGTACTGTAATTAATCGATGTGTTGGTAAAATCGCAAGACCTTCATCAAACATGTTTACTAAAATAACCATTCTATAATTATATGGTGCATTTTCATCAGCATCTTGAATATCTTTCCTTACTTCATCGGCATAATTAATTGCAGTTTGATATCTATGATGACCATCTGCAATGAAAAGAATCTCATCTTTTAATTGATTTTGAACCGATGATATAACTGATTCATCAGTAATCTTCCATATTTCATGGATAAAATTATCATATCCATTCACACGAATCAATGGATTTTCGTTTTTTACAGAATTAAGTGATTTTGTTATTTTATCTTTTTTGTCCATGTATAATAACTGGATAGGTTCAAGATTTGATTTGCAAGATCGCATTAAATTTAACCTATCTGCTTTTGGTTTTGATAACGTATGTTCATGGGCTTTTACCAATTTATACTCTTTATCCAATTTGAGTATAGTAAAAAAACCTTTCATCGTTTTTTCTTTTCCTTCAAGATTATATGTTATTTGATATGGATATATTGCAGGTTCCTTAGAATCAATAAGGATTTCATCAGATAGCCACTGATCAAAATCATTTTTTGCTCTTGAATATCTATTATTGTCAACTGTATCATTATCATACTGTTTTCCAAGAATAAGCCTTACAAAATTATATGGATTTTTTTTATATAGCTCCTCTTGCATGCTCTTTGATATAATATCATATGGTGGTGACATTATATCATCAAATTCCTTGAATTTTTTAGTATTATAAGTTATTCCTTTAAATGGCTTTATTTCAACCATAACTCTCAAGCCTCCTATATTGAATGACCTTAATCCCGATTATATTAAAAAATGTTCCTTTCATTATATACATAAATAAAAAATATTAATTTCATTAACTTAAAATTTATTAACTATATTTTT
>Ga0272441_10008837_pt1 | contig 15784 bp, 9 predicted proteins | sample SSMProp6N_FD_193582 | JGI IMG/M metagenome (GOLD analysis project Ga0272441, IMG submission 193582) | Marine sediment archaeal communities from Little Sippewissett salt marsh, Falmouth, MA, United States - SSM-Prop-6N | ecosystem: Environmental > Aquatic > Marine > Wetlands > Sediment ... | reverse complement strand
TCCTCAAGTGCTCTTCTCAATTTAGTCATTTTATACCTCCTGGCCAAGGCTGTGCAATAGTACGGAGTGATGCAAAATCAACTTTTGTGTAGATTTCAGTAGCGTTTGGGTTTTGGTGTCTCAATATTTCTCCAATTTCGGTAAAGGTAGCTCCTCCGCGAAGCATATTAGTGGCTAGACGCGACCCGACAAAGATCAATGACAAAGCGTTGCAGCGATCGGGTGTAATGCTTTTTCGGCTCTGCAAAGGCTAGGTGGGGTTGCCGGATACAGCCACAATCGTGACAGTAGAGCCGTGGGATATCGACCACGAGTTCGACCTTGTGATGCCCGACTGGAAGCATTTTGAAGACCCTGGGCTTCTGACCGAACCGGATAACCTGGCGAGATCGACAACTCGGACACTTCAGGGTGTTGGGATGAGCTTCGCCATAGAAGATCGTCTTGTCCAAAAAACCACCTTCTTGTATTGCACTCCAGGTACTCCAAACGTATGATAGAGAACACTTGTCGACATGGCTTTACCTTTCAGATTTTTCCATAAAGTGTAAGGCCATGTCTTTTTTTACGCAAGCCTACCTACTCATTACCCGGAAGAACCTCTATTTTGTCTCTACGTCCAGACATTTTGGTGGAAACTTTCCGGAGCAATACCCCTGTCAAGTGAAAAAAACGGACTTTTTCCACTTTATCGGTCTGGAAATAGTCCTTGTTGACCGATGCCCCTCAAGCTTTTCAGTCAGAGACAAACAGGCTACAGAATCCGACTCAAACAGGCAACCATATTCATCCGTGGCGACATTAACTATTTCTCATAGAGGAATTTATGGGGAATACATTTTTGCACCCCACGTGGATTAAGATGAACAAATGGCAATCGGTATCGAGAGCGGCGGTCAGTTTCGTCCTCAACTGGAAATGGTTCAGGCGTCAACGCTTGGTCTTTCTTGACGATTTCACGGAGCGTCAACTCAAACTTAAGTTTGCTCGTTGATAGAAGAGCGGCTTACTTGGCCGGTACGAGCCGTTCCGTCCGGAGGGGGTGAGGCAAGGCCTCACTTCCTACTGGGATTTTGGCCTTGAATTGAGCACACTATATCTATATATCCCTCATTCATTAGTATTGCTCTATATCTATCAATCCCATATTATGAAATCGCATCTCGGACGTTACATCTTATTAACCGCTCCCTGCCCTGAGGATAGTCGAAGGTTGCTGGAAATAGCGATGAGCCTCTGATACAGCATTTGTTATGTTGATATTCGTTTGTTGCAGGTATCTCTGCACGCGGTTCCGAACGGCATCCCGATGGTTGAAGTATTCCGAATAAGCCCGAGACCTGGTTTCGTTTCCACCGATGTCTGCACGATACTCTCGCTGAAAGTCCTCCTGGCTCATGGCGAAGTGAGTAAGGATATCGAGTAGTGCGAACGGAAACATGCTTGAAGTAAGTGTGCCTGCGGATTCCTTTTGTCGTCCCTCGGGTGTACTTGCATAGGTCTCCAGTTGCACGGCCAAACGGTGTACGGCGCCGCCCAAACCCCGCCTGAGTCGGTTCTCCCACATGGCCTGCGAACTGCGGAAAATCATGTCCAGGGCATTGTTCGGGTCATTGTTTGAATGTTGCCAGAATAATTGGTGGAATGCAAGAGACGTTGATTCGCTAAAGAGCAAGTAGTAACGGGGGATGTCGAGCCACTTGTAACGTCGAATGGCGTATTCCCCACCTGGCGTCGGCGGAGGCGTCGGTGGCGTAGTACGTGTTTCGGTGTGTGGAACGTTGTAGAGGTCTGGAGCCAATACGGACCAACTCTCAAGAAGATAACGTTCATTTGTCCGGTTGAGAAACCGAATCACCTCTCGTGCGCCGGCGGGATTACGCGTGAGACCGAAGAATGTCCCCAGTCCTTCCTCAAAAGCCAGGGCCCGCCCCCCTAAAAGCTCTGATTCCCAATGACTGCCGTCCCCGCCGTACGTAATCGTAATAGAGGGCCACTTGGTCTTCTCCCCGACGAACTGTGTGTGGTTCGTCTCATGAACGACTGTGGTCTCCCAGGCAAGCCAGCCACCTGCCTCATGTCTTTGGATATAAACGCTCGCGAGTTCGCCAAGCCCCGTCTGTCCCTGGTAGCGGCCTCCACCGGTGTTCCACACCCAAGCGGAGGGCCAGACGCCGCGCGTGCCATCAATGTCATCCGTTGTGAACATGCCCATGTACCCGTTAGGATCGGGGGTAATGCCTGTCCTATCGTCAATGAGAAAATAGTCGATATTGACTCTCCCGCCGGATATCTGCAACACCCGGTTCACGAGTTGACGCATCGCCGCTCCGGTCTGAAGCTCGCGGTAGGTGCGACGTATCTGTGGCGGGGCGATCCGATTAAACACCGCCTGGTTGGCCGCAGTGATCTCGATGGAGCGATAACTGGTTGGCATATCTGTTGTAGTACCGCTACCGGCGCCGAAATTCGATGTAATCGTCGCCGACGGAGCGACGCAATAAAAACGGATCGTTTGGGCATACAGGCCAGGGGCTTGCCCCACAATGACAAACCCGAATGACAACATGAATAGTCTTGTTAAGTGGTTGATAACAAATCTTTTCATGACTAATATCCTTCCTGATAATCAAATCTTAGCTTCCCGGGATTTCGTCCACAAAGAGGATCGAATCGCTGGTTTTGGTTCGGTTCAGTTTTGCCGACGGCTTATTTCTGATCATCCACGTAACCTCATATTCATACTCGAGCTGTCCCGCAGGCAAAATAACGTCGACCGTATCAGAAAATTTATTCTGCGACGGCCGAAGGAGTACGCGTTTCACCTGCTCAACACCAGCCAGGTCATAGTAAATCCGCACATCAACAGCCCGGACGCCGGCGTCTTGCAGAGTCAATGGGTCCGCTTCGATCATGACGGCCTGTTTCAGGTAGGGAGGGGCCAGGTTAATCGCACCGGCATTGCTGTCAGCCCAGGGCTGCTCGACCGTACCTCCCCCGAAAAAGCTCCATACGGTCTTGTATCGATAGTCTAACCACCGACGCCGATCCTGATCGCCTTTCCACCCGTAGAGAAGTGAGAACCGATTGCCTTCGCTATTGAAACTGTCGCGCTTAATATTAACCTCTTCGTTTGTTATATCTCGGTTCTCATGGACTTTTTGCAAAAGGACATTCACGAAGTTCACATAGTTCCCGAAATCGTCCGCATTGAGCCCATCAACCATGACGGCGATCTCTCGCTGGCGATAGAGTGGATCATCCAGGTTGACTTGTCGGAAAACCGTGTCGTCATTGCGATGCTCTCGGAGATCGCCAATGTTCTCATCAAAGCGAAGTGTAAGCCTGTCGGTGGTGTATTTATTAAGGTCGATCCGGAACGTCCCACGCTGGCGTACCCGTTTTATTTCGTACGCCGCGACCACCGCAATCGAAGGGACTGTCACTTCGTCGCTTCGCCGTCGGGAGGCTTCCGCCGCAGCCCTCGGCTCCCTTCGCGGCGGCTGTATCGTTCCCCTGCGGGATGCGGGGACACGAGATCCCTCGCTCTCTGCGGAGGATCGCGATGCACTGGTCGGGGTTCCGGATTCACGTCCTGTACTGGTCGTTGTACGAGCCGTCTCCTCTCGGCGCAGTCGATCCCTTTCGGCTCTCGCTTCTTTTCGGCTATTGGTCAAGAGTGTGCTGGCCTTGTCCAGAAGACTCCGCCCACCGCCCGTGGCGCTTGTAACCGAAGCAATAGAGGGCCCGCCGGCGCTGCCCATGGGACTGAACATCATCTCGGTGATCTTGTTATAAGCCGTTGTTATGAGCTTCTCAAGGTCTTCATCGTCACCAACTTGTTCGAGTCGGATGGCGCCTGTTCGTCGCAGATCATCAAAGGCGCCTTTGATCTCGGCGGACAGATACGTACTGGCGATGCCAACTCCGAAGGCCTGATGCTGATAGATCTGATCGAAATTGGCCACGATGAGAGCCCTGTGCGGCGACAGGTAACCGTCAATCTCCATTTCGAAGCTGAAGCTGATATCTGGCGTGGGGGTATTAAACGATTCCCAGAGGATTTTCGCACCTTCTTTGGTTAGATGGATGGAGATCGCCGCCTTTTCACCATCCAGAATCGGTGCGTTGCCAATTCCCACAACTTTGTTGGTCAGCTTTCCGTCGGCATCTGTGAACGACGATATGATCCCGAATTTGCCGGATTTGTAGATGACAGGGCCTTCAATGCGCGCTCCCGGCTTGACCCTCTGCAACTCCCTCTGGGCTTCACTGAGCTGTTCCGGACTGACGCCAAGCATAACAAGCGCGTGAACAATTCCGCCCCCCGATCCTTCCCGGGCCTCCGGTTCGCCCACGCCCGGCTGTACGTTTTGCACATAACGCAAAAAGGAAAACTGGGGTTTTCCATTCGCGTGAGTGGCTAAACTGACTTTGTCGGAAACATAATAATAGACGTTTTGATCCCCAATACCGGGAAAGAGCGTCAGTTCCCCCGCTTTCACCGGTTTGTCGATCACCACCTGAACTGCACGGACAGGCATCGCTGCAGCTAATAAGAAGAGCAGCGTTCCTAAAGTGACTACAATTTTTTCTCTGCCCATGGTTTTCATTCCTTTCTCAATTACTAAATACCACTAAATAAATCATCGAGGACCTTTTCATTTTTGCTATTGGTCAGTGTTTCCGCCGCCTTTTCGGCCTCTTTATGGGTGTCGGAGTCATCCTCAAGCAGATCCTCGGGGATCATTGCATAGATGTAGTCGTCGCCGACCTGGGCGGCCCAGGGCAAAACCAGCTTGCCCTGCCTCTTATGGTTTACGATCAACCGATAGGCATAGCCCTTAGCCTCTCTGTCCATAAAGAGCTTTTTTGTAACAAGCGGTTGCTTACCGGCCACGGAGAGGTTGACGTTGGCCTCCATTTCTCGACCGAGTTTCGGATAGTGAATCTGGGCTGTAATCCTTGTGATCTCACTATCCTCCATCTCGTCCAAATCACCCTCCAGCTCTATCGTGTGCGCGGCAACCGGCGGGGTGAGGGTCACCCCTTCCCATGTTCCGCGTTGCCAGGCCGGATTTGTCGGGTAAGTTCCGCCACCTCGCAGGCTCCACCGAACCTGATACTCGTACAGATCCGGATTCGTATCCTCGCCGCGGGCATAGGTAACACTTCGCGAAATACCGTTATTCGTCACGTAATGAGCATCAAAAACGACGGAATCCTCGAACGGATTGCCGCTGCTGCGTTGTTTTCGCACATTGGCCTCAACGAGATTTATCGCCTCATCGAAAATTTCCTTCGCATCGAGATCAAGAACGAATCTGACGTCTCGATGCGTGAAAAAAGGATCATTCAGGTTCACGGCTGTTACGCATTTCGGATTGTCACGCACTCCATCGTACCATGTCTTGAGATTGCCGACGATCTGGTAGGGCCACCGTATGCTCATTCGATAGTTAAGGTTAACGATTTTATTCTTCTGAGCAAATGATCTCTTGAACGAACTCTGCCTGTATTTGTAGCTATTGCCATAACGGATGTTCGGTGACTTGTCTTTCTCGTCATCGCTTGGTTGAGGTGGAACGCCCCCATCCGGATTGACCGGCTCGGCCATGGAATCAAGGAAATACTGGAAGAATGCCTCGCGAATCTTGGCGACACGCTCATCAGAAACTGTTTCCTCAAAATCAATTTTGACGATCTCTTTTTCTGTTAGGAAGTCATAATGCTCCCTCATCTCGTTATACGAATACGAATAAGTGGGACGCGTACTCCCGAAAATCCACCATCCCGTCCTGCGTGTTCCCGATTTCCATCTTTTATAGTCTGCCTCCAGCTTATCAGACTCCGTACTAAGTTTATCCCAGTGGAAGGTGATGGTGCCCTTGGCCGCCGGAACGAGAGTCTCGTAGCCAAAATTGAGCGCAAGGGATACATCGGTGATGGAGCTGGCCTCCTCGAAGGTCGATGCCAGAAGCTGGGCGCCTTCCTTGGTGAGTCGTGACGCGGCGGCGACCTTACCACCGGGAAACAATGGCGCCTTGCCCGAGGTGACCAAACTGTTGGTCATCGTATCATCGGATAAGGTCCCCGAGACGATTTGAAAGGAACCGCTCTCACCGTCATCCGGAAGCATTGGAACGGCTCCTTCCAGCGTTGCATCGTTGAAGTCCGATTCCAGTTTGGCTTTGAGTTCAGCCTCCTGCTCGGGAGTCAGACCCCATTCCATGAGAAAGTGCATCAGCGCCCCGGTAGCCCCGCCGCGTTCCTCCGTCGTGAACTTGACAAAAAGAAACTGTGGCGTGCCATCCTCAGTTTGGGCACACCTGAGATTAACCGGTAAGTAGTAGTATTTGCGAGTTGGCCTACCTTGCGAACCCGCCGCTCCGAGGAGATTCACTTGCGTGCCGTCCGAGAGGACGACCGTGATGCGATTCTCCTCGTCAAGAACGAGCGCTCTCGCCGGTGGTGTAATCCCGAGAAATAACCCCACCACACACATCGCGGAAACGATCGAAATCCATGACTTACTTCTTTGCGCGTCCATAATCATGCCTCCTTTATACGGGTTAATTGGATTAGTGGTCTGTCATGACAAAAATTACGAGAATGTCATTGCGAGCGAAGCGAAGCAATCTCAAACCTTTACGTTCCCCAAACAGTTGAGATTGCTTCGTCGCTTCGCTCCTCGCAATGACAAGCTCCCTATTTAAGATTTGGCGGAGTACTAATGATCGTTCCATTGTTTTTCGCATTCTTTAGCTTACTTCGTTTTGCCTGACCGCTCCTTTATGATAGGCGGTTCTATCCCTCGGGCATCTCATCAATGAAAATCAAACCTGTTGAATCCTTTCCCTCCTTTGTGATGCGATTGCCTCCCTGTAGAATCCAGGTCGTCGTAAAATGATAATCGTAATGTCCCGCCGGCAGTGTTATCTGGACATTTTTTTCCTCTAAGGGTTGGCCCGGCCTGTAAACGATACGCGGCTTTTTGGTCTCGCTAAAGAACGGGTATTCGATCTCAACGATCACGGCCCGGACGCCCTTGGTTTTCAACACATCGGGATCACCTTCGAGTTGTACGATACTCTTTTCGTAGGGTGCAAACAAATTTATCATCGGCGCATCGATTTCGGTCCATTCCGTCTGATAGCTACCCCCGCCTCTGAAGCTCCAGGTTGTCTTGTAAAGATACTTTAGCCACGCAAGCCTTTCGGCTGGAGTGTCTGAGCTTCCCTTCCATCCGTATTTCATCTTGAAGAGCTTGTCTTTTTTGTCGAAATCGTCGCTGTCAATCACAATCTCATCGATAGTGTTTGAACCATCCTGGACCTTTTCTATCTTGACCGTGACATTGTTAATATACTGAGCGAAATCTTCGAGCAGCGCGCCGTCCACTTTCACCTCGATATCTCGCTGGAGGTACGTGGGATCATCAAGGTTTACCGGTTTAAAGTATTTCTCGTTCGAGCCGTATTGCTCATAAAAATCGCCGATGTTAAACGTGATAAACGAGTGGCGGTCCACCGACGATCTGTGATTAAAATTGAGAACGCTCGTTCCGGAGGACTGCATTTCCTTGAGCTGAAATCCCGCGTATAATCCGAAGCCAAGGGTTTTTCGCGACGAAAGAGGCCCGCTTTTCTGGTTCACAAGAACATCCATGGCATCAGCGAGATCCCCGCGTTTATCGGACGGAACGCGATCCGGCTCGACCGGGCGAAACATCAATTCCAGAAGTTTGGCATAGACATTGTTTAGAAGCGCCTCCATCGAGGCATCATTCCCCCTCGAAATCAAACGTATCGCGTTATTTCGAAACAGTTCGTCGAACATGATCCCGACGTCGGCACTGATCACATAAAGGCTTCCGCCGGCTTCGAAACTCTTGGATTTGCGCACTTCCGACCAGTCGATGTAAAGTTCGGCGTCATACGCTTCGGAAAGACCGTGGAATTTCATTTCGAACATGATCGAGATGTCCGGAGTGGCCATCTTGAAGCTTTCCATTAGGAGCATCGTCCTTTCCCTGTCGAGATGAAAAGAAAGCGCGATTTTGTTTCCCTCGATAACGGGCGCCTTGCCCGTGGAGAGGACTTTTCGTTCCTTTTCTCCACTGTCGGGATTGAGGATTGAGGAGACCAGGATGTATTGCCCGTCGTCGAAGACAATGGGCCCGCGAAGGATAAGATCATCGTTTCTGAACTTCTCCCGAAGCGCCTGCTCGGCCGCCTTTGCGACATTCTCCGGCGTCTCGTAGAGCACGAGAAAATGAAGCACGCCGCCACCGGCCGCTGTGGTGATGGTGGCAGCGCTTTCGGCCCCAGTCTCATTCGGCAAATTCATCACATACCGGATAAAAGAGAACTCCGGATTGCCTTGCTCATTCGTGCTCAATCGTGCGGCGTTCGGGATGTAAACGTATTCATTCGCATCCGTGACGAGGGGAAAGCACCAAAGGCCCTCCACCCTTACGCCACGGTCCAGGAACAGTTGTTGGCCGGAGGTCGCGAGCGGAAACACAAGGCTGACTGAGCCGACAAGAAACGCTAACCATTTGTTCATGAGCCACCTCCATTACTATCAGGGTCTGAATCCTCAGAGGCGGGAGCAACCAGAAAAATGTAGTCCGTATCAAGTAGCTGCCAGTTTCCTTGTTTTTTTGTGCCTGCCCGCGAGTACCAGGTCACCCGGTAGCCGACCCGATCCTCGTTGGAACCTCGGTCGTGATAGATCGTGACCGAAGCCACAGATTCCGGATTGGCAGCCGCGGTTCGAAATTTCACGGCGCCCACCTTCTTCGTTTCTCCGCCCAGATAAGCGGCGAAGTCCACGTCGGCTGCCGTCATGCCCGATGTTTTGAACGAATCCAGATCCGCCTCAACGTCGATGGTCCGTTTTCTGAAAGGAGGGGCAAGCGATATCGCCGGATCGCGAGATTGAATCCACTCCTCTTCAGCAGATCCCACTAATGTCGGTATATCACGAATGCTCCATCGTACCTGGTATTCGTATTGCTGCCAGTCACCCGACAGGCCAAGTCGGGGAAAGGTGATTTGCTGAGACGTCTCACCCTTGTTTACTTTTTCATGTGAAAATACCAGGGACTCAGTGAAGTCCGGGCGATTCCCCACATACTTTTTGCGAAAATTAACAGAGGCTAAGTTAACGGTGTCTTTAAAGGCGTCGATGTAATCCCCATCGATTTGAAAGTAAACCGTGTGTTCCTGGTAAGCAGAGTCGGTGCCGAGATCAACAACGCGAAAATATCGGGGATCATCTTGATACTGCCCGTACAAGCCACCGAGATTGCCCGCGGTATCGACATGAACCTTGATGGTCGAACTTTTACTAAGGTTAAGATAAAACCTGTTCCGCTGAATATCCTTGCGTTTTTTGGCAACGTACTGGTCATCCGTGTAGTACTTGGTATCTTCGGTTCCACCAAACGTCCGCGAGAACCAACTTCGTTTCTGTCGCCCCGGTATCTGGCCCATTTCCACTGCGACCTCTCGAGGGGGTTCCTTCGCCCAGCCGGTCTTGTGGTCGAACATAAGCTCGGTAAGCTTGTTCGTCACAATGTTCAGGATGCTCTCCATATCATTGGTTTCGATCCCGGTGCTGGCGGACCGGTCAAATACTTCGACTTTGAGCACGCCATCGCGTTCGAGTTCATCGACAATCTTGCGGAGCTGACGCCTCGTATAATCCTGTTGAACGTTGTAAACGCGGCTGAAATGCTCATATACCGTATCCATCTCGGCCGTGACGATCGCATTGTAGCCTTTGACCGCCGCTTCGTAATATGCTCGAATGGCAACAGAGACGTCGGAAGTCTCGCCCTGAAACGTTTCCCAGAGCAGAGTTGCCCCTTGCTGGTTGAGAATTGCCGCCACGGCGGCTTTGGAGCCCGGGGTAAGCGGCGCCCGGCGCGACGTGATGACATTCCGTGTAAAGCGGCCTTCGCCGATATCCGTAAGAACGGCGGAGACAATCTCAAACGACCCCAGAGCGTCCTCTCCTTCTTCGGCCGTCTGGAGCAGTGGAACGGGCCCCACGATCCGCCCATTGGGCACGTCCTTCTTGAGTTCTTTCTCCAGGTCTTTAACGATTTCGGGCGGAAGTGTAAACTCGATCAACGCATGAAATAAACCGCCACTCGGGATATTATCGTCGCCGACGTATTTGATGCAGAGCAACTCGAAAACAGGTTCCGCTTCGGCGCCTTCCGTATCATCCGTAACAATCTGTGTCTTCGTAGCCAGCCGGGGAAAGGTAGGCACATAACAATACTCGCTTGGATTGTTGTAAACTTGCAACAGTTGGACACCCTTGATGATTCTGCTGCCTTCATCAAACCTTACAAGCCCAAACGCCGGGCGGGAAAACAACAGGAGGATCGTCATGAATGCCGCCCCGGCCTGAATGATAGCGCTCAATTGTATCCGATATATCATTCCATACGCTTGTCTATGGCCCATTTTGTTCTCCTTCTTCACCATTCTCGGGATCAGGTTCTGGTGGCGTCTCGATATGCGGCGTCGTGACATCAAGGATATTCGTCCATACGGTGCGCTCTTGCCAATCATGCACCTTCATTTGGCTATTGAGTAATATGTCTGTTGTTCTGAATCGATAGGGTTTGTCAAGCCGGACGGCAAATTGTGAGCGAACCGTTTGACAGTAAAGATCGGGTTGTAGTTGACTGAATCGGACTTTTAAACGTACGCTGTTATTTTCCCGTCCCGTAAACGCTGCCGCGGTTGCTTCAATATCAACGACTTTTGCAAAAAGATCCGGATTAAGGGCGTTGTTGAAATCGAAGCAATAGATTCTAAGGACAGGGTAATCCGGTGGGATTCGCTCGTTAATATCGATCTTTTTACACAACCCGGGCCAATGGTTCGCGTCTATCTGGATTGGGAGAGCGCCCGCCTTGACTAAATAAGCATTAATTTTGTCATTTTCCTCGTCGCTTTTTCTGTTACCAAGGCGCTTCTCGAGTTCGGCAATAAGCTCGGGTGAGCCCCGAAGTTCCTCGATGGGTTGATCGGGTCCCACCCCGTCGGCGTAGAATGCATAGCCGAGGCTCATGATAAGTTGACCTTCATGCATAGCTTTCCAGAGCAATTGAGCATCATGGGGACCCAGGCGCATCGTGAAGTAACGTTCAGTCCAAAATGATCGAGTCGCACTGGAACTGTTTTGTTCACCGGATTCAAAATCACCGCCGGGTAGGATAGTCGGAGATTCCCCGGCTACGTCCACCGGTGTATATATCACCGCAGCATCAAGCCACCGAATGGGTAATGGTTTGAGTTCGATGCGGCGCCACTCTGCGTTTATGGCCTTTCTGGCTTCAATCAAGTCCTCTGAATCCGGAGTTAGCATGACGATATGAAAGCTAAGCAGACTGTAAGGGGTGAACGTTCCCTGATCTCCGTGTACAGAAGTGCCGGTATATCGTGTGAGAAGAAGGAGTAAATCCGGCCTGCCCTCGTTTGTCGTGCCAATGGACAAATCGAACGGGCTGTAATAATAAACGCGTGAACGCTCTGTGTCCGGAAAAAAGGTAAGCCGACCCACCTGGGTTCTCGACCTGAGATCGGGCCTGGCAATCAACGCAGGCACCATGAGAAGCGTTACGCTCCATATGGCAATCGCTTTGATAATTTCTATGTCTTTCGCTCCGTTCTTGCAAGTAAAATCTTGATGTCTATGCGTCCTTATCATCTCGATCACGCCCCTCCGTCTGTCCCGGGAAGGAATCCAAGCGAGTCTTTAATTACACTTGTTCCAATGTACAAATCTATATCATTGAACGGAATCCATTTGTCAGACGTGTGGATTTTGGAATCCTGCATGATGACCTTGAGATTGAACTCGAAGAGAGGATCGGTTTCTGTTGTTCTGTGTTCCCAATTGTCGAAGTAGATGACGTCCGGGATTGTCTCCGTCGCGAAATCTTCCTTAAGGACGACCTTCTTTGTGATGAGATCCTTTGACTGCGGTTCGAAATACTTAGACCGGATGGTGGCGATGATGTGGTATGCGCCCGTGCCCGAAAAAGCGTTAGTCGTATTGACTACGATATCCGTTCTTTCCAGGCTGAACACTCCCCCGGTCATCATTTGAATGACCGTTTCATCTTGTTCTTCCGTTCGGTCGATGACGTCATATTCAATCCATTTTCTCATTGCTTTACCGTCAATCCACGACGGGATGGATGTCGCCTTAATCTGTACTGCAGCTTGTGGAATGACCTTCGTCTCGCCCAAATTCCACGAGTAGAAAACGGGTTCTTTGGTATCCTTTTCCTTGATGAGTACATTGAGGTAATTGAATTGAAGCGAATAAGGCGTTTCGTTACGAATCTGTTGACTTCTGTTCCATACGATCTCGCCAAAGGTCTGCGAGACGGCCGGATGGATCGAAGCGACAACGTCCTGGTTGGGAACACTTCCTGCGGGTAGAAAAGTGACCGTTCCCTGTAGCCCTAAACCGAGGAGCACCACTTGCATATTCTCCTTGTTGATACTGTCTGTTACCCAGGACACCCGAAGCCGACCGAGTACGTCGGATACCGAGTGGACCACCGTTTTATCCGCCGGAATGTTGTAGAGCTTGTTCAGATCATCCACGAACGAGGCTTTGGGCTTCTCCTTTAGAGGGAGAGGCAGAAGCTCCTTGAACGTCTTGCCGTGTTCCTTCGTATAGTCCTTTAAGAGTTCTTCAATAAGCTGTAGATCCGAGACTCCTATTCCGGCATGGAGATCGGTAATTATCATGATATCTCCAGCCTGACCTTCCTGGACCGCAGCAAAGTAGTCCATTGTCATCCCGTAGCCGCCTGCTTCCCAGACTAAGTGATATTCCTTGGGCAGGTAGTAGTAAAGACCGGAATTGGCATTCTTATCCTCGTAAATCGCTAAACTGATGGGATTGGCTATCTCGATATCGCTATGGATACTTTCTATGAGCCCAATAGGACTTCCGGCGGGACCTTGTCCGTTTTTATTCTGAACCTTGGCGCCAAGGCCGTACTGGAACTTACTCACTTCAATCATTTTTCCCATTACCATGGGCGTTTTTTGGCTCGTGGCGCGTTGCATCTTCGTCGTGAGGAGATTAAGGTTCTTCTTCTCCGTCTCAGTCTTCTTTGTTGGCGTGAGAGCCTTCATGGCAACCAACGATTTCGCGCTGACTCCAACGGTCTCGGCCAATTCGAGAGTCGGCGTGTCGGTCGTTCTCACGGCGCCCGGGGCAGGAGTCGTCCTGGCTATCGAGGCAGGCGGCCTCGCGGCTACGGAGGCGGGAGGTGTTATAGGTTTTAACATCAATTTAGCGACACCCACTGGGGATAAGAGTTTAAACGTCTCACCAATCCCTACGGATCTTTTGTTTCCTCTGATGATGGTATTTAGACTTCTATTACCGGCACTGATAAACATATTCTGGTAAGTACGGAAAGCAATCGTATCACCGAATGTGATTTCTTTCTTGCCCGTCGTACTCAGAATAGTAAAGGTTTCGCTTCGTCCGGCTTGTGTGGCTTTCGCGTGGACGATTGTGCTTTGACTGTCCACAGAGAGATAGTGCTTGCCGTCGGACGTTTTGAGGTTCACGGCGTCACCACTCATGAGCTTGCCACCCAATTTGTCAACAAGCGTCAAGTCCTCCCATCTTTTCGTCTTCTTCAACACACGCACAGAACTTCCTCCACCATTTATTGGGACAAGGAAATTTCCATTTCCCAAATCGAAATTAACTTTTATCGATTTAGCGGGTTGCACTGGTCTGAATTTCAAACCTCTTGAAGATAAATCAATGCGCGTGATTTTAGGACGTCCCACAAGCGTTCTCAGAGGCGGTAATACAATCTTGCCGTCCTCCTTCAGCCCTTCCGCAGCGCCAATGGCTACGGGCTCAATGATAATCAGGTTTTCTGATGAATCCTCGTCTACACCCGGGCATCTTGAACACAACAGAAGAATAAACAATAACATCCTATACTTTAAACGGATATTAGCCATTTTTCTTGCCCTTTCAAAAGTTCACGCATCCTAATGTCTTTCTGATTCTTATTGTCATTGGGCGCTTCAAATTAGGGCACTGTGGGCGCCGTCAAAATAGGTCGGCCAAATTTCCTTTCATATACCTTCTATCTGCTTGTCGTTCAAGCAGATTTCTACCAAAACATGCATTTTTATCATTTCGTTCACTGAGGTCTTCGATGAAATCAACAGCAATGTACAAAGCGATTTAACCCTTCGTTTTCGAGATCCATTATCTAAAAAATCTACTCAAGGTAACTCAGACAGCTTGTGGACGTGGGAGGATATCGCCTGCATCTGCAAAGCAGTGGGTCGGGAAGTCTAACAGTGTTACTCGACTCGGGAGCGAGCTTCTAACTACTGTCGATGGGCGCGTCAAAACTGATTTGATTAAAGGGGGTATCCTATTGACTCAAGTAGCTCCAAGATGTAGTGTATTGGGTCATGGAAGATTACCCCAAGACGATTATGGAATTCGAGAGCAGATTCGCAACGGAGGATGCTTGTCGGGAGTATCTGTTCAAGATGAGGTGGCCAAACGGATTTCGTTGCCCTCGATGTCAGGGCGAAAAAAGCTGGCTCACAGAACGTGGCTTATTGGTATGCGCTGTTTGCGGATATCAAGTTTCACTCAGAGCTGGAACCATATTCCAAGGCAGTCCCAAATCGTTGAAGATGTGGTTTCGAGCCATCTGGTGGGTGACCAGCCAAAAGACGGGGGCGAGCGCATTAGGATTGCAACGAGTGTTGGGATTGGGGAGCTACCAAACGGCCTGGACATGGTTACACAAGCTTCGGCGTGCGATGGTACGTCCAGGTCGGGACCGCCTAACGGGTACAGTGGAAGTTGACGAAACGTATATTGGTGGCGAGAAACCGGGAAAACGTGGCCGGGGAGCAGAAGGCAAAGCATTGGTACTTGTCGCTGCACAAGAAGATGGAAAACGAGTAGGACGGATTCGACTTCGTCGTGTCCGAGATGCTTCTGCAGGCAGCCTGGAGCCGTCCGTTGTAGAGGCTGTAGAACCGGGAGCCACAATCCACACAGACGGTTGGTCGGGGTATTCTGGGCTGAAGGCACGGGGCTACAGGCATGAAATCGTCCGGCCCTCTGCATCGGTAGGAGAAGAGCTTCTACCGTTGGTTCACCGGGTTTCATCATTGCTGAAACGATGGTTGATGGGGACTCATCAGGGGGCCGTTAGTCATGAGCATTTGGATTACTATCTGGATGAGTTCACGTTTCGATTCAATCGTAGGACCTCGCGATATCGAGGTAAACTGTTCTATCGTTTGGTACAGCAGGCTGCGAACATTGATCCGGTTCCCTACAGCACAATGGTCAAACACGTACGAGGATTAAAATCAAAACAGCCCAACATATAGGGCCTACTTGAGCGAATAGGATACCCCATTTGATTAATATGAAAATTCAACTGATAGCGAATTATACGAAGTCACAATGGACCAACCCAATCGCCGATGCGCGAAACAGGCGCGCCACAAGTAGCTTCGGTTCGGCTTCGGCTCACCTTCGGCGAGCATCACAAGTCCAATAATGTCAATCATTAATCATTTGCCTACAAGCACTTACAAATGGGGTTACAGTCCTTGTTGTCCGATGCCCGCTATCATAGTCTATACATTAAAATGACCCGCGGATTCTGACGTGACACATGTCACTTAGTTGTGAAGATAGGTTGAATTATGCCTCGGAGGCGACCGAT
>Ga0272441_10008836_pt1 | contig 15786 bp, 15 predicted proteins | sample SSMProp6N_FD_193582 | JGI IMG/M metagenome (GOLD analysis project Ga0272441, IMG submission 193582) | Marine sediment archaeal communities from Little Sippewissett salt marsh, Falmouth, MA, United States - SSM-Prop-6N | ecosystem: Environmental > Aquatic > Marine > Wetlands > Sediment ... | reverse complement strand
GGAGCGGAACTGGAACTAAGCAAAACAGATGGCGGGGTGAACCGGATGGTTTTAAAGCAGTATTTGTCCGGACAGGATGTTCTGGATGCCATTGAAAAAAATATATCACCATCAATTAGACGCTGTGATATTTCATCAGGTAAAATTATACCGGGAATTACAAAGGGAGAACTTGAAAAACTGAATGATAGAAAAGATGAATTGAATAAACTGGATGAAATATTCAATCGGATTGATGATAGCTATTCCGCCGGAAGGAGACAAACTATTGTTCAGAGGATACAAATTCTTAATGATAGTCTGAGACAGCAGGATTTAGCCAAACAGTATCGGGCCTGGGAGCTGAATCAGGATATACAAAAACTTGAGCAGTCGAAGATTCAGTATGATGAGGAAAAAATTAGACAGCTTCACGAGGATGTTTATCTTTACAAAAAAAAGCAGGATGAGAGCAGGCGAAAACAGAATAATTTTCAAAAAGCACAGGAAACCAGCAAATATTATTCATGGCTAAAAGAAGCTGCACTTATATATGAAAAAAATTTATCTGATGTTACAATAAGACCCAATCCGCTATTCCTGATTCTCGTGTTCGTGATGGCTGCTGCAGCCGGTGTTTGTCTCTATTTCAGGATCGCAGCAGGAACAGCAGGCGCACTGGCTGGAATGATTTTTTTTGGATATTTCTATTTTCGTCAGATGATGAAAACAGTAAAATCTGTTGTCAAAAACAATGAAATAATGGAACTAAAAGCAGATTTTCAGAAGATATTTGGTAAACCGTTAAAGGGATTGCCCGGGTTGCGGAAAGAGATGCAGGAGATAGAAGAAACCTATAATGAAGCAAATTTTTTAAAGCAGCAGTTAAAGGATGAGTATAAATCACTGGATGATTTGAAATTTCAGATAGAATCCAGAATTTTTCGTTTTATTTCTGCAGAATCAGACAGCGCAGACTGGGATGATGTTTTGAGTAAAGTCGAAACCTCTATTCAGCAGATTCAGGCTCAGATTCAGGAAAAACGTATACAACTCGCGCCACTCGATGTGGATCCTTCAGATTATATCAGTGAAAAGCCGGACATTGTTTATAATAAGCCTGAATATAAAAATATACAGAATCAGCTGGAGAATTTAAAAACAGAACTGGCCGCAGAGGAAGAAAAACTGAATGTTCTAAAACGGGATATATACATTGCAACAGGTAACGAACCGGCAAAAGACTGGGACGATCTTATTCAGAATCTAAGATCAAAAAGGGAATCGGTAATTGCTGATTACAAATTTCTGACTGCTGAGATCATAGGCAAACGTCTTCTTTATGATGTATTACAGGATTTAAGGAAAGATGAGGATAATAAGATTCTGGATGGATTGAACTCAGTGGCTGAAAGTGGTATATTAAAAGGCATAACAGGACGATACGATGGTTTTCATCTGGACAGCGATACGTTGCTGGTCTCCGATACGTATCAGGATTTTGCACTGTCAGATTTGAGTACAGGCGCACAGGAGCAGGTTTTGCTGGCGCTTCGTATCGGATTTGCCGCCAGGCTGGCAGGAAAAGAAGGAGAAGCTTTGTTTCTCATTCTGGATGATGCCTTTCAATATTCTGATTGGGACAGACGTGAGCACTTAATGGAGGCTGTTGTGAATCTGTCGCAAAACGGCTGGCAAATTTTCTATTTTTCCATGGATGACCATATTCAAAAATTATTTAATCAAAGAGGAAAGCAGTTCGGGAATGATTATGTAAGAAAGGTCTTATAGCAGAATTTCATTCAATCCAGCTGAAAGGATTTTCTTATGACGATTGATGATGGAGAACTGACCCGTGAAGAGATGGAACGATTTATCCATGAAAAGGAGCAAATCAGGCAAATTGTCGGCCAGGTCGGCGGCAAACCCACACGCATAGGCCGGATTACCACTGTGTCCATGATTGTGATTATCGCAGCTACCTTAATCGCCGCTCCTTTTCTTCCTGATGCCTTTGAGCTTCCAGCGATCGAGATAGGACTCGCGTTTCTGTCATTTAAAATATTTTTCCTTCTGAAAAATGAAGCAAAAGTTACCCACTTTCAATTCTGGATGCTGTCATCACTGGAATGGCGTATGAATGATATTTCCAAGCGTCTCATGAAAATGGAATCGGATCTGGCAAAAATCGCCGAAGAAAAAAAATAAAATAATGGACATCGCTGTTTTTGGACAGTTTCGGTAATATACAAGGAGATCATCATGAAAGATGAACTGCTCAAGCGGTTTTTTCAATATGTGAAAATAGATACGCAATCCAGAGAAGACGCTGGGGACCAATACCCAAGTACTGAAAAACAGAAGGATTTGGGACGTGTCCTGGTTGAAGAGCTGAAAGGCCTGGGACTTCAGGATGTTGTAATGGATTCATACGGCTATGTGACGGGCAAATTGTCCGGTAATTTATCTGAAGCAGATAATAAGAAAGTACCGGTTATTGGTTTGCTGGGTCATCTGGATACATCGCCCGAGGTGTCCGGAAAGAATGTGAAACCGGTTCTGCATGAAAATTATCAGGGGCAGGATATTGTTCTGCCGGGTGATAAAACTCAAATTATCCGGACTGCGGATAATCCGGATTTAAAGGAAAAAGCCGGGGAAGATATTATCAGTTCGGACGGTACCACTTTGCTGGGAGCCGACAACAAGGCAGGAATTGCTGAAATCATGACCACGCTCTCCTATCTGCAAAGCCATCCGGAAATCAAGCATGGAGAGCTCCGCATAGCGTTTACACCGGATGAAGAGGTTGGTCAGGGCACAAAATATTTTAATGCTAAAAAATTTGGTGCAGAAATAGCCTATACCGTGGATGGAGAGAAGGCAGGTGATGTTGAGAATGAAACGTTTAATGCCGCTTCCGCACTGTTTACAATTCAGGGCATCAATGTTCATCCGGGTTATGCGAAGGATAAAATGGTCAACGCGATACGTATTGCCTCTGAACTGGTTGAGGCGATAAAGGATTATCCTGCACCAGAAAACACGGAAAAGCATGAAGGATATATTCATCCTTATGTAATACAGGGAGGGGTGGGTGAAACCACTGTTAAAATGCTCCTTCGTGATTTTGAAATGTCCGGTATTGAACAAAAAGAAGAACTGTTAAAATCCATACAAAAGGAACTTTCTCTTAAACATCCGGAAGCGAAAATTGAATTAAAGCTGGAACGTCAGTATAAAAATATGCGGTTTGTCCTCGAAAAACATCCTGATGTCGTGGAAAATGCGCTGGAAGCTGTCCAAAGAACTGGTTTGAAACCCCGTTTACAGATAATACGGGGCGGAACGGATGGCGCAAGACTCTGTTATGAGGGGCTTCCGACTCCTAATTTGTTTACCGGAGGTCATAATTTTCACAGTAAAAGTGAATGGATTTCTGTTCAGGATATGGAAAAAGCGGTTAAAACACTGGTGAACCTGGTTCAGATTTGGGTTGAAAAATGTGTATAATCAAATTCTTAAGGCTGATTAATCAGATGGAAAAAAGATCCACATCTGGTAAATCTTACCTGTGCAAAACAGGAAAAAATTTCCTTTTGAAATATGGAATAAACAGTATTGAATCAATTTTAAAATTATCTTAAATATATTAAAACAAAACACTTAAATAGCTTTTGGGGCAATAGAAATATTTTTGGCATGAAATCTGCAAATAAAAAGGATGAGTTCAGAAAAACTTCTCAATTCTTTTCCTCTTCCCCAAAAGTGAGTCGTTGTATATTTACAACGACTTTCTTTTTTTTATATATGCAAAGTCCATATTGCTTGACATCCGCTGTGGTTTTCAGTACCTTGTCCGCATCATTCATACAAAGAACCCGCTCCATGATTATTCATAACAAGATTAAAACAGGAATTCGACGGTCTCTTTTAAAGTGGTATAATAAACACAGGAGACCCATGCCGTGGCGTGAAACGGCTGATCCTTATAAGATCTGGGTATCTGAAGTCATGCTGCAGCAGACACAGGTTACGACAGCCATTGATTATTATTTACGATTTATTCAGTCCTTTCCTACAGTGCGTCATCTGGCTGAAGCAGATATAGACAATGTAATGAAAGTCTGGGAGAATCTGGGGTATTACAGCAGAGCCAGAAATCTGCATCTTGCAGCAGGAGAAATTGTTAGTCGTTTTCAGGGACGGATCCCTGAGGAGATGGATGATTTACTGTCGCTGCCCGGGATCGGGCTTTATACAGCAGGCGCTGTATTGAGCATTGCCTATGGCAAACGTGTCCCGGTTCTGGACGGCAATGTGATCCGTGTACTGACACGGCTGTTTCATATCACGGAAAATACTGGGCAGACCCGTGTGCGAAAAGAACTCCGGGAACTGGCTGAAACACTTCTTCCTGAAAAAAATGTCAGAGATTTCAATGAGGCATTGATGGAGCTTGGATCGGTTGTCTGTAAACCACGGCAGCCCGGCTGTATGTCATGTCCCCTGACACAATTTTGTGAAGCCGACAAACTTTCAATACAGGAAGAATTGCCGGTTAAGCCGCCGCGGAAACCTGTGCCTCATTTTGATGTGGTGGCCGGTGTGATCTGGAATGAAGATCGATTTCTTATTACCCGGAGACAGCCGAAAGGGCTGCTGGGTGGATTGTGGGAATTCCCGGGGGGCAAGGTGGAAAAGGGTGAAAAAAAAGAATCCGCACTTGAAAGGGAACTTTTTGAGGAACTTAGGGTCAGGGTCAGAATCATAAGGTCGCTTATTTCAATTCCACATGCCTACACACATTTTAAAATTACCCTTCATTTGTATGAGTGCCGGTTTATCGGAGGGCATGTCCGGTTGAAACAGGCTACAGCTTTTCAATGGATTCAGGCAAAGGATCTGGATCAGTTTGCTTTTCCTGCCGCGAATCGAAAAGCAATGGACATTTTGAAAGAATCAGAACCAACCACCTGAGATTGTGGTTTGTATGAATTGCTATAAAATGTGATGGAGACGATAAAATCCCAAATTACAAATACCAAGATACAAATAAATATCAAATCTCAAACTCCAAACAAACTTAACCACAAATAATTCGATAATTAAAATGTCGGGATAATTTATACCAATCATTGAATTGAGGAGAGTCGTATGCACATTATTCAATATCAGGATATGGAGCCCGAAAAAGTACAGATGGAAGGGGCGGAAAAGGTCACTGTTCGCTGGATGATTTCAGAAAAAGAAGGCGCTGAGAATTTTGCCATGCGTTTGTTCGAAATCGAACCCGGTGGACAAACCCCGCTTCACGTGCACAAAAACGAACATGAGGTATATATACTGAACGGGCAGGGAGCGGTCTGGCAAAATGGCAGGGACGTCTCAGTATTACCGGGAACAGCGGTTTTTGTGCCGCCGGAAGAAAAACACTGTTTTAAAAATACCGGAGAAGATATTTTTCGGTTTTTATGTGTGATCCCTGTATAAATCAATGAATTTTGCAGTCAATCATTTTTCCGTTTGAAGCGGTTGTTTTTCTGTGTATATTCTATTATAAAAAGAACTATTTAGGAATATTTACGTTAAATAGGATAGAATACAGAATGAAAACGGAGGCTTACTATGGCTAAATTATTGGATGATATTGCAGAAAAGGTCAAAAAGGGATTCAACGTTGCAGCGGAAAGGACCAAAGAATACACCAAGATCGGCGAATTGAAAGTTGATATTCTTGCTTATAACAGGAACATGGATAAAGCTTACAAAACACTGGGTGAAGAGGCTTATGCGTTTCTTAAAAAGCCAAAAGGATCCTCGCTTGCGGATAAAGCCCAGGTTAAAAAATTGGTTAAGGAAATTGATGATCTGAAGAAGTCGATCAGGTCCAAGGAAGCAGAGATTGAAAAAGTAAAAAAGGAAGCCGATCAGGAAATATCAAAGACCAAACCTGCTGCGAAGAAGACAGGCGCGGCAAAGCCGGCATCAAAACCGGCCGCCAAATCCAAACCGGCTGTTGCAAAACCTGTTGCTGCGAAGAAACCGGCTCCAAAGAAGAAACCCGCGGCCAAAAAATAATTCGACGGCAGGGACTCGATTGTTTCCTATCAGATATCGGCTATCCAGGCTGATTACATCATGTATTCTGCTTGCCCTGTTATCTTCTGCAGAAGCTGATGACGGAGCGGATAGCCTTTATACAATATTCTATCCGTCTATTGAGGAGACCATTCAGCCCGGTTATTTAGAAAGATGTTCGGACTGCAGGGGTCCGTCTCTTTCTGTGGTTGCTGTCGGTGATCTGATGATGTCCGGCAGCGCGCTTTCTATCATCAGGACACGCGGTCCGGACTATCCATTTGACAGCACACGAACGGTTATTCAGAGGGCTGATATAGCAATGGCCAATCTGGAAGCACCCGTATCCACCCAGGGACATCCTTTCAAGAAACGTTTTACATTCAGGGTTCCTCCTTCATTTATTCCTGGTATCTGCAATGCCGGTTTTGATGTGATGACGCTTGCCAATAATCATATTATGGATTTTGGCGATGTGGGTCTTTATGACACCATTGAATGGCTTGATCTTTCCGGTATAGCCCATTGTGGAGCCGGGACGGATATTGCAGAAGCGCATAAAGGAACCATCTGTTCAGTCAATAACTGGCGTATTGCATTTCTGGCTTATTCGCTGACATATCCCAGTGAATTCTGGGCCACACGGTACCATGCCGGAACCGCCTATCCAAATCTGGACAGGCTTCGCAACCGGATACAGTCACTGAAGGACAGTACAGATCTGGTCATTGTATCGTTTCACTGGGGAGGTGAGCTGATGACCAAACCAAAGGCTTATCAGCGTTTTTACGCACACCTGGCCATTGATCAGGGTGCTGATCTGGTTATCGGACACCATCCCCACATACTTCAGGGATTTGAGTTATATCAGGGTAAATTAATCGCGTACAGTCTCGGTAATTATGTTTTCGGGTCCTACAGCAGGAACAGCAAAGACAGTATTCTTCTAAAGGTCCGGTTTGGACTGAACGGTCCGTTGTATGCGGAAATTATTCCTGTCACAGTGGACAATAACCGGATATATTTCCAGCCTCGTATTTTACGGGGGAGGAGAAGGGAAGAGGTTATAAGCAAACTGAATGATTTATCAGAATCGTTGAGCCGGAATCCGGTGTTCATTCCTTCTTCCGGTCTTTTGGGATTGTAAAAAGTTGAATAGAAAGAATCGATTATGAAACAGAATTCCGGGAATCAACTGGAAATACTGATTAAATCGGACGAAATCCGGAAACGTGTTGACCGACTTGTTGAAAAAATTGTAACGGATTTTGCTGCTGATGAACTTGTGGTGATTGGCCTGCTGCGCGGCAGCTTTATGTTCATGGCGGATCTTGCCAGATCATTTTACAGGCATCAGATTGGTTTGATTATTGATTTTATGGCTGTATCCTCTTATGGATCTTCCACGGTTTCATCGGGCAGGGTAAAATTTTTGAGGGATATTTCGGTTGAAATCAAGGGTAAAAATGTGCTGATAGTAGATGATATTCTTGATACAGGCAGAACTATGGACATTGTTAGTAAACATCTACTAAAAGAAAAACCCGCTCAAATGCGTTCCTGTGTGCTTCTGGATAAACCGGTCCGTCGAGAGGTCCCGTTTAAACCCGATTATATTGGTTTTGAGGTGCCGGATCAGTTTGTGGTGGGTTATGGTCTGGATCATGGTGGCCGATACCGGGAGTTGCCGTTTATTGCGGTGGTGGGGGAATGAGTTGAAATAACGATTATCAGCGGGTTCCCAAACCCAGTTTGGCCGGCCCGCCGCAGGCAGCGAATCCACATGTGTTTAATACTATGTTTTGAAGGTCTCCAGTCGCATACGGCCGGTGAAACTTGACTTATTTGGATACTTTAAAAAATACAATATTATTAAAGTATTGTTTATTTATATGGTTGATATTATGAAAAAATTAAATTTGAATAAAGTCAACAGGACAAATGAAATTCCTCAACATTCAGTTATATCAAAAAATATTAATGATATTCATTATTGTGACTCATATAGTGTTTTGACACAAACAAACGAGAATTTAGATAAAATTACCACAGAAGTATTTCAAACGCCTCAATGGGCAGAACTATTAATGACAATTAGAAATATAATTGCAAAGTTAGTGGGTTTAGATACAGGTGGTCAGAAAAAAGATACGAATATTTCTGATTTTTATCCAATCGGCTCAAGAGCTGTTTATTTTACAGTAATTGATAGAAATGAGAATGAAATTATAATGGCTGAAAACGACAAACATTTAAATTTTAAAATTTCGGTATTGATAAATCGAGAAGGTAATAATGTAACAATATATTTAACAACCTTAATAAAATTCAATAATCTGCTGGGTAAATTATATTTTTTACCAGTCAAACCATTTCACAGTTTAATTGTCAAATCATTACTTAAAAGGGCAAGCATACAGCTGGATAACCCGAGTGGATGACAGAATAAATAGAGTTATGCCTGGATGATTTTCATCAACAATAAAAAAGCCCGACTCTATTGAGGAGCCGGGCTTTCTGTTTGATATGAAATTTATTATCAGCCGTTTTTGGCTGCAAAGTCTTTCATAAAGTCAGTCAACTGTTTGATGCCTTCAGGTTCCATGGCATTGTACATGGAAACACGAACGCCGCCGACAGAACGGTGACCTTTCAGTCCGCTGAATCCCGCTTCTTTACCTTCTGCGATGAACCTGGCTTCCAGCTCCTCGGTAGGCAGCCTGAATGTGACGTTCATTTTTGAACGGCTGTCCTTTTCAGCAGCACCCTTGAAAAAATCGGCATTCTCATCGATTGTGCCATAGAGCATGTCTGCTTTATCATTGTTCCGTTTTTCCACCGCAGGCAGCCCGCCAATTGATTTTACCCAATCGAGAACCAGTTTGACCAGATAAATGGAATAGGTGGGCGGCGTATTGAATGTGGAATCCTTGTCCACATGGGTTTTATACTGAAGCAGTGTCGGGATGTCATCACGACTGGCTTCAACCAGATCATCACGAATAATGACAACGGTCACACCGGAGGGTCCCAGATTTTTCTGGGCTCCCGCGTAGATCAGACCGAACGGACCGAAATCAATTTTCCGGGAAAGAATATCACTGGACATATCAGCTACCAGCGGGACATTGCCCGTGTCCGGATAGGTTGCATACTGGGTCCCTGCAATGGTATTGTTGGACGTAATGTGACAATAGGCCGCTTCCGGATTTAATTTCAATTCATCCTGTTTGGGAATGTAGATAAAGTTTTTCTCCTCGGATGAAGCGGCCACACTGGCCGAAGCGATTATTTTTGCTTCCTTGATTGCCTTTTTGGACCAGGATCCTGTTATCACATAATCAGCGGATTTATCTCCGGATAACAGATTCATGGGGACCATCGCGAATTGAAGACTTGCACCGCCCTGAAGGAAAAGCACTTTATAGTTGGAAGGAATGCCGAATAACTCAGTCATTAGCTCTTTGGCTTCAGCATGTATTGCTGCATATTCCTTGGAACGATGGCTCAGTTCCATGACCGCCATTCCTGTTCCTGAAAAATCAGGCAAATCGGCTTTTGCTTGTTCAAGCACAGGCAGTGGCAGCGTCGCAGGACCCGGATTAAAATTCCATATTCTGTTTGCCATTTTTTGACCCCTTATTTATTTTGAAATTCAGTGATAATATCCACAACAATGTCCCCGATCCTCAGAAGGTTTTCCTTTGAAGACGCACCCAAATGGGGGGCCATAACAACGTTCGGGGCCTTCAGAATGGGATAATCCGGAGGCGGCGGATCAGAGGGCCAGACATCCACAGCATAGGCACCGAGTTTACCGCTGGTCAGGGCTTCGACGACATCATCGGCATTTACACATTTTCCCCGTCCGGTATTGACAAGGACAGCTCCGTCCTTCATTTTATCAATGGTTTTTTTACATATCATTTCTTCGGTATCGCAGGTCAGAGGCACGTGCAGAGAGATATAGTCGGATTCTGCCAGTACTTCATCCATTGATTTTAATGTAACAAATTCCGAGGCATTGACAAAATTATCATAGCCGATGACGTTCATACCAAAAGCCCTTGCCCTGGTAGCCAGTGCTGTCCCGATACGGCCAACACCGACAAGCCCCAGTGTTTTCCCCATTAATTCGGTTCTTTTCAGCTCCTTTTTGATCCACTGGCCCTCAACCATGCTGTTGTGCGCTTTTATCAAATGATTGGGCACCGCCATCATCAAAGCAAAAGCCAGTTCAGCCACAGCCACACTGGATGCTTCCGGCGTATTACGAACTTCAATACCCTTCTCTTTTGCATATTCACGATCTACATTGTCAAGGCCAACGCCTCCTCGTATAATCAATTTTAAATTCGGCGCTCCATCTATATATTCTTTTGTACATTTGGTTTTGCTTCTGATCAACACCACATCCGCTTCGGGCAGCTGAGATTTGTCATCTGTCACTTCACCAAATTTGGCCAGACGATCAGGCAGTGAAGGATCAAACGCGTCGGAGATCAAAATCTTCATGGTGCTCCCTCCTGAATAAAATGATTTATGAATGACCATGTCTCTTGTGCAACATGGTCCTGTATGTATATTTGATGGATCTTTTCCTGAGTGATCCTGTCAATTTAACAAACATCGGTTTTCCGTAATCAATCAAGCTGATGAATGAGAAGACCGCTACGCAATTTGGGCTCAAACCAGGTTGATTTGGGAGGCATGATCCGGTCGGCATCCGCTACATTCAAAAGCTGTGAAATGGTCGTTGGATACAGAGAAAATGCCACCTGATATTCTCCACTGTTCACAAGCCGCTCAAGTTCACCAAGTCCGCGGATACCGCCGACAAAATGAATACGCTGATCGGTCCGAACATCCTCTATCTTTAATATTGGTTTTAATACATTTTTTTCCAGGATACTGACATCCAGCTGATCAATCGGATCATTTTCATCAAATGCGGAGGATTTTGCTGTCAATCGATACCATTGACCATTCAGATACAGTCCGAACATATGAAGCTTTTCCGGTTTATAGGCTTCTTTTTTACCACCAGACTCATGTTTTTGGACCTCAAATTGTTCATTCAGTGAATCGAGGAATGATTCTTCCGTATGTCCGGCCAGATCTCTGACAACGCGGTTGTAATCCAGAATATGCATTTGCGAATCAGGAAAAATAACTGTCAGGTAAAAGTTGTACGATTCAAGCCCCGTATGTCCGGGATTTTTTTCCTGTCTTATTTTGCGTACCCTGCTTGCTGCGGCTGAACGGTGGTGGCCGTCTGCAACATACAGGTAATCCACTTTCTGAAAGGCTTGCTCAATTTTATTTATCAGTTCGTCATCATTAACGATATACAATGTATGCCTGATGTCATAATCAGCTGTAAAATCATAAACAGCTTTTTGTTGTGTACAAAGATCAAGGAGACGGCTGATTTCATCATGGGCCCGGTATGTTAAAAAAACCGGACCTGTCTGGGCATTCAGGGCGTCTATGTGATTTACGCGGTCCTGTTCTTTGTCGGGCCGGGTATGTTCATGCACTTTGATTCTTTTTTCATCATAGTCGTCCACGGTGGAAAGGGCCACCAGTCCCAATTGGGCATGATTACCCATTTGCAGGCGGTATACATAGTAGCATGCTTTTTCATCCCGAATCAGTATGTTTCGGTTGATCAGGTTGATCAGGTTTTCACGTCCCTTGGCATAGACCTCCTGCGCATGGACATCAATATCAGCCGGCAGGTCAATTTCCGGTTTAACCACATGAAGAAAGGAGAGATCATTTCCGGAAGCTTTTACTCTGGCTTCATTGGAATCCAATACATCATATGGAGGCGAAGCAACCTGTTCTGCTTTTTCTGGAACGGGTCGCAGACCCCGGAAAGGTTTGACAGTGACCATAAGGTCTCTCCAACTTGAATAATGAGTTTTGATAAATCAGATACAATCTATTATACGAATATCAAAACATAAAATCAAGAGATATTGAGAAAAAAATCACAAAAAATAGAACAATTTTCCCAATATCTCAAATCGATGAAAAAGTATACTAATATACTTAGGAATAATATGTTATATATAAGTATTCAAACCACAGGGATGTGCTGGAATGAAACCATCACATTGACAGATTTATGTTATTTTACTGAACAATAATCTATTTCTTCTTCGGTTCTTTTTTAGCGTCTTCTTTTTTAGCGGCCGGCTTTGAAGTTTTGGCCTTCGGTTTGGCGGCTGTTTTGGGTTTTGCTTTGGTCGTTTTCTTTGGTTCTGCCTTTTTGGGAGCGGATTTGGCTTTTACAGGTTCCTTCACTTTTTCGACCGGTTTTTCCACTATTTTTGGTTTGGGTTTAACCGCAATTCTCTTGTCAGCCGGTATTTTTGCTTTCAGCCGTTTCAGCCGTGCTTTTCTTTTTCGTTTGAGGAGGATTTTCTTCCGCGTTTGTTTGCTTTTACTTCTTCCCATGCAATCTCCTATTTATTGTCCCATATTGAAAGAGCCAATATAGCAAATTTATGGTTTAAAATCAATATGAAAGGTTAAGGTAGAACATATTAAAATTAGATTTTTCTTGTGCTTGTTGAAATTATTTATATATTATATAAATCTACTTTGATAAACAGGCAGGTTCGGAGGAGGCTTTCAATGCCTGATGTATTTATATATGACACAACGCTTCGTGACGGGAATCAGGCGCGTGGTGTATCGCTGTCCCTGGATGATAAATTGCTTATTGCAAAGAGGCTCGATGCATTGGGTATCCATTATATCGAAGGGGGATGGCCCAATGCGACGAATCCAACTGATGTGAATTTTTATCCGGCTGTAGCAAAATACAAACTTAAAAATGCAAAAATTGCTGCATTCGGATCAACACGACGCCCCAAAATAAAACCCAAGGATGATCCGGGACTGCAAAGTCTGGTTGATACCAGGGCACCCGTTCTGACCATATTCGGAAAAAGCTGGGATCTGCACGCCACGCAGGTGATTAAAACCACCCTGGATGAAAATATCATAATGATTGAAGACTCGGTTGCCTATTTAAAAAAACAATGTGAAGAATTAATATATGATGCGGAACATTTTTTTGACGGATATAAGGCCAATGCGGATTACGCTTTAAAAACGGTTGAGGCTGCCTTAAACGGTGGTGCCGACTGCATCGTGCTTTGTGATACCAATGGCGGTATGCTTCCCATGGAAATTCGTGATATTTTTCTGGATGTTAAAAAGCAATTTGATTGTCCACTCGGTATTCATGTCCATAATGACTCAGGATGTGCAGAGGCGAATACCATGATCTGCGTCAGTGAAGGCGCCACCCATATTCAGGGCACTTTCAACGGACTGGGTGAACGATGCGGGAATGCCAATCTCTGTACCATGATACCGGATATTGAGTTAAAGCTCGGTCTGAAAACAATAGGGAAGAAGAAGTTGCGTCAGCTGAAACCGGTATCCGTGTTTATCAGTGAAATTGCCAACATCCATCATGATGTGCGGCAGCCATTTGTCGGCGAAGCGGCGTTTTCACATAAGGGCGGTGCTCATATTGATGGTGTCCTGAAGGTGCGTCAGTCCTTCGAGCATATCGATCCGGAACTCGTAGGCAATGAAAGGACTTATATTCTATCCGATCAGGCCGGTGGATCCACCATTGTTGAAAAGCTGAGTACGTTTATTCCGAATATCAATAAAAAGGATCCGCTTGTCCGGAAGCTGCTTCTTAAGGTGAAAAAAATGGAATCTGAAGGATATCAGTTTGAAGCAGCTGAAGCCAGTTTTGAGCTGCTGGCAAAAAGGGAACTCGGTCTTTATAAAGAACCGTTCAATTTCAGGGGATTCCGTGTCATTGAAGAGAAACGGTCTGACTCGACACCTTTTTCAGAAGCGACCATTCGTGTGGAAGCAAAAGGTACAATTGAACATACCGCTGCGGAGGGTGATGGTCCGGTGAATGCGCTGGATAATGCCATTCGCAAGGCGCTGTCACGCTTCTATCCCCAGCTTTCAGAAATACGTTTAACCGATTATAAGGTGCTGGTTATTGATGCCAAAGTGGGAACGGCCGCCAAGGTGCGTGTGCTTATCGAATCAACCGACGGCAAGATGTACTGGGGTACAGTCGGCGTGTCCGAAAATATTATTGAAGCATCCTGGCTGGCATTGATAGACAGCATTAATTATAAGCTGATGAAAGGTCAGGAAAAGAAAAAATAGCTGCCTGGTCATATTCATCCGGATTGAAATATAAAATCCATCTCCGTTTTTGAGATGGATTTTTTTTATCTGAAAAAAATATCAAAAATACTTGCAAAAAATGATATAATTTAATATATTAAATTTGTTCAGAATGAAAAGGAATCATCCATTTCCAGGATAGGCGATGTTGTGTCATTCTATCTGTTATCCATGAAATATTTTAAGAATATAAGTAATTATTAAATAAATAATTAAATTATCAGATATTTTACGTTCAATTGTCTTAATATGCCTTTTTTAATCGAAATTGTCTTTATGGCATCTTATGGCAAGGTATTTGCTTCAGATTATATCATAAATGTAAAATAAAATTGAAATAAATAAAATGGTGGCTGAATCTCAAAATTTCAAGGGTGGTTGTCTTATCAAGATTGAAGCACTTCTCGGTTCATTGAAAAGTGCGGAGTTGAGGCTGGCAAAAACCATTTTGAAATTTCCTGAAGAAGTGATCCATTTGACCATGCAGGAACTGCAGCGCAAATCAGGATCAAGTTATGCGACGATTTACAGGTTCTGTAAAAAGGCCGGGTATCTGGGATATAAAGATTTTGTCAGGAGCCTTGAACTGGATGTTCAAAAAAAATCGGAAGATGTTTATATCTCTGCAGGATTTCCCATTAGTATGGAAGATCCAATAGAAGAAATCGCAAATAAAACATTTTCACATTCACAGGCTGTTCTTGAAGATACAAAGAAAATACTTGATAATCATTTATTGGAAGAAGCGGCTCAGATGATGGCTAAAGCCAGGCGTATCCATTTTATAGGAACCGGTACATCGGGTGTTATTGCAAAATATGCATATACCCGGTTTTTAAGAATGGGATTATCCTGTATCGCGGAAACCGATCCAACCATGTATAAGGTGATAATAGCTCTTATGGAACCGCAGGAAGTTTTGTTTGCAATTTCTGCTTCAGGCAGATCAATGGGTATTGTTCATGCGACGAAACTGGCAAACCGAAAAGGAATTCCCGTTATAAGCCTCTCTGATTTTGCTATTTCTCCGCTGACAAAATCATCAGATATTAATCTTTATACGACCCCGAGAAATACCATTCTTTTCTCTGACCTGGATGTTCCGTTTATTACCGGACAAATCAATATACTGGATATACTGTTTGCCCGATGCTGTTCCATAATAGGCCGTGAGGCTATTGAACGATATCAAAAATCCAAATCAGCTGCCGATTTGGAGAAGGCTGCAAAATAAAACGATTATTATGAATGGTGCATTAAATGGTAAATTTAAAAGGTTTGGCTTCATACTGTCAGGATTGCGGTGCGTGTGCAGCAACTATTGAGTCCGCTCTGCCTAAAAATCTGGATGATGTCACGATTGACAGGATCGTTGATGAGATTGTTAAAAGTGTTCAGGGTCCAACTGAAACGTATGAATCAGAATCAGGTCTGCCGCTTATCCCTCTGGGTGTTTCAAACAGACATGTTCATATCACCAGG
>Ga0272441_10008835_pt1 | contig 15792 bp, 9 predicted proteins | sample SSMProp6N_FD_193582 | JGI IMG/M metagenome (GOLD analysis project Ga0272441, IMG submission 193582) | Marine sediment archaeal communities from Little Sippewissett salt marsh, Falmouth, MA, United States - SSM-Prop-6N | ecosystem: Environmental > Aquatic > Marine > Wetlands > Sediment ... | reverse complement strand
CAACCCCAGGCAGTTTTCACTCCAGTGGATGCAGAAACGCGCCTACTAGCTTGACCCTGAAAAAAGAGCCCCATCAACATGGGGCTCTTTTTATTTCTACGCAATTGTACACCTGTTCAAAAAGGAGGATTATATGAAAACCAGAATTTATTCGTTAGTCACGTTGCTTGTTTTTCCCCTGATTTTACTTTGGGCCGGACCGGTTGCAGCAGCGGGTGAAGCGATAACCTTTGCGTCCAGTTACGGTGGAGCAACTCGCGGCTGTTTTCTGAACGATACAACCTTATACCAGGTGACCGGCGGTAAGCTCGAGATTCTGGATATTACCACACCGAGCACTCCAATGCTGCTGGGCACGATGGAACTCAGCGGTGTCGGCCGCCGCGTATGGGTCGACGACAACACCCTGTATGCCGCCTGCTGGAAGGGCGGTCTGCAGATTATCGACGTGTCAACTCCCGCATCACCGCAGATTCTGTCAACCACGCGGTTTGACGACGCTACAGACCAGGAGGTCTGTGAAACCTTTGATGTTGAAGTCCGCGGCAACTATGCCTTCGTGGTCGATCAGACCGCGGGTCTGGTGATTCTTGATGTCAGCAATCCGGCCAGCCCCTCCGAGGTCGGCCGTTTTGACAGTTTTCACGTGGACAAGCACCGCATTTATGATGTGAACCTGGAAAATGATATCGCGATTTTATGCTGCGAGTTCGCCGGCCTGTACCTGGTAGATATCAGCGATTTGAATAATCCGGTCGAGATCAGCCATGTCGAAGGCCAGTTTTACCAGAGCATTCGCGAAAATGATTATCTCTTTATTGCCGGCGGCAAAGGCTTGTTCGCATTTGATATCAGCTCGGTATCTGCGCCCACGCAGCTCGACAATCTTGATAATCCTGACTACGGTGGTGTGCTGGGACTTGCCAAGGTCGGGGACCACGTCTATCTGTGCACGGAGTTTGGCGAATTCTATGAAGTCGACGTCACCGACCCGAACAACCTGACACAAACCGAAATCTTCGAGGTCCATCCGTTTCACAGTCTGGGCATCGACAGCCAGGGCACAACCGTCGCACTGGCCAATCACAACTACGGACTGCGGCTGTTCGATGTTTCCGGCACCACGATTCAGCAGATTGGTGCCTACCGTTCCATCGGCCAGATCATGGACTGTCAGGGATCGGGCAACTATGCCTATGCGGCCGCACTCTACAGCGGGCTGCAGATTCTGGATGTCAGTGACTCCTCCGCGCCCACGGTTGCGGCCGCGGTCGATCTGGCCGGCGATGCCAATGGTGTATTCGTCGACGGCAACCTGGTCTATGTGGCTGAAGTGATTGTCGACGAAGTCAGCGGGGGCTTCCTCGAAATCGTCGACGTATCCGACATTAACAACCCGACAATCCTCGACACGCTTGAGCTCGAAGGCCGGCCCTTCGATGTTGAGGTTGTCGACGGGTATGCGTATGTGGCTGAACAGACCGATGGCATCACAATCGTGGATGTCTCCGACACCGGCAATGCGCAGGTCATCAGCGATTTCGATACCAGCGGCTCCTGCTATCAGGCATTATATCGCGGCGACATGCTGTTCGGTGCCGACGGCAAGAACGGCGCGGTGGTAATTGATGTGCGCAATCCGGCCGCTCCGGCGCTGATCATCGGCGGGCTTGACGCCGGCCTGGTGCAGGATATCGCCATCTGGGACACCTGGGCGTTTCTGCCCGGCGGGTCCGATGGTCTGCAAGTGGTTGATTTTTATCAACCGGGTTCGCCCGTATTTCTGGATACACCGATCGAACCGACCACGGTCAATTATGCCGAGGGCCGGATAAAAGCCGCTGCTGCCTGGAACAGCTACCTGTTCACCGTCGAGCAGAACGGCGGTGTACGGCTGTTCGATCTGTCGCCCCTGGGCACGGTCGACCATGCGGCCGGCACCGGCTACAGCACCACCCTTCCGGAACTGGCCACCAGCACACACATGTACGGCGATCCGGTCAAAATCACCTATGCCGCCGACCAGCAGATCGCTTATGCCAGCTCACAGCTGAACGGCCTGTACATGTTTGACGTGACTGCCGATGCGGCCCCGACCCGCTATGTGGACGGCATCTGGGCCGGCGAAGGCCAAAACACTTTCGGCCGGGCAATCGGTCTCGATTTGATGATCGATCAGGACCGTTCCGTGGTGCAGGGTACCATTACGGTTCAGGGAGTAATGATGCAAAACGGTACCTTCACCGGCACGATCACTGCAGACAATATTACGGCCACCATCGACTTCGGTTATGGTCAAAGCGCCGCCCTGGCACTGTCTTATGATTCGACCAAGGGCACCCTGCGGGGCGCACTGACCGGCGATGTGGCGGTTACCGAAATCACCCTGGAACCGATCGACCTTCAGGGCCTGTTCTGGCTGGATACTTTCCGCAGCCTGCTGATCGACAGCATTTCACTCGATCGGGCGCTGGGTGCCAGTGGCCTGACCGGTTTGGCACTGCGCATGGCCCAGGATGCGCTCGAACTCGGCGAAGCGCAGACAGCACTGAGCAACCAGCTGATGCTGGCCCTCCCCGCAGCATTCTGGATCGAGTTTGCCCGGCCCGAAGGTATTACCGGAGTCGCCAATGAGAATTATCCCAACGCAGTCATATGGGAGCTGGGCAATCTACAGGGAATTGCCTACAGCAGTGTCCAGGCCATCTGCAGCACCTATCGTGACGGACTGGATGCACTTTATAACAAGGGCGAAACCCTGGCCGGCTTCGCCAATTTACAGATCAGGCTCGGCAACAACATGGGAGGTCTGTTTTACGCCGCCCGCGCAGCTTACTTCTTCGAGCAGGTGATCAACCTGGCTGAAATTGTCGAGCCCTACTGTCCGGGTTTTGATATTGCCGATTTCGAGGGCTATTATGAAGGTGCCATCGACTTCGGGTTCAGCATGGGCGACCTGAAAATGTGCGTTACCCAGGCGGACAACGGCACGATTTCGGGGGGTGGCGTCATCGCCATTGGGGCCACCGGTGAAAAGGTCGGCGGGTACCTGCGCGAATTTGAAAATGACACCTCTTCCGGCAAGAGCATCGTCAACGGCTATATTCAGGCATTTGTCGGCTCAACCGAAGCCCATATCCTGTTTATCGACTGGAAGCACAACCCCTCCAACAACCAGTGGGAAGGCTCGGTAGATGTCGATCTGCAACCGGTGAACGCAACCGGTGTGGCAACCTACATCAGCGACACCTGTCCCGAAGCATACTATGAGGATTTCGAGGATGTGCTGCCTGGTGCATAGATTATATTGACCATCGTGATAAAAAACGCCCCTCCGCATAGCAGAGGGGCGTTTTTTTTGTGCTTACCACCGCAAATAAAGCACTGACAGATTTGTTGTTGTTGAGCCCATATGGGCTGTTAACACACCAAAACCGGACCTTCCTTAATTAAACCTTAATTAAACATTGACAATTCTCATGCGCAAAATATAATTGATAATTCTACCCAACCCACACGTTGCTCAACAAAAAGGAGAAAACTTTCATGAAAAACAGACCCCGTCCGTTCATCTTCCTGCTCATTGTTCCCCTGCTGCTTGCAACTGCCGTCCTGCCGGCACTTTCCGCAGAAGGAGAGACCATAACATTCAAAACAAATATCGGCGGCGCCGCCCGCGGCTGCACGATTTCGGGCCCCACCCTGTTCTCGGTAACGGGCAGTGTTCTGACCATAACAGACATCACGGACATTAGCGATCCAACCTTTATTTCATCACTGAACCTGCCCGGCATCGGACGCCGGGTCACCGTCAACGGCAACCACCTTTATGTCGCCTGCTGGAAGGGGGGGCTGACGATTATAGACATAACCTCTCTGTCAACGCCCCGGATCGTCTCCCAGACAACCTTTGACAGTACCGCCGAACAAAAAATAACGGAAACGTTTGATGTGGCGGTCAAGAAAAACTATGCCTATGTCGCAGATCAAACCGCCGGCCTGGTCACCCTGGATATCACCGATCCTTCGGCGCCTGAAATCGTTTCCACCTTTACCGGCTTCACCAATACCAACCATCATGCTTATGATGTCTATATCGACGGCAATTATCTTTTCCTGTCCTGCGAACTTGACGGACTGTATATTTTCGATATCTCGACCCTGTCGTCACCTGTGCTGTATTCAACCTTTAATGACAGCGCCAACCAGCTCACACAGTTTTATCAAAGTTTTCGTGACGGCCGCACCCTTTACATCGCCAGCGGCGTCGGCCTGGTCATTCTGGATGTCAGTGATCTGTTAACCCCCCGGCACATCACCACCCTGAACAACGATTACCAGGGCGTTCTCGGCCTGACCAAAGTAAACGATTACGTTTATCTCTGCACCGAATTCTCCGATTTCTATAAAGTGTACGTGGACGATCCCTCCGCCCCGGTGCAGGTCGACAGTTACGATCTGGATGATTACCACAGCCTGGGCATCGCCAGCAGCGGGAAGACGGTTGCGCTCGCCAATCATAATTTCGGGATCAGAATATTTGATGTGACCGGCGGCGATATCACCCAGACCGCCGCCCTCCCGTCCCTGGGACAGATCATGGACTGCCAGGGGGCCGGAAATTACGCCTACATCGCGGCCCTGACCAATGGTCTTAAAATACTGGACATATCAGATCCGCAAACCCCGGTCGTGGAATCAACCGTTGCCCTGGAAGGCAATGCCAACGGTATTTTTATCGACAACGCCACCGCCTACGTCGCTGAAATCGATAAATCGGAATCTTCCGGGGGATACCTTGAAATCATTAACGTTTCCGATCCATCCAGCCCGTCAATTCTCGCTACCCTTGCGCTGACGGGCCGTCCCTTTGATCTGACGGTTAAAAACAGCATCGCTTATATTTCTCTTCAGACCGAAGGACTTGCGGTGGTAAATGTCAGCAATCCGGAATCCCCGGAACTGGTTTCAACTTATGATACCGGTGGTTCCTGCTATAAACCCGAGGTTATCGGCAACCTGCTCTATGCGGCGGACGGAACCAACGGCTTTGTGGCTCTCGATATTACGGACAAAACCCAGCCCATGAAAATCACGGACAATTTTGACAACGGTACGGTTCAGGATATCGCCCTTTGGAATACCTCCCTATTTCTGCCCGGCGGACAAAACGGCCTGGCCATAACGGATATCACCCTTCCCTACAGTCCGGCATCCGCCGGTGCGATCACACCGGAAACCGTTCGCTTTGAAAAAGGAAACATAAAAGCGGCCGCCGCTTTTAACGGCTATCTCCTGATCGCCGAATCCGGCAGCGGTGTTCGCCTGTTTGACCTGGCCGACCCTTCGCTGCCGGCCGAGGTGGCCGGCAGCGAAAAGCTCTACGGTGACCCGGTAAAAATCACCTGCAGCCCGGAACAGGGACTGGCTTATGCCAGTTCTCAAATCGCGGGGCTTTATATTTACGGCATTTCCCTGCCGGATTCCCCCTCTGTAAATATTGATGGGCGCTGGGTCGGTGCGGGCACCCTTTCCACCGTTGAAACCGGTATCACGGTTGAACTCGATCAGACCAGAGACACCGTGACGGGAAGGATAAATATATTGGGATTCCCGGAAAAAAACGGTACGCTCACGGCCACCATATCCGACAACACGACTTTGAGCGGAACCGTCACCTTTTCCGACGATCAAACATCCTCCCTGACACTCAACTACAGCACCGTTCAGCATACCTTTACCGGCAGCATGAGCGGCGATGTTACCCTCAGCGGCATTATTCTCGATTATGCCGGGCTGCGCGGTCAGTTCCTGTTTGAGGACACCGCAATGGCCCTGGATACGGCTGTTTCCGAAAAGCTGGCCGCAAGCGGCGACAACCCGCTGGAAACATTTTTTCTGGACTGGGCCGCCACCGCCCTCGACGCCGCCCTGGCTGCCGAAGCATTGAGCCGTCAACTGACCGAAGCTTCCACCGCCGAGGCCATTCTGGCCATGATGAGACCGGTTGGCCCTGTGGCCGCGGCCGATGCCTTCCTCTGTCAGTCCGCTGTCTGGGAATCCGGCATTGCCTGGTCAATTGCCGGCAACATGACGGATGACATTTGCAGTACCTACAAAACCGATCTGCAGGATTTGCAGCAACAAGGCGACTTTTTCTACACGATGGGCAAAGCCCTGCGCGACAGCGGTCATCCGGCTTTCGCCATGTTCGCTTTCGGCAGGGCGCTGGAGTTCTACGAAGAACTTTTCAGTCTTTACCAGACGTCAAAACCCGAGTGTCCGAAATTCGACGTGGCCTCCTTTGACGGTTACTTTGAAGGCGCCATTGATTTCGGTTTCAGCATGGGAGATGTGACCATGTGTGTCGAAGAATCCGATAACGGATCGATCAGCGGCGGGGCCATCATTGCCATCGCGGCCACCGGCGAAAATATGGGGGGCGCCATTAAAGAGACCACCAATGTCATCGTCGATGACGCCAGCCTGGTGAACGGGTATATTCAGGTATTTGTCGGCAGCACCGAAGCACACGTGTTAATGCTCGACTGGATGCACAACCCGGCCACGGACCAGTGGGAAGGCGGGGTTGACGTTGACTTGCAGCATGTCGATGCCACCGCTGCCGTAAAATTCGTTTCGACAGAGTGTCCGGATGCATGGTATGACGCTTACCAGGAAGTAACGGACTGATACCGTTTTTTCCCGGGATCATCCATTATATAAAAAAGCCTCCTGCTGCGTGCGGGAGGTTTTTTTATATGTTTTATTAACCGGAAAGAATCCTGAAACTGATCTCATACGGTACAGAACAAAACGGCAACCATCCATTTACAGAACAGCGTGCATTCCATCATTTCGAATATTAAAATAATCGACCGTACCATATATCTATCGGAACATTTAACATCTCAAATTTCTTAAAATAGGCTGTCGTCATACCGATATGACCCGGTTCAGTTTTTGGTTGACAATTTTCCTGCGCAAAATATAATGATACTTCATAATTACCAATAATAACGGGCCAAAAGCAAAAACAAGGAGACCAAAATGGATTCAATGGCATTGTTCAGAAAGAAATTTGAAACCTACAAAAAAATCATGGATGAAGAGGGCGAACAAAAGGCATGGGACACCCTGTTTGAAGGATATCCGGAACGCCAGAAACAGAACATGGGCCGGTTCATCGACAACAACAGCCTGGCGGAAGGCTTCTCCCAGGCCATTCCCCTTTATAAACAGATCGGCATGGACATGGAAGTAATCGATATCTCAAACGACGGCATGGATGCGGTTATCGAAGTCCAGAAAGTATGTCCGGTCATGGAACTGGCCAAGGAATTCGGATTTGACAAGCCCTGCAGAGTGATCTGTGAAATGGACGTGGAGGCCACCAAAAAGGGCTTCGGTAATATGAAAGGCGGCATCATCGCCTCCAAAGCGGCCGGGGACTGCGTTTGCCTGTTTAAGTATGAACGGGAAAAAAAATAACCGGCGCTAGCGATTTTTCATGGAAACGGACTTCGATTGCAAAACCGGAGTCCGTTTGTTCGAAAGCCGTAACCCTTTGACCACTGAACTGTATCAATCAGGGACTTGATATAATGAGCGATAAAACCTACACCCCGGAAGCCCGGGAAACTCTGCAGATGTTTCTGGCACCGCACCCGGCAATCACCCACGATTTTCACAAACAGCAGATCGACCGGTCCGTTGAGCATTATCTCCTCAAGGACAACACCTCGGAAATAAGCAAAGATATCCTGATCAAAGCGCTTGAAGACCGCTATCCCCAGAATGAACCGTCAACACTGCGGCTCAGGTCTCCGGATAAACTGATGGCCATGATCAAAGGGCTGCAGGCTGTCAACGACCAGGACCCCATGGTGAAAATTTCACGCTGGCCCGCGCCGGAAAAGATCAATACGCCGGCCGGAACGGACGTATTTGCTTTTTACGGCGGGTCCCGTAAAGGCGGCAACACCGACTGCATTCTGGATGCCGTGCTGACCGGCGCCAAAAACCAGGGCGCAACCATTGAAAAGGTCTGTTTTGATGACAAAACCCTGTCACCCTGCACCGGCTGCCTGGCCTGTCAGAAAAAACAGCTGGAGACCCGCTGTATCCTCCAGGACGACATGCCCTATATTTACCAGCGCTTTCTGGAATGCGATACCTTTGTTTTCGGTTTCCCGGTCTACACCGGACGGGAAAGCGCCCAGGCCGCGATTTTCTTCGATCGGCTGAAAGCCCTGACCAATCCCTGGAAAGCCACAAAGTTTAAACCCCGCCGGGGACTGGTGGTGGCCACCTGGGGCTGGCCTTCCCAGCAGGTCTACAAGGGACTGGCCAGTCAGATGGCAACCATCCTGAATAATTTCGGTGTTGAGGTGGCTGAGGTCATTACCGGTTCCGGTTTCTGGGAAGCCTATTATGAGAAAGGATCCGCCCGGCTGGATCCGGAAGGCCTGCAGGAAGCAACCGCGGCCGGGGAACGGCTGATACTGGACTAGAATAGCCTGCTTTTCAGCCTCATATGTAAGCTAGCTCCTGACGGCGTAAATGATTCAGGCAGAAAAGCCTTTAAGATCAAAGTCCAAATTAAAAATAACACATTCGCCGGTCATTTTAGTGGAATTCCAGACCGCCGCAAACATTAACGGCCTGTCCCGTCATATAGGCCGCATCGCTTGACGCCAGAAAGGCCACTGCCGCGGCAATCTCCTCGGGCTGTCCCACCCGCATCAGTTTTAACTGCCGGGACTCGATCGAGCTGTCCACGACCATTTTTATGGTACTGCCCTCGGGCAAATCCAGCGCCTTGTCGCCCCGGTGCCAGATCGGCGTGTCAATCAGTCCCGGACAGACCGTGTTGACAGTAATCTCGTAGGGCGCCAGCTGAATGGCCAGCCCCTGCCCCAGATTGATCAGCGCGGCCTTGGAAGAGGCATAAGCCAGGCTGCCGGCCCGGTTGGTCTTGCCTTCAGCAGATGAAATATTAATGATCCGGCCCTTGACCCCGTTGTCCGCCATGTACTTGGCTATTTTTTGAATCAGGAAAAAAGGCCCCTTGATATTCACCCCGTAAACCCTGTCCCAGACGTCCGCTGTCAAATCGTCATAGCCCGCATTGGTGTCCCCGACGCCGGCGCCGTTAACCAGGATATCCACCCCATTGCATTCCCTGAATAGGGTATCGACCGCCGCTGCAATATCCGTCATTGCCGACATGTCGCATTTTATCCGCACCGCCTTTCCGCTGAAAGTGGTTACGGCCGCCGCCGTTTCTTTCAGACCCTGTTCGTTCACATCCAGCAGGCAGACATCCGCCCCCTCTTCCGCCAGTCGAACGGCAATCGCCCGCCCGATACCACTGCCGGCGCCCGTAACAACGGCTGTTTTCCCTTTAAACCGGTTCAGTTCTTTTTCCATATTTACCTCCCTTTGGTGTCCTGTCAAACAACCCGGATATTCACGTACGGATCCTGGTGGTTTTACATGTTTACCCGGTAAAATAAATAATTATTTTATCTCCGCCAAAAAAAAATCATCACGGAACGGCTATTTCACCCAGTCAACGATATGGTCCTCCATGTCTGCTTCCGGCACGGTACCTTCCGCCACAACTTTGCCCCTGACGGAAATACCGGCCTTATGCACAGAATCGAAACTGCCCGATTTCAGCGGGTGCCACCATTTCAGGTCCCGGCCTTCAGCCATCAGACGGTAAGCACAGGTTTCCGGCAGCCAGAAAAATCCCTTAACATCCCGCGGGCATAACTTGAGACAGTCGGAAACAAGCTCGGCAGACCGTGCATATTCCAGACAAAGGCAGCTCTCTTCGTCCAGATACCGGCAGGCAATATCGGTATAAAAAACCTCTCCGGTATCTTCATACAAAACCTTGTGAAGACAGCACCGGCCGCATCGGTCACAAAGCAGTTCCCACTCTTTTTCGTTCAGGTCTTCAAGGCGCTTTTTTTTCCAGAAATCAGGGAAAATATCCGTTTTCACCAGATTGTTTCATCCATTGCATTAAAAACATTTTATCGTTATTTTATCCTATATAAAGTTATACACAAATGTTTTCTTAAAACCGGATCAAAACAATTACAAACCGGCCCCCTTCAGATAGACCTTCGCCAATGATCCCGCAAACAACAGTAGACGGAAAAAAAAGGACCATTTCAAAATCTCTCATTCTTCCTGTTTTTTTTAAACTGTAAATTACCCTTTCAGGTATTGATAATTTTATCCACATTTTATATGATTGACCCAAGCATATATTCCGAACCGACTTCCGCACAGAAACAGAATTTTTACAAAAATATCACCCATCATGACCATCTATTTACATACACTTTTCGAAAAACAGGTAAAACGCAACCCCGATGCCCCGGCCGCAAAAATACTGGCCGAGGAAATCTCCTACCGTGAGCTGGAGGAACAGAGTAACCGCCTGGCAAATTTTCTCCGCGGAAAAGGCGTCCGAACCGGGGATTGCGTCTGTCTATGTCTGAAACGGTCATTGGATATGCTGGTGGCCATTCTCGGCACTCTGAAAAGCGGCGCCATTTATGTTCCGCTCGATCCAAAAGATCCCGCAGCACGGATTAACTTTCTGCTGAAGGATACGGGCGGCAGACTATTATTAACCCACCAATCCGTCCCTATTGATTTCTCCTGCGAACAGGAAATTGTCTGTTTAACAAAAGACCGTGCACGAATATCCGCCGGCACCAAACGAGCTCCCGATCTCGACATACCCGACAGCCGCGCGGCCGTCATTCTCTACACCTCCGGATCGACCGGGCAGCCGAAAGGCGTCTTGCTGTCCCACCGGTCTCTGGTCAACCGACTCATCTGGGACGGTAAAACCTATCGCCACACACCGGCGGATATTTTTCTGCAGCATGCTTCCTACACTTTTGACTTCTCTGTCCTTGAAATTTTTATGGCCCTGGCCAGCGGCGGAAAGCTGATTCTGGCCAAACCGGACTTTTATTACGACAGCAACTACTTAATTCAACTGATCCAAAATGAAAAAATCACCAAGATGGGCTCCGGACCGTCTGCCTTAAAGGTCTACATCGATCTGCCGGAATTTAAAAAATGCACCACCCTGAAACAGGTTTTTCTGGGGGGTGAAGTCTTGAGCGACGATCTCCAGAAAACCTTTTTCAAGCATTTACCCGCCGAGCTGATTAACATTTACGGTCCTACGGAAACATCCATCTCCGTGCTGCACTGGAACTGCGACCGCAAAGACACCAGCAAAATCGTTCCGATTGGATATCCGGTAGCGGACATGGAGATCTATCTGCTGGATGATTCCCGGCAGCGGGTCCCGGAAGGCGAAATCGGCGAAATTTTCATATCCGGTCGGGGGGTCGCTATCGGATATCACAACCGCCCGAAGCTGACCGAAAACCGTTTTCTGCCCAACCCCTTTGGCCATGGCCCATACGCACGCATGTACAAAAGCGGAGATCTCGGGAAGAAACTGCCCAACGGTGCATTTCTGTTTATGGGAAGAAAAGACCACCAGGTTAAGATCCGCGGTTTAAGGGTCGAGCTCCAGGAGATCGAATATCATATCAACCGGATAGCGGACATCCGGTCCTGTGCCGTTCTGGGAATCGATGACAGCAAGCAGGGCGCAAAACTGGTGGCCTATATTGTTCCGAACAATGATTGTAAAATCAAAATCGATACCATCAAAAAACATCTGCGGACAAACCTTCCGGAATATATGGTTCCGTCCCTGTTTATTTCATTGCCGCGTCTTCCGCTGTCCCCCAACGGAAAAGTGGATCGCAAATCGCTCCCCGTTCCCGACAACGTGAGACAACTCTCACCGGCCGCTTACGCCCCTCCGATGACACCGCTTCAGATTCAACTGACCGGTATCTGGGAAAAGGTTTTAAACCTGTCCCCCATCGGTATTGATGACGCCTTTTATGATCTTGGCGGCAATTCATTGTTTGCCGCGGAAATCTTCCATTTAATGCAACAAGAAATGGACTGTAAGCTGCCTTTTACTTCACTCATAAAGGCCAGCACCATAAGAACCCAATCCGAAATAATCCTTGAAGGTGATCATTCACCGGAACTGATCCATGTCTGCCGCAGAGGCAGGCGCACCCCTATCATCTTCATTCGCCATGTTCAGGGCAACACCACCCTGTCCCGTGATTTTATGAACCGGCTCGATGCCGGCATCCCTTTTATCATCGCCTTTCCCTTTGGGGAAACCCCGGAAACCGTCCCCAAATCGATTGAGGATGTCGCCCGGCTGTACGTTGATTCGCTGCTGAAGAAATACCCGCACAACAGCTACAGCCTTTGCGGCTATTCCATGGGCGGCCTGGTTGCCCTTGAAATGGCACAGCAACTCAAGGCCAAAGCCAGAAATGTCGAAAATGTTTTTTTGATCGATACATTTTATCCTGAACTTTTTTTAAGTAAAATAAACAGCTACCAAGTTCTGCAACGGATTAATTTCTACCTGAAGCACTTATTAACCGGCAAGCGACGGGTGCGACTGGAAATCATTAAATTCCTTGCCGATAAAACCGCAGCGGCATTCAAGAACCTGATGACGGCTAAAGAAATTCATCCGTTGCTCCTGAATGTTCTTGAATGGATTCACTTGTCACCGGACTGGAACAAACAGTTTCAGCGGGATAAAAACCTGGCGCTGACATTGCAGTACAACCCCAGGCCCTACACAGGCCGGACACTGCTGATCAGCGCAAAAGGCCAAAACCGTCCCTATATATACCAGGACCGGTCACACCAAAAAGACATAAAAGACAACATGCAGTTGTGGGAAAAGGTATTTACGGAAAATTTTCATGTAATTGAAATCCCGGGTGATCACACATCGATCATTCAGGAACCCGGCATCAAAATACTGGCAGACACCATCAACGCGGAAATAAACAATCCGGGATAAAAAGCCCGGACGGATAATCGCGGCCGGAAACCGAAAAACCGCCCCCGTAAACGGTTCCCTTTTTGCGAAACCTCAAACATTCAAAAAAACCTGGGGGTTTGCTAAACCTGATATCCGGACGCGGCACCGGACAGCTCACAAATCACCAGGTGATTCTTTCCAGGCCACCCGATAAAGCACATCCCCTTCCAAGCGGCTGAAACGAACAAGCTTCCACAGGTTTTTCGGAAAAAAAACCGGCGGGGGCAAAACCGTATAAACCTTTTCAGAAACCAGCAGGTCCTCATATTCAGCCAAAGAACTCCTGTAATCAATTAATGTGGCAAGCCAACGCACATCCACATCTGAAAATGCATTGTGTTGCTCACGGACCAGAAGCAAGGGATAAAGTGCGGTATCATCACTGATAATAACACCGTCCGGGGCCGCCTGTTCAAGGGCCGCCAGAGCAAACCGTTCGGCCGAACACTCATTGTGTTTCCAGGGAACCGACCAGTAACGGATTTCATTCCGAAACGGTCGTTCACGGCTGCGTGCAATTTCAATTCCGGCCTTTTCGGCCAGAAAGGGGCCCAACCCGTAACAGACCGGCGGTCCCAGGACAGAAGCCAGCAGACCGGCAATTAAAATCGGCCGTAATCCTTTGAATTTCCTGTATAATGCATTTATGCCGACCCCGGCTGCAAGAACAATCATTAAAAGAGACGGCAGCATAAATGAAAACTGATCCGGCACAGGAAAACGGATGACGAAACCAAACTCCAGCAGCGCAATCATGCCCAGCAGTACAGCCACCTGCGTCCCCGCCTCCCTTTTGATGTAGATCAGACCGGCCACAAAAAGCGGAACGACCAGACTTAAAAAATTCAGGGAAATCAGACCGGCATTCACCGCAAAGTATTCTCCGCTAAATGCCGTGTTCAGAACCTGGCCCGTATACCGGCCGAACAGGGCCGATGATATTGTCGATAAAAGTCCGTCCCCCTGCGTTAGAAGGTTAAAAAAACAGTAGAGATAAACCGATGCGCCCAGCCCATAAAAAAGAACCGTTCCGAAAACAGCCGGCCATCGCAACCGGCGATGCACAAAAAGATAAAAAACGGTCCCGGCATAAACAGGCAGCGCAAGCAGGGCCATGTTATGAATACTCAGGTTCAGACCGGCCGTCAAAAAAAGCAGGAACGACTTGATCGGACCGGGAGATCGCACCAGGTTGATAAAAAACAGAAGTTCCAGACTGAAAAAAGCCAGGTGCCAGGTGTAAACCTCTGCAATACCGGCAAACCACCAGGGGGCATGCATAACGGAGAAAAGAAGCGCGGCGGCCATTCCCGGCCATACATTCCGGGTCAGACAGCGAACCAGCAAAACCGTATTGGCAAGGGCAACAGCCATACCGATACCGCTGAACAGGTTCAGCCGGTACGCGCTATTGCCGAAAGGAAGCCGTTCGAACCAGCCGGCCAGGATTATATAAAGCGGATGCGACAGCGCCAGTCCGTAATGACCCGCGATATCCCCATGAAGAATACGCCACTGAAACATACCGCTGTCCTGCCACGAATAGCATCGCTGCGCGGTCAGGCCGTACAGAACAACGGCAAGGCAAAAGACCAAAAGACAGGCCCAGAGCTCCTTTTTATAAAACACCGCTGTTTTTTGTTTCGACACATTCAAAACCGATCCCCTTACGAAGATTCGCAGGTTTTTTCAAATGACCGAATGATCACTTGAAGTAAGAGTATCCTCCCGCAGAGCGGGAGGCCTTAGGTAGCCCCCTAGAAGGGGGCATGCACATATGGAAAGCCCCGCTGGGGCTGTTTAATCTATACCTAACTCTAATTGCTTTGATTCAATTTTTTCTTGATTTCTTATATATTCCTTTATGGTAACTTCATCCAACCCTACTGTACTTACGCAATATCCAGTTGACCAAAAATTCAGCCCGGTTACCCTTTTGTTCCCCATAGCCCGGTGGATTCGTACTGCACTTTTACCTTTCAGAAAACCGATACTATGGGCAACACTATATTTTGGTGGAATGCTCAAGCACAAATGGATATGGTCTGCCATTGCATGCCCTTCCAGCAACTCCAATCCTTTTTGCCTGCACAGATCTCGTATTATTTCTCCTATCCTTGTTCGTAACTTTCCATACATTACTCGTTTTCGATATTTCGGGATAAAAACCACATGGTATTTGCAATCCCATCGAACATGCGATAAACTTTTCCAATCGTGCATAGGTTCTACCTCCTTTACCTCTTTACGAGGCTTTCCATATGGTGGTAGAACCTATTTTATTTTGTTTCTCCCCGAAACGCTCGAAGCTTTTCGGGTCGCACGGCCAGAGGCCGTGGGTTTATAAAATACTAAGAATAATCGTTGTTTCAGTACGTTGTAGTTTTTTCAGTTTCATCAATCATACCTTTCTGCCCCGGGCCCAGACCGCCGTTCCCGCAAAAATCGTCAGAATCACATAAAAGAAAATGTGTTGCCAGAAACAGATTTTTTTCATCGATTTGACCGGCCAAATTTATCAGGATCGGGATTTTGTGAATTCACAGGCTTGTTTCACTTCAGTCTTCGAGCCGTCCGGCCGGGCATTCGTAAAACAGCCTGGCAGCGAAAAATGATAATTATATCTACTACTTAACGTGAAAAACGGGAAAGTTCAAGGCTGGGGAAAAATTAACAGCCGTGGCCGGCCTTCAGCAGCCGCGACGATGGGGGATGCCGGTCTTGCGCGTCGGCAAAGCGGATTTTCCGCCGGGGAAATTCGGCACCGGGAAAGCATCAGAATTTAACCACCTTGTCCGCTGCGGTCAGACATT
>Ga0272441_10008832_pt1 | contig 15797 bp, 15 predicted proteins | sample SSMProp6N_FD_193582 | JGI IMG/M metagenome (GOLD analysis project Ga0272441, IMG submission 193582) | Marine sediment archaeal communities from Little Sippewissett salt marsh, Falmouth, MA, United States - SSM-Prop-6N | ecosystem: Environmental > Aquatic > Marine > Wetlands > Sediment ... | reverse complement strand
GCCAGGTTCTGTTCTTCATCCATCTCGGCACACGACGCGTGTGGGTGGCCCCTCCGACGACCAGGTCCGACCAGGCGTGGACCGCCCAGCAGGCGCGCAACTTCACCATGGCGATGGAGGAGATGGGCATCAAGGCCAAGTACCTGGTGCATGACCGCGATTCGAGATTCACGGGGAAGTTCAACGGCATCCTGGAGACCAGCGGTGCGCGTTACGTCCAGATTCCTCGCAAGTCCCCGAACTGCAACGCGTACTGCGAGAGCTGGGTGGCGTCGGTCAAGCGGGAATGCCTGGATCATTTCATCTGTTTCGGAGAAGGCCATCTCGACTACATCCTGCATGAGTACGCCGACTTCTACAACAGGTACAGGCCACATCAGGGGAGGGGCAATCGCGTGCTCTCACGCCTGCCACGGCCCCGAACTGGGAACGGAATTTTCTGCGAGAGCATGCTTGGTGGGCTGCTCAGACACTACCACCGACGCGTCGCCTAGCCCCGTCGCGTGGCCACTTCATGGCCAGAATTCCGGCGGCACGGGGTAGAGTGACCAATTCACGAGGACATACCGGCCGCAAGGCGAGTAATCGATGTCAGGGGGGCTGCCCCGGAATATGTAGAAGCGCGAGAACACATGGACTACCTTGTTGGATTGGGCGTCGACCAGGACCGGGAAAAAGAACCCCCTGCTTTCCCTGCCGGGAATGTCACCCCCAGATACGGCTGCATACCTACCATCTGGCGAGAGCGCGCTCGGCATCCTACTGGTCGTCGGTTTCTTCCTTGGCCCCACCGGTGGGGGCGCCAGCCGAGTCAGGCGCTTCGGCGGCTCCCCGCCCAGGACACCAGGAGTCCCCGTGTCGGCACGCCAGATTCTGCACCATACGGTGTAGTAGCCCTCAACCCCATAGCCCGTGGTGACCACCTGCCCGCCGCCGGGAGCGAAGTACCCGGTGTGGGCCGTGCCGTAGAACTCAGGATCGCCGAAGGCGAGCTTCGTCTCGCCTGTCTTCCAGTCGATGAGGGAGAGGGCGTTCCTGTCTCTCGCAACGTGAACACTCTCCGGGCTCTTGCCGAAAGCCACCAGAGCAGGGAGATAGGAATTCCCGCCCCGCTTCTTTTCGAACACCCTCGTCCCAGACATGTCCCAGACCTGTATCACTGCGCCGCGGCGGTTCCCGACGGCGAACGAGCCGTCGCCAGGAGCCACCGCGATGGACTGGACCTCGCCATAGCCTTTGGGGTCATCATCGCTGCCCAAGTCGAAGACCTTCAGCCGACGACAGTCCGGGATGCTCCAAAGCTGCACAAACGCGGGCCGCGCCGTGCCCGTCAGGAGCTTGGAGCCGTCGCTCGTGAACGCCAGCGCCGAAACGCGACGTGCTCTGTGACGAAGCGACCGTACCGTCTTCCTTGTCGCCGCATCAAGGATGAAGACCGTGTTCTCGCTGGCGACCGTGATATACTTGCCGTCGGGGCTGAACGCGACCGCGTTTACGTCGAGCCGTGGGTCCTGGCGGAACTCGACGGTCTGGACGCGCTTTTCGGCATCTACATCACAAAGCGTCAGTCTATTCTTGCAGTCTCCAATCGCGACGTACTTCCCGTCGGGCGAGAAGGCCACTGACGTCACTATGCAGCCCAGGTCGAAGCGTCGATCTCCCTTGCCGCGGAAGAAGGGCATCACGATGACCAGTCCTTCCCGGTCAGCCGAAGCACACCAGCGGCCATCCGGGCTGAAAGCAATGGAACTCACCGTGCCCTTGTGCTCCGCGAGCATGGCGAGCATCTTCCCCGAGCCGGCATCCCACATGATCAGCGTACCGTCCTCCGAGCCAGTGCACAGCCTCTTCCCATCGGGCGCCAAAGCCATCGCAGAGATGTTCTTCTCGTGCCCGCCGAAGCGATGGAAGCCCCGAGTGAGACAGTTGTACCTGACGCGCAGCGAATCGGGGACCTCGGCCCGCCTCGCGGCCCTAAGGCTGGAGTCGAAGAGCTTCTGCATCTCCAGCCAGAACCCGCGGTCGGAGGCCCGAAGATCATCAACGAGTGCCTCTGCCGCCTTGTAGGATTTCTCGTCGAGGGCGCGCTTGATGTCAGAACGGCGAACCGCCCGCTTGGCTTCCACCTCCGCTGCCCGCCTCTTGGCCTCAGCGGCAGCACGCGCCTCGGCGGCCCTGCGGGCCTCCTCCTGGTTCCGCTGACGCACCGCCTCTGCGGCCCTCCGCTCGGCTTCTGCCGCCGCTCTCACTCTGGCTTCCTGGGCGCGCCGCCCCTCCGCTTCCTCCCGCTCGACCTGCGCAGGCGTCTTCTTGCCGCAGTAAGGACAGAACTTCGCAGAACGAGGGATATCCTTGTTGCAGGCGGGGCACGTCGCGGTGAGTTTCGCCCCGCACTCGGGGCAGAACTTCGCGTCGGCCGGAATGGGCTTGGCGCACTTCGGACACGTCGGCTGCTCGGTTCCGCCAGCCCTGCCGCTGGCGCCGCTGCCGGTCGAGGTGTCGGCCGTCCCAGCGGCGGGGACGCTGGCAGCAGCGCGAGGGCGCATCGTCACCCTCGCGTCCATGTCGAACTCAAAGCCCTTGAGCCTGAAGCTCTCGGCCTTCCAAGGCACGTAGCGGATCGACTTCATCTCGAAGACGACCTTGACCATGCCAGCGTCAAATTCACGCGACTGGCCAGGCTTCAGGTAGATCTTCCCGGTCTGCAGGTTGCCGATAACGAGCCGGTCTCTGCCGCGGGCCGGCACATGGGGATTCCCCTCTTCATAGAGGTAGATATCGAATCCGACGTCAAGGTCATTGCCCTGGAACTCGGAAACACTGCACGCTTTGCCGCCGCCCGGCCAAGTCGCCTCATCTCCACCGTATCTCCCCAAGTTGTCGGGATTGAACTTGAGTGAGAAGACCTTGGCGACGGAGTTCGCATCTGCAGCCGGAGCCTGAGCGTCTCCATCCGCAGTGGCTGGACGCGCCGGTGCTTCGCGGCTGAGATAGATGGTTCTGCTCTTGCCCGGCTGGTAGTAGGAGAACTCGGTTATCTTGTCCGTCCGCGTCTCGAAGCCCGGCTTGGAGGCAATCACCTGCACAGTGTATTCGAGATAGCCGCCTGCCAAATGGCCCTTGTGGACGAAGTACATCGTGCGGCCCTTGCCTGCGAGGCCGTTGGCGCCTTGGTTGAAGTGAGCGAAGTCGTTGCCGCTGAAGACGGCCTTCCCGTCCGCCCCCGTACGCCTCTCAAAGGTCGGGGCGTTCTGCCCGCGTCGGCTGATATCCCTGATGCTCACGACGGCATCCTGGATGGGGCGCCGGTTCATGTCGACGACTTGAACCGATATCACCGGAGCCCGGTCTAGGTCTGCTGCCAGAACAGGCAAACAAGGCACCGGAATGGCAAAGGCCAAGAGGCAGATGGTCCTAACCTTCATGGCGGGGCCCTCCAATCAAGTATTAGTCTATCAGCGAGCGTCCCACTATCAAGGTCAAGTGCCTGGTCCATGACAGGTATGCTAGGTCCCAGGGCAGCTTCAACTCAGGTACCGGAGCGACAGCACTTCCCATCAACTCCGCCTCCCATGAAGCGTCCTGGAAAGCCCGAGGCGGCAGAGGGCCGGAATTGCCGAAAAGAGGCGTTCTGGGCCTCTACGGGCCGTTTTGGGTCCTTCCCAGGTGGTTGGCGAGCAAGGGGCGCGCGGAGCAATCCCCGGTGTTTATCGCGTTCCGTTTTTTGACATAAACCGCCTACGACACGATGATGTTGGCGAGCCCGAAGGGATGGGGATCGGGCACGAGCTGGGCTACTTCTTGCGGCTGGATGGGTGGGAACGTAAGTTCCGGATCGCTGCACGTTTCCCGCCGTGAGTCCAAGCCCCGACATAGGCCCGACGGCTGGTCGCGTTGCCAAGCGCAGTCTTCTCAGCCATCGCGTTCAGTTCCCCGCCCCACGTTTGGCAATCAGCGAGACTGGCAGCTTGGTGGGAATCATCTCGATCATCTGTTCCCTGGCCTTTTGCAGTGCCTGTTCTTCAATTGCATCCTGAGATGGCGAGGCCCCTGACAATGGCAGGCCTCTATCGCCTTGGGGTGTCCTCATGAAGGTCTTCGTCAACTTGTCCGGTGCTCCCTTGGCTCCCTCGGCGGAGAGCGCATGGACGACTTCGCCCTGAGGAGAAACGAGCTCAACCGTCAGGATCACCTTTGCGTCGAATCGCTCCGGTTCCACCTCGCCGGCAAGGGACATATAGACCGACTTCCTTCCTCGTTCGGTTCTCGTGCTCACGCGCAGAGCGTGTATCTTACCTTTGGAGTCGCTGGGCAAGACGACGAAGCCGGCCCTGCTGAGGGCATCTCCGAGGTCATGGCTGCCGTCATACTTCACGCCACCCAGTTCATGGCACTTCTCGATCACTCCTCGCCAGCCGCGAACGAGCCAAGCCGTCTGTCCGGCCTCCTCGGCCAGCGCGATGGCTTCTGCGTACTCGCCCAGATCCATTGCCTGCTCTGTCCTGGTCATAAGCGAAGCGTACTGCGCATACGGCCAGGCAAGGAGAAGCAGGGCAGGCGCCAGCAGCCCCAGCACTCCGAGAGCCTGGAGGCGCTGGCTCGGCGCCGGGCGCGAGCCGCGACGCCGCCCAAAGACAACCGAAAGCGCCACGCCGGCACTCATTGCCAAGCAGATTCCACCGGTGATCCCGACAAGCCACTTCAGGAGTACTCTCCAGAGCCACCACGATACACGCGATCCGAGAAAAGCAGACACGATGAGACATATGTTGCCGCCGACTGCCAGCCAGGCAATCCCCGCAATATCAGCGTGACCGCAGTGCGGGCACTTGAATGACGATTCTCCCATAGAACGCTTGCAGTGGCTACACGGCGGACCCATGGGAGCAGGGGCCGTCACCGGTTTGGTGACAGGCGGTCGCTCTGGAGATCCGACTTCCACGGCAGGCTCGGGCGCGTCCGCAATCTTCAGGCCTGCGGGGATCTGCAGGTTCTGGATCGCCGGGGGCAGATCCACAAGCACCTTGCAGCATGCATCCCGGAGTGATTTCCAACCCGTTGTGCGATCATCAGGCAATGCCAGGGCATTCTCAAGCAGGCGCCTTGCGGCGTCGGCACTTGCCGCATTCCCTCCTTCAGACACCCGCTTCAGCACTTGCACGAGGAGGAGATTCACCTGCTCGGCCCCATCACCCCGCCCTGCCCAGCCCCGCTCGGCAATAGCCTCCAAAGATTGGGGGGAGAGCTCGATGAGGCGCGTCACTCCCGAGGCCATCCACTGTGTGTCAATGGCGAAGGCCGCTCGGGCCTCCAGCTCGCCAATAATCCTCGCCGCTTCCAGCCGGCGCTCGGCAGCAGATTGCCGGGTACCCATACCGCCCGTCTCGGGGGCAGCTGGCGACGGCGGGGCAGCCTTCGGCAACGGCTCCGCAGAAATGTCTTGAGATCTCGTGGAAACGCTTTCGCCCTTCACGTTGTCTTGGGCCGTCGCAGATGTACGCTCGGCTTTCCGTTCCCGCCGGAAGCGTTCAGCGTCGAGCTTGCTGAGAATGGCCTCGTGCCACTCCTTGCCGAGGTGCGCATGCGCAAGATTATACAGTTCTGCCGATGACAGTTGGCATTCAGAAGCGATTCGCCCGAGGCCAGAGCCGATCCGGCTGGTCGAGAGAGATCCGAGAACGCCTCCGGTCAAACACATGAGGCCGAAGCCAACGCCGATTGTTGCGGGCCAGCCGCACGCCCAGACCAAGCGCACCAACGCACCCGAGCTGAGAGCGAGCAATATCGCCGCGATGCCGGCTGCTGTGGTGAAACGCTCGGTGGCGCGGCAGAGCTGCTTCAGCTTGTCGATGGTCTCGGCATGCACTTTGCTGAGCTCGCCCTGTACCACCCGATGAGACCCCTATCTGAGTACCAGCATCACATCAAACCGATGAATATGAGCAGCCACACGACCGCACAAATCAAGATGCTGAAGTAACTCAGGATCAGGCCACCGTTGGCCAAGCGAATCGCCAATGTCTCTGGCGGCAGATGAGCGAGCCCCGCCTTGATCCTTCTTCCCATGATGATACTTGGGATCGCTGGTATGGGGATCATGAACATCAAGGCAGAGAGAACCCCGAGGAGGAAACACCCGATGGCCTTTCCTGTCATCGGTGCCCCTTGCCTCTCGGGTCTCGGGGAGGGAGCAGGACGACCGTGAGGCCGGGCCATCGATGGAGGGACTTGTGCGACGGTGCCCGCTTTGCCTGGGGCTCCGGCAGCGCCTTGGGGCTGCCGCAAGAGGACGGCTATATTCGCATGGCCCCTCGTTTCAGCGAATTCCAGCGGCGTCAGTCCGTTCGCCTTGTCCCTTGCATTCCTGTCCGCTCCATGGTCGATTAGTAGCTTCACTATATCAGCATGTCCCTCGTAGGCGGCACGGTGCAGTGGCGTCCATCCATGAATGTCCTTCGCGTCGATCTCTGCCCCATGAGAGAGAAGGTAGTCAACTATTCCCCTATGCCCATCAAACGCCGCGAGGTAAGCCGGGGTATTGAGGTCATTGTCCTCAACGTTCACATTTGCCCCTGCATTGACAAGAAGCTCGACGACCTCGCGGTGCCCGGTAGCTGCAGCGACATGCAGAGCGGTACCACCGCGGCTATCCTTCCCCTCGATTTCTGCGCCCTGCCCGATAAGGAGCCTAACAGCGTCTTTGTCGCCAGCTTTCGCTGCAGCGTATAGCTTGCTGGTCATTTCGTCTTGACTCATCCTGCCCCCTCTAGAAAGATCGGGCCCACTCCCGCGGCGACTGCCTCACTCACGGGACCTCGGCTGCCGACACCGACCAACCCGCCCGAGATGTCCTCAGTTCCTTGCTGCTGACGCCTTCCACCGAATCGGTGAGCCAAATGCTTCTGGATTGAAGAAAGGATCGTATAGGCAGCCCCAAGGGTCTTCTGACCGAAGCAGCTTATAGTACTCGGACAGATCGGCAAGTGCTGCCTTTCCGCTCCTTATAATCTCCTGGAGTTCCGGACCGGATCGGCCCGAATTCTGCACTGCCACCTCCCGCAAATAAGCTTTCTGTTCTTCGGTCAGATTGTCGAGACCTTCGCCCAGATCATCGCAGACGTTGCCGCTTCCTTTCCATGACTTCAGCCAGGCTTTGAGACGGCCTTCGTCATTCGCCTGCCTTCTCTGGCTCGCGAATCTCTCGGGGACAGGACGGATCCTTTCTGAGTACTTCCACATGAATATGCCCGCAAGAGCCAGTGTCAAGCCTATCGACCCGGCGATCAGCTTCCCCTGCCCTGAGAGATTCCTGGAGCCGGGACCGACGAACAAGGTCGAGAACAAAACAATGGCGATAAGCCCCGATCCCAATGCAAAGAACCTGAGGAAGAAGCAGTTCGTCCTGCATTCACGAACCACGTACTTGGTCCAGAAAGCATCGATTGACCTGAGGTCGGCATCGCTGTATTTCCCGCAATTCGGACATCTATGCCCGAGTTGGACAGCCATGTCCAACGACTTGCCGAGCTGGCCCTGCATCTTCTCTCGAGCCCTTGCCTGGGCCAAGTCCTGGCTCCAGCCGCCTGCTTTGCCTTCACCCGTGGCACCGGCCGCGAAGATCGCGCTGTGTTGATGCCCGCAAGCAGGACAGGTCCGTTTCTCCTCGCAGGCAGTGCCGCCTCTCACAGTTGAAATTGAGATTGCCATATGTGGCCCTCGTGAAATGAAGCTCCGAAGGCGGCAGGCGCAAGGGCCTCCTTGCCGCAGCGCCTCAGCTGCGAGCGATCCTCTTCCTGTGGCCTCTGATTCCGATTACGATGCTGCAGCCCCCCGCCAACGCAAGTGCGATCCCCAGGCAAAGGTAACGCGTAAGCCCCCAGTGCACCCCGAACAGGCCCTTCTCGTAGAGTTTCATGTCGATCATTGTCAGGATCATCTCGTTGCCACGCCAGGGATTAGGCACGAAGTGCAGCAGGATCAGAACAGCCGCCAAGATTACGAGTACGGCGCCACCGACAATCCAGAGTCTCACGGCAACTGCCTCCGATCACTCACAGACCTCGCCACAAACCTAGGGCGCCCTGAGATTCACCTTTGGCGCCCGCACAGGCAGCTCGGGGTGACCGTTCTCCTGGTGCCACTTGCCATTGGGGACGAAAAGGACCTTCTGAGCCAGCAGGCAGCCGGGGGCGAACGCCACGAAGAACGCCAACACATACGCCACGATCACCCACAGCCAGGACCAGCCCTGTGTTCCTTCGGGGGCGCCCACATACTTGATGGCCGGGATGATCACAACGGCCCCCGACAGGCATCCGAGCACGCCGCACCAAAAAGTGGAGTAGGCTTGCTGCATCCACGATTGGAGGTAACCGCAGTTGGGGCATTTCCTGTAGCTGAAGTCGCCCTTCTGGACGCGGTCCTGAACCTTCTGGCCCGCCGACTTGTGGGGGATGAGCCCGCTTCTGCTCGTCTCGCGTATGGTGCGCTCGTAGACGAACTTGCTCCCGCAGGCCTCGCAGTCCACCTCCAGCTGAACCACGGTCGTTACGGTGGTGACAGTCTTCACCGATTCTCCTCCCGCAGTGCGAAGCTACAGCTTCTTGGCACACCAGCCGTGGACGACGATGCCGCACTTGGTACAGCGGCGCGCCCTCAGATTGCGGAACATGGGATACTTGCAGATCGGGCATGGCGACGGCGACCTGAGGAGTACGGCAGAGAACCTATGGTCGCAATCGCTCTTGGGGCTCGCCCCGGGGACCCCGGAAGGCCCAGCCCCTGCAAGCGCCCTGGCATACTCTCTTCCGGGGTCTTTCACCTTGCTGCGATTCTTCCGGTTGCCCTTTAGGGCACGATAGCCCATCCGCCCAATGAAAAATGGGATCGCCGGTACCCCCAGAGTTGCGGCAACAGCTACCACCCAGAAGACCATCATCTCAGTCAGCGTGGCGGGAGGCCCATTAGAGGGCCCCCGTATTTCCGACAGTATTACCAAGCCTATGCCAGCAAAAGCGGCAGCCGCGATCACCCACATGGCGATCGTAAGGTAAAGGGTAACGCCTCGGGTGAGCCCCGGTGTCCATGTGCATCCGCAGGCCCGGCACTGTATGCAGGTCTCGGCCTTGCCTTCCGCATTGTGGGATGCCAGGGGAGCGATTGCGCCGGCATGGCCGCACGCTGGGCAGACTTGGGGGTTCGCGCCGCTGAGCCAGAGAGCATCCTCTATGACTCTCGCGGCCGTCTCTCGCTCACTCATCTGCGCATTCTGAGGACCGGCCAACACATGCCTCCCACACTAGCGAAAGAACGACCGCATGGGGCGGTGTCCACACTTCGGGCAGATGAACTCCCGCACCCCGGTTTCTGACCCCTTCCTGCCCGCACAGACCATGCAGATACGTGAGCCGCAGCCTTCGCAGAGCAGGGCGTTGTGGGGCTGCGGCCTCAGGCTCGCAAGTTCTGCAACGGTACCTGTCCATGGGCCGCCACTTATCCCCAGCCCCAAGACCTCCTTGCCGCACGCATCGCAGGTCGCCTTCGCGCCTTCCTGGCCGCGCCCTGTTGTCGACAATGGCTTTTCGAGTTCTGCTGCCGCCATCGTCTCACTACCCACGAGCGTCGCGAGAGACGCCCGGGCTTCCACGAGCTTCCGGTATGACTTCACGAGGTCGCGGGCAACCATCCCGAACCACTCCGACCCCAGCCGGTCGAGATCGGGCTTGCACAGCTTCTCGATCCGCGAGAACTCCACCAGATTCGCCTTGGCATCTCCGGACTGAGCGAATTGCTGGAGCCGACCGTTAGCGATCTCGAGGAATTTCTGGGCGAGTTCGTGCTTGGTGCCGTCTGTTGGCAGCGCCTGCGTGCTGACCTGCTTTGCGCATCTCCGAATGGACACCAGCGCCATCGACTCTTTTTGAAGCGCATCATATACGCGCTTCACCACCGCGGGGGGCAAGCCCGAGTCGGCAGCGAAACGCTTGACTGCCCACTCGTTCGGAAGGCGGATGAGAAGGACGCCTGCAATCAGGAATACGACGATCCAGACGGCAAACCCGAGACAGATCGCCCCGACTAGACCCCACTCGAGCGAAAGGCGCACATGGCGACCGACGAGGATAGCCGCCGACAGCCCGACAAGGCACGAGGCGAGGGCGCCCCAGTTGGCTCTGCTGTCTCGCCGAGCCCCGAGCTCGCGCATTGAGGCGATGGTAGCAGCGTCCACGCAGCCTCCCGGGGAAAGCCATGTGACGCTGGAGTATAGTCCACTCCAAACCGGTGTCAAGTCAGGAGTCTCGGCCTGTGCTCAAGGTGAGCAACGTCGGGTGCCTGGTCGGGCAGCCGCACGGTGGCGCAACCGAATCAGAAGAAGCCAAGGCCGTGGCGTTCGAATCAGTGCGCCTAGTGCACGAGGGATTCCAAGCTTGATAGCCGAATTGTCCCGTCTGCGCTGGCAGTGACGAACCGCTTCCCGTCCGGACTGAAAGCAGCGTCGGTTACCCAGCCGCCATGCGGCGATGTGTGTTTGCGAAGTAATCCCCATGTTCGGGCATCGTATACGAAGATGGTCTTGTCATAGGTCGTCACCAGGATCGCGCCGTCAGGGCTGAAAGCAAGCCCGTAGTAACCTTGCACCTCGGCGAGCATCTTGCCGTCATCTGGCTTCCACACGTGCGTCCTATGATCCTCGTCCGACGACGCTATCAGCTTGCCATTCGGGCTGAAGGCAACGTCGTGGACCATGGTACCATGGCCCGAGTAATGGAGGATTCGCCTTCCGCTCTCTGCATCACGCACTTGAACGCCGTCATCCCCGGCCGAGGCTAGGAGCTTGCTGTCAGGGCTGAAAGCCACCTTCCATGTTCTGCCGCGGTGCTCGTACTTGTGCAGCAGCGTGTACGTCGACGCGTCCCATATGGCGACAGGTCCGTTTCCTCCCATTCCCAACGATCCAGCAGCGATCTTGCGGCCATCCGGGCTCCAGGCTGTGCAATATGCGAACTCGAATTCCTCAAATCGGTGCATGCGCTGACCGTCCTTCGCACGCCAAACACAGAGATCCCAGCCGGCGGATGCCAGCCGCGTGCTATCTGGACTGAACACAGCCCCGTACACTCGCTTCAGCGTTCCGGTATGGTCAGTGTATGTAGTGAGCAACGTCCCGTCGGATACGTCCCAGACCCTGACCGCGTTGTCCTCTCCGGCAGAGGCCAACTTCGTACCGTCCTTGCTCAAGGCGACTTGCGTTACCCGCGCGTCGTGGCGAAGTACCAGCGTGCTTCCCTCCCGCTTCGCCCTCGGCGGATCTTGGACTTGCCCAGCCGGGGATGATCTGTTATCCGCACCTGTGCCGCCGCTCGACGTCGGCGAGTCACTTCCGGCCTCTGCCAACTGCCCGGGGGCGAAGGAAATCCGGATGTCCGTCATCTTCCCCTCTTCGCTTGAGTGCCGCAACACCAGGTCCTTCGCATCTATCGGAATGACGAAGAGAAGCCTGCGATAGCCGCGTTTGCCGGGATGCTCGAGCACCATGTTGTACGCCGCCACAGCATGATCCTCTTCGGTGACGTCAGATCCTAGGCTTGTGCACTCCTTACCGTCGGCGACAATCGTGAATCGGTCTTCGTGAACATCGGCACTTCCGGGTTTTCGTACGCGGAAGACCAGCCAGACGGGACGTTGAGATTGTGAGCAGCGATAGTCCTCGTTGCTCCACTGGCCCTTGCCAGCCAGCTTCCCGTCGACGGATTCGATTGCCGTAGTTCCCGCGTATTCCCGTACGACCGACTCTGGGAACTCGGCATTGACGAGATCCCCAAGAGAACACGAGAAGGGCTTGGAGAGCGAGATCGGCCGGCCTGGAATCCCATCCCGCTGCGAGGGCAGGACAGTGCAAACGAGGGTGGCGGCAACGAAGACGAGACCACAGTACCCCAGAATCAGACCGGCGAGCGCAGCCCATCGTCCCCGCGCCAGTGCGCGTCGCCTAGCAAGATGCCCGGTGACCACAGCGACAACTCCGCTAAGTCCGGCTGTAAGGAAGATGCCAAGCCCCGAAACCAGGCTCACCAGGGCAAGCCAGGGCATTCTACCACCAGTCCTGGTCCGCGATGGGGCAGCAGTGCGCCGCGACTTCCTTCTCTCCGACCAACCTTTCCACGCAGCCAGAAGCCCGGCAACGATCATGAGCACGCCGAAGCACACGCCGATGACCGAAGTCACATTGATGCCTGACTGCGCTGGTAGTCCAGCTCCCCCCAGGTTGCGAACAACGATGCCAACACCAGCGATGATGCCGACGATTCCCAGCCCAAGGTTGCGATACATGCCCAGCTGCCCCTTCCCTCCTTGCGCGACCCACTGTTGTGTCTTGAGGTCGCGGGTGGACTGACCAACTACTGGTGCCGGTCCCTTTCCACACGCCTGCAGGCCCGAAGGCCGCGCGTGATGCTCCTCGGGTTTCAGTCTTCATTCTACGCCATGGCAATAGCAGGTCAACAACTTCGGCATCGCCGGCCGGAACATACTTGATGAGCAGAACTTCATGGGATAGAATGCCCATCCCTTCGGACCGCCTCTCGGTGGCCGCGATGGAGGGTCGCCCGGCATGGAATTCACCTGCCCAGAGTGCTCGGCGAAGGTCAAGGCGCCAGGCGCCATCCCGGGGCACAGGATGTTCTGCCCCAAATGCAAACAGATGATCTTTGTACCATCCCCCGACACGAAGCCGGCGGGTGAATCCTCCGCGGCGGCCGCTGGACCAGCCAGTCGTCCGCAGTCGCAGGCGAGGACGAAATCCTTCGACGTGGCCCCGTCCGGAGCCGGATCACCAGCCGGTCCTGCTCCGAGTCGTGCACGGCCGCCTGTCGAGGCACCAAGAGGCGGCGCGGCACGAGAGACCGCACCCCCCTCATTGCCCGCCGAGCCGACGCGTCGTCCAGTAGTCCCCTCCGTTGAGGACATCGTGTACGCGTTCGGCGGCGAGGTCGTCCGCATCAAGTCGATGGAGGCATTCCGGAAGCTGCCGTGGTCGAGCTACGTGGCCCTTGCCAACGAGAGGCCTATCGCGGCTCGCGTGCAGGCTGCGTTCATCGGCCAGGAGCCGGCCGAGATCGTTCTCTTCACCAGCCGGTCCATACTCGTCCGCGAGAAGGGCGGAGAGGCCTCCCGCGTGCGCTACGACAAGGTGGCAGAGACCTCTGATCCCGAGCAGGCAGCGGGGGCCGCGGTGACCATAACGCTGGATGGCGGCGGGTCGGTGGACGTCCCCACGCCCAACACCGAGTGCGCGAAGAGGCTCGCCCGTCTCCTCACCGCTCTCAAGGACCCGGACAAGTACCGCACCGAATGGAGGGCGGAGGCCAAAGCGGGAGCGAAGGCGCAGAGCACTCATCAGGCCATCGGCTGCGTCGCCGCGGTTCTTCTGCTGGGTACTTACGTGATATGGCGCGGTGTCGATCCCAGGGGTTGTCCGAGATGGCTGTTCTTCGTGCTGGTGGGGATGATCCCGGCATCGATAGTCGCGGCCATATTGGTGGCTATCTTTCAGGGCGTCTGGAGTACCGTCAAGGGTGAGAAGTAGGTTTCATGGTTCCGGTTCCTTGCATGTTCCGAGTCGCGGTATCAGCTGCGCAAGCATCCGCTGGTGACGGAATACATCAGCCGACACGGGCAATGGGTGCTGGACGGGCGACACAAATACCAGTCTACCACTGGGAAGAGGGATCATGGCACTGGTGAGAAAGTCTGCAAGATGGTAGACTCGCCGAATCAGGGCTATGACGATGATGCCAGGACGCTGACCGCGACCGACCGCTTCAAGACGTTTGTGATGTTTGTGCCCCCTGGCACAGATGCTCGTCCGGTCCCACTGAAGGTGATAGAGTGGGGATGGCAGGGGAAAGGAGAATGGGACGAAGACGTCGGCTGGGGAATGACCGGTGGCAAGGCGACCGTACCCAAGGAGAGCACGGTTACAGGCGGGTTATGAGACCGACGATCAGATCGCGGGCTCAAAGGGAGGAAATGGCTGATTCAGCCCTCTAAACGCAGGATCCTAAACAGAAGACAATTCTGACACGTCGGCCCGCCCTCACTTTGGACCGTCATGTCCGACATGTCCGCCACTTTCTAGCACACATTTTAGCACACGCCCCAGTGAAAATCAAGGGGCGTCGTGCCCGGCTGACCTTGCGGTCTCCATCCTTCTCGGTATGATGACCTGAAACGATTGCTGAAACGATACGTTCTTTGGCGGTGCCTCTTGGCCTGCATATAGGGCTGCTGAGGGGTATGCCAAATTGAGGTTCACGCCTTCTGAGCGTGGTTTGGACTCTTCTTCGAAAGGGCTTCATCTCCATGTCAAAGGTCCTGCATCCGCTCCTCCTTCTGGTTGGCAAGATGGTCCATGCCCAGCTCGTCCCCTCGACCGTAGAGGCTGAGAACAAGATACTCCGATCCCGGGTGAAGGACAAGGTCATTCCCTCCACTGAACCGTGTTCAGACCGGACCCGCTTGCGTTCGCCTCGCACTGAAGGTATCATGTCCGCCGCACCTCATGGGCAAGGGGGCGCCAAGGAAGCCCCAAGAGGGAGGGAACTCATGTCAAGGCCGGGGACCACACTGATGTGCCTGTGGTTTGGCACGATGCTGACTCTATGCGGATGCGGCAGGAAGACGAGTGATAAGAAGCCACCCGAACCCGATAGGGCGGCAGCTCTCGGACAAGCGGGTGCGCCTGTCAGTGGCGAAGTGGAGGGCGCGGGGCCTGAACCTGTCACGGAAAAGGATGAGCGTGCGGCACTTGTGGTGCGATTGACCGAACTTGGGGACAAGCTGCTCGTGCGTGACAGCGGCAGAGCGGTCGTCGCCTATCAGGTGGCAATGAGCTACGATCCGAACAACGCTGCGCTCAAGACGAAGCTGGAGGCAGCGCGCGACGGGAAAGAGGAGAGGGTAGGCCTGTCGGCTGCATCGGCTCGCTACAAGGTGATTGTCGGCAAGGCCATAGATGTGGTCTTGGCCAAGTGGGAGCCGCTGTCCGCGGAAATGCAGTTGACTGAAATGCGGATGTTCCTGGACGAACGCTTGGTGGGTGATCTGCAATGTGCTAACGCCACCAATTCAGTTACGGCACAGGCCGAAGACGGGGCCATGACACTTGGGCGAGAACACTGGATAAAGGATGGGTTCGTCCAACAGGAACTCCTTCCTTCAGGTTGGCCCAAGGTGATTCCCGATCCATGGGACTATAGAAAGAAGATCTGCCGCCTTAACTTCTTCATGGCCGAGCCCGCTCTGACGTTGGCGGAAGTCCAGAAGGAGTACGGCAAACTCGAAGGAGTCTATGTCTCCGTATCCGGTGATGAGTCCACCACGGCGGCAACCTATGGGAGGATTCGCCTGATATGCAGAGAGGGCAAAGTGATAGGAGTCGTCTTCCTGGGCTACTGAAGCCGCCCGACATGCTAAGACATGGAGCCGTCATGCCGGCATATCTAGACTGATGGCTCTGCCGTGTGACGTTGGGTACGCAAAGGAGATGACACAATGGCCAAACAGTGTCTTGAGTGCGGAAAGAAGAAGGGCTTCTTGGCGTATAACTACGCTGGATTCGACGTGAAGGCCAATGCTTCACATCCCTTCCCAGATCGAATCGAGAGTCTTGTCCTCCCAGGTGAGAAGCAGAAGGAATTCATCTGTGTGGAGTGTGCCAATAAGCACAGGCTCATCTGTAAGAGCCATGGCGAAGTCAAGGGTCGCATCGAGTACGGTGGCGCGCCTACGTGCCAGCA
>Ga0272441_10008831_pt1 | contig 15797 bp, 15 predicted proteins | sample SSMProp6N_FD_193582 | JGI IMG/M metagenome (GOLD analysis project Ga0272441, IMG submission 193582) | Marine sediment archaeal communities from Little Sippewissett salt marsh, Falmouth, MA, United States - SSM-Prop-6N | ecosystem: Environmental > Aquatic > Marine > Wetlands > Sediment ... | reverse complement strand
GTTCGAACCACTGGAAATGTGAGTGCCGGTGACCGGGCCCTCATCGCTGAAAAAAGAAGGGGGACGGCGCTTTCAGGGAAAAAGCATCCTGGACTGCTCCAGCGCTGCCACGGCGGGGAGGGTTTTCCCGGTCAAAAACTCGATGCAGGCACCGCCTCCTGTCGAGATGTGGGTGAACTGACTCTCGATGCCCATCTTTTCGATCACCGCCGCGGTGTGCCCGCCGCCGACCACCGAAAATTCAGCGTTCGTTGCGGCCTTGAGCAGCTCGTTGGTACCCGTGGCAAAGGGTTCCTCTTCGAAAACCCCTGCGGGGCCGTTCATCACCACCGTCCCGGATGAGGCGAGGGTTTCGGAGAACTTCACCACGGAATCGAGGCCCAGGTCGAGGATGGGGGCATTGCGGGGGATATTGCCGACCTCGTATTCAGCCCTTCCTGCCTCCTCCCGTACCGCCACATGATCGGGCACGATGATGCGGTCGCGGTGCTGCTGTAGCAGGGTGCGGGCGGTCTCCACCTCTTTTTGGGCGCCCAGCTGGTCGATCAGCTGGGTTGAGGGGGTGCCGATATCGCAGCCGTCGGCCAGCAAAAAGACGTTCGCCACCACACCCACCACCATCACCCTATCCGCGATGCCGCGGTCGAGGACGTGGCGTGCCACATCGATAGAGTCGTCGACCTTGGTGCCGCCCAGCACAAAGGTGACCGGGCGGGGCGCCCCCTCGAAGACGCGGGAGAGGGTGGCCACCTCCCGCTCCATGAGCAGGCCTGCGGCGGAGCGCATGGCGAGCGGAAGGCCGACGACGGTGGGCTGCGAGCGGTGTGCGGTGCCGAAGGCGTCGTTGACGAAGAGGTCGCCGAGGGTGGCAAGCTTTTTCACGATATGCGTGTTGCGGGCTTCCTCAGGCTTCAATTTCAGGTTCTCCTCCGCATTGAACCGCACATTCTCCAGCATGAGCACATCGCCGGGCTCAAGGCCCCTGATCGCATCGCGTGCGCAGCGCCCGAAGATATCGTCGATATAGCTGACATGGCGGCCGAGCATGCGTTGCAGCTTTTCGGCGTGCACCTCGAGGGTGGTGAAATCATTCTTTCCCGGACGGCTCTGGTGGGTGAGGATCACGCACTTCGCGTCGTCGAGCGCCTCGATGGTGGGCAGGTGCTCCCTGAACCTTTTATCGTCCAAAATAAGGTTGGATGCGGGATCGATGGGCGAGTTGAAGTCGACACGAACCAGCACCGTCTTTTGAGAGAATTCCACATCTTCCAGTGTTGCAAATACCATTGAGACCAACCTACCACAGCGCAATTGTTTAACCTGTAGATGAGATGGGGCATAGAAAAAGATTATTGCTTTTCGGACGGACCGGGAGCCGGGGGGAGGCGGAACACCCTGCTCTCCGTCCCAACACCGGAACAGGCCCGTATCCTGCACCGATACGGTGAATGCGCATCGAAAGGTCCGCTGGCAGGCGCGCTCGCCCACCCTCCTCTATCGTCCTGCGGTGAGAAAAAAAGGTATCAGGCGTTTTTCGCCTTGATCTTTTTCAGGCGTACAAGTTCGTCCCGCTCCATCTCATCGAGCCGCATCTTGATGAAGTCTCCGGCCTCTTTGAGCTCGGGGATGACCTTGAACTCGAGGGCGTTCACCCGGCGTTTGGTGGACTCGATCTCGTCGAGCAGCCGCTTCATGGTGGTCTCCATCTCCGCGGCATGGATGATGGCTTCGACGAGATCCTCAAAGGCCGAGGCCGTCTCGTCGATAACCGAGGTGGTGCCGAGCACCCCGTAGCCACGCTCGGCGAGGGTCTTTCTCACCGCCTGCGACTCGATCTCGGGCACCACCACGCCCATGATGTTCTTCTTCTTGAGGTCGAGGGTGGGGCTCTCCTTGACCGCCATGGCGGCCGCTTTCACCCCGATCGCCCCCTCCACGGTGTTGGCGAGGGCGACCATCTCGAATGCCCGCTCGTACTTCTCCAGCATCTCGCCGCGGGTCTCCTTGGCCTCCTCAAGCACCTTGAAGAACTCCAGGATCAGCCCATCGCGCTTCATCTTGAGAATGTTGTAGCCTCGCTCGGAGAGCTTGATCTTCTTCTTTAAGTTGATCAGTTCCGAGCGGGTCGGCTTGACATCTTTCAGCGCCATGGATCCTCACGATGACCCAGATCGAAGATCTGAGGCAGTTGCACTGAAAGTGCCACTCTCCGCTGCTGCCTTCTTTCGGTACTTGGGGTGGTACTTGTGGATCAGTTCGCGGTCGATACGGACCAGCTGCTCCTCGGGCAGGGTCGCCAGGAGCTCCCAGCCGAGATCGAGGGTGTCCTCCTTGATCGCCCGGTCCTCGTTGTGCCCCTGCCGGACAAAGCGGTCCTCGAAGAGGTCGGCGAACTCCAGAAAGAGCCGGTCACGCTCCGAAAGCGCATCCTTGCCCACAATGGCCACCAGGCCGCGGAGATCGACGCCCTCCGCGTAGCCCGCATAGAGCTGGTCGGATACCTTCTTGTGGTCTTCGCGGGTCATCCCCTCGCCGATACCCAGGTTCATCAGACGGGAGAGCGAGGGCAGGACGTTGATGGGCGGATAGATGCCCTTGCGGTGGAGCTCGCGGCTCACCACGATCTGGCCCTCAGTGATGTAGCCCGAGAGGTCGGGGATGGGGTGCGTGATGTCGTCACCCGGCATGGTCAGGATGGAGAACTGCGTCACCGATCCCTTCTTGCCCTTGATGATGCCTGCACGCTCGTAGATGGAGGCGAGATCGGTGTACATGTACCCCGGATACCCGCGCCTGCCCGGCACCTCCTCACGAGCCGCACCGATCTGGCGCAGGGCTTCGCAGTAGTTGGTCATGTCGGTCAGGATAACCAGCACGTGGTAGTCCAGCTCGAATGCCAGGTACTCTGCAGTGGTCAGGGCAAGGCGGGGGGTGACGATACGCTCCACGGCGGGGTCGTCTGCCAGGTTGAGGAACACCACCGCATGCTCGAGGGCTCCTGTCCGTTCGAAGTCCTGCATAAACTGGTTCTCTTCCTCCTTGGTGATACCCATCGCCGCGAACACCACTGCGAACTCCTCGGTCGATCCCGGCACCTTCGACTGGCGGGCGATCTGCAGAGCGATCTCGTTGTGGGGCAGACCGGACCCTGAGAAGATCGGCAGCTTCTGGCCGCGCACAAGCGTGTTCGTCCCGTCGATGGTGGAGATCCCGGTCTGGATGAACTGCCTCGGGGTGTCCCGGGCGTACGGGTTGATGGCCGCACCGCCGATGTCCAGGCGCTTCTCGGGCACGATCTCCGGGCCGCCGTCCTTGGGCTTGCCTGATCCGGAGAGGATACGGCCGAGCATTTGACTGCCCACCGGCATCTTGATGGTCTCGCCGAGGAACCGCACACCGCTGTCCCGTCCGAGTCCTGCCGTGGTCTCGAAGCACTGCACCACCACCAGCTCGTCGCTGGTGTCGAGAACCTGCCCGCGCTTGATCGTGCCGTCCGCCTGAACGATATTGACCAGCTCGCTGTAGCCGACGGGCTCGGTCTTTTCCACGAACACGAGCGGTCCTGCGATCTGGGATATGGTTCGGTATTCCTTCATGCTTCTCAGGCCTCCTTCATGGCGTTGAATTCAGCATCCATCTGCGCGTAGATCTTGTCCAGCAGCGGCTTGTAGTCCTTCTCGAACTTCACCTGCGGCAGCTCGTTCTTCGCCTTGATGGCGACGATCTGCGAGGTGAGCGCCCCTGCTTTCTGGGCGGCGGACGCCCTGTCGGCGTAGGTCTTGATCGCCTTGAGCATGTCGTACTGCTTGGCCATGGAACAGTAGGTGTCCACGGGATCAAAGGCGTTCTGCTGCAAAAAGACCTCACGGATGAGGCGTGCGACCTCGATGGTTACCTGCTCCTCCTCGGGCAGCGCGTCGGATCCGACCAGCTGCACGATCTCCTGCAGCTCGGCTTCCTTCTGGAGCACCTCCATCGCCCAGATTCGTATCCTGTTCCACTCGGGGTTGACGTTTTCGTCGTACCAGTCGTGGAGGGAGTCGAGGTAGAGCGAGTAGGAGTTCAGCCAGTTGATTGCCGGGAAGTGGCGGCGCTGAGCCAGCTTGGCGTCCAGTGCCCAGAACACCTTGACGATACGCAGGGTGTTCTGCGTGACCGGCTCGGAGAAGTCACCGCCGGGCGGTGAGACCGCACCGATCACCGTAACCGATCCCATATCCTTGTTGAGCGTTTCCACGCGCCCCGCCCGCTCATAGAATTCGGAGAGGCGTGCTGCCAGGTACGCGGGGTACCCCTCTTCACCGGGCATCTCCTCGAGACGGGAGGAGATCTCACGCATCGCTTCCGCCCACCGGGAGGTGGAGTCCGCCATGAGCGAGACATCATAGCCCATATCACGGAAGTACTCGGCGATGGTGATCCCGGTGTACACCGATGCTTCACGTGCTGCCACCGGCATGTTGGAGGTGTTGGCGATGAGCACGGTACGCTCCATGAGCGGTTTGCCCGTCCTCGGGTCCTCCAGTTCCGGAAACTCGGTCAGCACCTCGGTCATCTCGTTGCCGCGCTCACCGCAGCCGATATAGACCACGATCTCCGCATCGGACCACTTCGCCAGCGCCTGCTGGGTGACCGTCTTTCCGCTGCCGAACGGTCCGGGGATGGCCGCCGTACCGCCCTTGGCGATGGGGAAGAGGCCATCCAGGATACGCTGTCCGGTGATGAGCGGGATATCCGGGTTCTTCTTCTCGATCACCGGGCGGGGGACACGGACCGGCCACTTCTGCATCATGGTCAGCTCGGTGCCGTCCTCGAGCACGCAGACGGTCTCATCGACCGTGAAGCTGCCCGTCTTGATCTCCCTGATCACGCCGCCTTCGAGATTCGGCGGGACCATGATCCGGTGCACGATGTTTGTCTCCTGTACTTCACCGATGATGGTTCCCGGTCCGACCGAATCTCCCGCCTTTTTGACGGGGACAAACTCCCACTTCGTCTCGTGGGAGAGACCCGGCGCGGTGACGCCCCGCTCGATGAAGTCGCCCATCTTTTCCACGAGCACCTCGAGCGGCCGCTGAATGCCGTCATAGATACTGGTCAGCAGGCCGGGGCCGAGTTCCACTGCCAGCGAAAGCCCCGTGTTTTCCACGGGTTCGCCGGGACGGATGCCAGATGTGTCCTCATAGACCTGGATGATGGTGTTCTCACCCTGGATCTTGATGACCTCTCCCATCAGCTGCTCATGGCCGACCTTCACCACATCGTACATGTGGGCATCAAGATCGACCGCAGTGACCACAGGTCCGGCAATCCGCTTAAGAATTCCCTTTGTTCGTGTTACTTCCACAGATCAACACCCATTGCTTTAATGATACGCTCTCTCATTGAAATTCCGCCCTCTTCGGCACCGATAGTCACCACCGTCGGTGTCACGGACTCTTCCAGTGCGATACGGAGCCTCGGGGGAAGGCGTTGCATGTCGCTGCCCTTGAGCACGAGAATGGCTACATTCTCATCCCCGAGAAGCTTCGCCACCACGTCCTTCAGTTTCTCCTCGTCATCCGCGGGATAGGTCCGCTGGATCCCCGCAAGCTGGAACCCGATGATAAATTCGCTGTTGCCGACTACCGCAATCTCCATCTCACATCACCAGGTAACTCTGAATGCGCTCGGTGGGCAGGTCCGACTCTTTCCCACGGGCGAGGGCGCGGAGGTTCGTGACTTCAAACCGCTTTCTCTCCAGGTAGTCGAGAATCGTGACAATCGAAAAGACATTCCGCTTCGATATCCGTGTCATCTTGTCGAGGCGAAGACGGGTCAGTGCATTTTCGATTTCATGAATGGGTGCGTCACCCCTGATCTGGTCGACCAGGTCGTCGAGCGCATCAGCCCCGACCCTCTGCTGGAGCGTCTCGATCAATTCATCGGGCGCTTCCGCAGCGGCAAGGCGGACCAGTTCGTCCGGTTTCACCTCGCCTCCTTCGATGAACATCTCCCTGGCATCCTCGGGGAGCGGGCCCTGCCTGAGGCGGAACGCCGCCTGGAGATTGCAGATGTCGATTTCAAGCCGGATATACTCGAGGAACGCACGTCCGCCCTTCACGCCCGCTCGTGCGGTCTCGATCAGGTCGGCATAGTAGGCCTTGTAGAGCTCGTTCTCCATCCGTGCGAACGATCCCGACTCCTGGGCGGCAGGAAACTCCCTCTCGATTACCGGAAAGAGCCTCTCCCCCTTCAATGCCTCGACCACGCGTTCCGGCGAGTCCTCGGCGAGCAGGCGATCGAGCGTGATGCGGTCGAGCGACCCTGCCGGGATAAGGATCTCCTTGATCTTGCCGGTACGCATCCCCTGGCTTTTACCCCGCAGGATGGCGAGCACGTTCTGGATATCCCAGCTGCGAAGGTAGGTCTGCAGGAACATCTTAAGTCTGCCGGGGGTGATCTCCAGGATCTTCTGATACTCTTTGGCGAGGTTCCAGGAGAGGGCGACCTCCATGAGATCAATGCCTGAAAATGACGGCGACAGCTCGTCAACTTCCGCTTTATACTGGGTTTCTTCGATGATACGGGTGATCTCGGGCAGGCTCATGTTCAGCATCCGGAGGTATTCCTCACGCGGCAGGAGCTTGGATTTGCGCACCCGCATGCGCGTGGTGACATAGATGTAGGGGGCAGGGCCGGTAGCAGAACCGGCTGCGCTAATTGACGTCATACACTCACCCTCTCGCGCTACCTGAAGAGTATCTCAGATGCATCCTTCAAACCGGATTCCCAGACTTCTGCGAGGAAGGTCGCGTAGCTGTAGTCAAGCTGCATCCCGCCGTCCCTGCTTTCCGCGATGATACCTCCCAGGATGTCCTTCGTCCCTGCGAATGAGAATCCGGAGAGTGCCTTGAGGCTGGAAAGCGCATCCTCGACCGCTGGCTTATCGCGCTCGTTGCAGTAGATGATGCCCCCGCCCAGTTCGGCGGCCGTCCGCATGCACAGCTCGCGCACCGCTTTTTTGTGAAAATCGTCGGGGAGGGCGGCAACCTGCATAAGGGCTGCCGAATACACCTCATCGAGCTTTTCTTTCTGGGCATTGAGGATCTCGCGCTTCACCGCAAGATTGGCTGCGGCATGTTCCTGCCGGAGGATGTACTCGGTCTTGCGATTTACCTCCTCTTCCGCCGCGATCTTGATCTCATCCGTCTGCTGTTTGGCGTCTGCGAGGATGGCATCTGCCTCCGCCTTCCCCGCACTCTTAATGGCCTCTGCCTCCTGTGTTGCCTTCTCCCTGATCTCACCGACTACAGCATCAAGTGCCATCGTCATTCTCCTCAGAACAGCAGCAGGAGTGCGACCACGAGACCAAAGATAACAATTGTTTCGGGAATAACCGTTAAGACCAATACAAGACCGAAGATATCCTTATTCTCTGCGGTGGCGCCGACCGCAGCGGTGCCGATACCGTACTGGGCAATAGCGGTAGCCAGGCCTGCCATTCCCACGGCGAGACCAGCACCAATTGCGACGAGTCCTTTTGCCGATGCCTCTGCAACTTCAAGTGTCATAACTTCAACTGCCATAATTAATCCTCCGTAAATTTTCTGATCATCCCAAAGGGATCGTATTTTTTCCCTCTACCAAGGTAAAATTTGGTGAAGAATTCAACGTAGTGCAAACGAATCGAGTGCAGGCCGCCACCGAGAAGGCCGAGTGCGGTGTTCAGGGTGTGGCCGAGCAGGAACACAACAAGTCCTGCGACGATGAGAATGACTCCCACCAGACTTATCTCTTCCATCGCCGGTTCGATCAGCATGTCGATAGCGATGAAATTGGTGACCATTGCGATAGCCACAGACGAGATCCCCACCGCCGCCAGACGGGCGTAGGAGAGGGTGTGGCTGATCACCGTGGGTAATTCTAAGAGCTCCAGACTGTTTTCCTGTCCTATCCCTGCGATACCGGCGACGAGCATCACGGCGCCCAGAAGGGTCGCGATGTTCATGCCCGCCACAATCGGCGGAAGCCCGGTAAACGCAGGCATCAGGGGAATTTCAAACAGCGACCAGAGAATGAACAGGATACCCCACATCACGAGGATCCACCCGGCCTGGCCGAATACCACCTGATTCTGGTGTTTTCCCGGTTTTATCATCCTGCGTGCATTGCGGATGTGGATCAGCCGCCCGAGCGTGATGTGAAGGATACCCGCCCATACCGAAATCACGAGCATGAGCACGACATCCGGGCCTTCGCCGTGGGCTTCACCGCCGATGCTCAGGTGCCGGTTGATGCCGATCGGTTCCCAGGGAAGTGCGAATCCAAGGAACTCGCTGTACAGCAGGCCGAAGATGATGCCGGAGATACTGGCGTTTCGTATCACCTTAAGCAGCTTCTCTCCCGCATCATTGGTGATAACTTTGCGCAGCCCGAGACTCATTGCCAGAAGCACCAGACCGTAGCCCACGTCACCGAGGATATACCCGAAAAAGATCGGGAACACGACGGCGATGAGGAGCGTCGGGTCCAGTTCGGTGTACTGGGGCCGGGAATAGACATCCATCAGCATTTCGGTCGGTTTCGAAAAATCAGGATTTTCATATTCGATGGGAACGCTCTCATTGACAGGATCGAAGTCCTGTTCTGTGATGAAGACCCTGCCGCCCGTGACCGAACGCAGGGCAGAAATCAGGGCCTCGACGTTTTCTTCAGGCACCCAGCCTTCTGCCACGAACGTGGTGTCAGTCGTGGCGAACCGGAGCGGCGCTTCCGCACGCTCAGCCTCTGCCGTGAGGAGTTCGTCACATGCCGCCAAAAATGCCTGGTGCTTATCTTTGCGGGTGTTCACCTGCTCATCAATCTGCTCCATCTCCGCCTGGAGACGGGAAATCTCCTGAGTGTACCATGCAATGCGGTCCTTCGCCAGCCCCTCCTCATCGGGGATGGACACCGACTGGAACCCGGCCTCAAACAGGAACTGCTCCGCCTCATTGAGGCGGTCTTTCGGGACAATTGCAATAAGAAGGTTTCCGGAAACTTCACCGGAAAAATACGTCTCCGCGGGTAGGGGGAGCTCCACATTCGCCGGGATGTGCCCGGAAAGCACGGAAAACTGATCGTATCCCCGCAGGAGCGAAAGATCCACCTGCACCGGAACAAACGGTTCCAGTTCCGCGATCTTCGTTTCGCATACCCGGATGGCGGCTTCCAGACGGTTGCGCCGGTCAACGAGTTCCGAGATCTCCGCCTCAATGTGCGGGAGTTCTGCGTCTATCCGCGCCGAGAGAGCCGATACGGGCTCTTTTTGTTCAGGAACAACATCGGAAGGCGCAGCACCGATGGCGTTAATGATCGACCGGATGCGGAGAAGCTCGGTCGATACCGCGCTCGCCTGGGGCAGCGGCATGCCGATCTTTACGCCTTCGTATCCCTCTTCTTCCGTTTCGACGAAATCCTCGATATGGAACACACGATGCCGGTACAGCTCACGCACGATTCCATCAAGCTGATCCTTTGACGCTACGATGAGCAGCTTGCTCATCGGCCGGGTGTTAAGCATTGAGCGTCACCTTGAACTGCGATACAATACTTTCAACCGCCCTGTCAAGGTTGCTATCTGCGCCAGATCTCATTGCAGCGGCTTGTTTTTCGCCTTCTTTCATGATTTCGGCGTATTTGATCTTCGCCTCTTCACGTGCATCTGCAATGCGCTTGATTTTGTACTCCTCAGCATCGGTTCGTGCCTTGGCGATCAGATTCTCAGCTTCGAGCTGCGCGGCTGCAATGGCGCGGGCCCGTTCTTCTTCCGCAGCACTGATCATCGATCGGTACTCTTCTTCTGCTTGTTTGATGCTCTTTAAGACCTCACTCTTCATCCAACCCTCCTCTCACGGCAATAGAATAATTCTGAGAAGGAGAAGTAATAATGGTTATTATTTCGCAAGACCCGGGAGCGATTGAAGATAGCGGTAGGATATATCCGCTGAAATGTTGTTTATCTCCACTCCATCAGCGGTTTGCCGGATCCGGGCTCCGGCGAGCTCAACTGATGAACAGATCAGGTGCTGCTCGGGGTGCGTTCCCCGCTGGATCCCACAGGCGAGGAGGATCTCCGGGCCGGCCGAGACCACCATCGAAAGGCGCCTCGAGCCGGGATGGTCTGCGGGCAGCACTACCAGGGGTGCGTGGAAGGTGCGTACGAGTTCGAGCAGCATGCGTGCCTGCTCGACAACCCCTCCTTCCGGCGCGGAGACAACCACCAGGTCCCCCTGCTCGAGCGTCTGGCAGTACTCCTCCTCGAACGTCTCGATACAGAGGGCAAACGGCTCACGAACTCTTCCGATGAGGAGAAAAGAAGAAGAGCCCTCGAGGAGCAGGAGCTCATCACCGAGCGGGAGGTTCATTCCTCGGAGACATTTTCCGACTGGCAGGACGGGCAGATGGGGCGTTTGCTCACGCTCTTGAATCGCTCCCCACAGTCGTTGCATCGATAGTTTTTGCCCTTGACACGCTCAGAGAACTCTACATCCATTGGTCCACCGACACTACACATTGCGCATCACCAGAAGACAGGAGGGCGTGATCGGCAATAAAATTGTGTGTTCCGCTCCCAGGGGCGAAAAAAGGATCAGGAGTGTGCGGCAAGCCACGCGTGCCGCATGTTGATCGTCTTGCCCTGCTCCAGTTCGAACTGCTGAACCGCCTTCTTGAACGTCCCGTCGAAGGTCGTCTCGTAGATCAGGATGGTTTCTTCCGCATAGATCTGGAGGGTTACGGGCTGGTCGTTCTCGTAGCGTTTGTTGATCTCCACCCGGATCTTGTCCGAGGGGGTCACCGTGATGAAGTCGCCGCCGTTGGCGCCCCAGTGCACCCTGCTCGTCTCCCGAGTATTGGTCATGTAGATGGGGCAGTCGTCGATATCCTGGCAGGTGCAGCCCTCGAAGTTCATCTCCCCGCCCACATCGTAGACGACGAAGAAGTCGTTGATCTCCGCCGGCGTGGTGATCTTGAAGGTCACGTCGGTCATGCCGGGGAAGACGTCGCCGTCAATCTGGGTGAAGGGCCCGTCCCGGTCGATGACGGGGGGCGGGCGGTACTGGAGGCTGCTCCCGCTCGGCTTCTCTTCAGGATCCGTGATCTCGCCGGGGTCAGCAGGATCATCGGGATCGCCGCCCGGACCCGGGGTTACCATCTCCTGGAATTTGAACAGCAGGTCCCTGATACTGGTGCCCTGGATCACGAACGAATCCTCCTCGACGGCATAGGCCTCGGAAAGGTCGGCCACCTCGACCCGGTAGTACCAGAAGTCCTTATAATAGACTTCTTCTTCCGGATCCCACACGGGGTTTGCTATCCACCAGTCTTCGCCCTTGTAGGAATAAAAATAATCACTGCAGCCGAAGGTGTAGGTCTCCTCTGCGGTGAGCGAAAATGTGTCGACGATCTCATCATAGAGGGGTCCGTTGTCCTCGACATGCGAGTACGTCCACCACTTCACCGGCTGGATCACCTTGACCAGCGCGAACTCAAACGACGTTGCATTGTCCTCCACCGGGACATCGAAGCCTCCGGCCTCATAAATGCCGACGGTGACATCGGGCCACAGCGTTGACGCCGCGACGGGCGGCGCAAAGGCCACGAGCACACCAAGGGCACACAGGAGGGCGAACGCATTCTTCCTGGTAATGTTCTCCATTTCCATCAACCTCAATGCATCAATTGTTCCGGCATCACACCCAGGCGCTGCCGCGGTTCATTCACCATGCCATACATAGCAATGTTCTTTTTTATTCACATTGATATATATTAACAATAGCAATAATCACTGGCAATTATATAAAAACATTTCTATAAAATTGGATGCATCCATTGCCGAAATGCATGTGAATGGTATATAATACCCGATTGAACATCAGCATTATCGGGAATTACGCCCGGAGGAGGGGGTAACGGGCATGCGCCCCTGCAGAACGGTCACATCCTGGATATTGCGCCCGGAACACGCAGAAAAACGATGTTCTGCCGTCTCCCGGCGCGACAATCTCACGCTATTGCTCCCGCGCCCGCCCCACCTAAAGGTTGATGCCCACCAGATTGAGCACGATGAGCAGCGCCGCCCCGGGCAGCCCCCCGAACGCGCAGACGACCACGCTCACCCAGGTGATGGGCACATCGCCCATGCCAAGAATGTTGAGCTGGTTGACGACGAAGAGCGTGATCAGGCCCACCACGGCATTGACCACAAGGGTGGATGCCTTTTTCAAAAAGTAATAAATTGCGGCGGCAATCCCGATGGCGAAGAGGATGACGATAATGGTTTCTATCATCTTATTTACCAATGATCTGCTGGGTATTGAACCTTACTGGCGGTAGTATAACATTACCGATAATCCTCGGGACAGGTCCCAGTACTTGAATCTTGCCCAGCATCTCAAAGAGATTGCCGGCGAGCATAGCGGACCGTATGGGCTCGCCGAACGCGCCTCCTTCCATCCAGGAGGGATTGGAGAGCTCCACCGAGAAGTCCCCGGTGATGGGATTGGCCGTATGGGCGCCTACCAGGTCGTGGACCCATATCGCACGCTCCCCGTCCACCACACCACGCGGCCCGTCCACCACCAGGTTGTGCATGCCGATGCCCGGCGACCCGCCCGGCCCGTTTCGCACCGCACTCGCCGTGCTCTCCTCGCCGTAGCGGTAGGCTGTCTTGAGGTCGTAGCCGAAGCATCGGAGCACACCGTTCTCGACAAAATCGATGCGCCGGGTGGGCACGCCCTCCGCATCCCACAACGTGCTCCCGAGACCGCGAGTGAAGGGGTCGTCATAGAGGGAGAGCACTTCACCCATGCACTGCTCCCCGATTTTGCCTGCAAGCCACGAGCGCCCCGCGTGCACGTTTCTCCCCGAGAGGGCCGGCACCACCACATGGCTGATCAGCTGGGCGAGGGCGATGGGGGAGAGAATGATGTCATAAGCACCGGTCGCCACATCCTTCCCGTCGGCGGAGTGGGAGGCCAGAAATGCAGCTGCACGCCCGATCTCGACCGCGTCGATATCCAGAAAGCAGGAACGGTCGAACTCGTAGCCGGTCGAGGTCCCGTGAATGGCTTCAAGCGAGGCCCCCACCCCGGTCTTCCTTCGTTCGTAGAAGACGCCGCGGGTATTGGCGAGCACCGCGTGCGTAAGAGAGAGGCCTGCCGACCCGCCGACCACCTCGGCATCGTGCTCAGCCGCGCCGATAAGCAGGTCGCCGGCGATCCGGCGGGCCGCCTCCACGTCGGGCACCACCGCGGGATCGAAGATGGGCACCTCCCCCGCCAGCTCGGCGGGATCGGGCAATCCGCGCCATTCCTGGGGTGTGGCGAGTCGCCCGCTTGCAAGCGCCGCGTCGAGGCATTCCTGCCAGCGTGCGGGGTCGTCGGTGCTCGAGGTGCCGATGCGCCCGCCGACAACGGTGCGGATCCCGATGCCCCGGGAGCGCGATTCATGCGCTTCGCCGACGATGGTGCGTTTCAGGTCCACGCCCACCGACCGGCTCTCGGCATAACAGACCTCCACCTCGTCGGCGACCTTCTCGCCTGCACGAAGGATGGCATCGACCAGCGGTGCGATCTCATGCTGCACCGTGACCACCCACCACTGCTGATTTCAGGAGTACATGGGGCGAGCCGTCGCTCACCGGCACGCTCTGCCCCGATTTGCCGCAGAACCCCTGGTGCATCGTGCGGTCATCGGCACAGAGCACGATGTGGTGCAGGGTGGCGAGGATCTCGCCGGAGAGGGAAACGTCGCGCACCATCTCCCGCACCTCGCCGTCCCGGATCAGATAGCCGTACTCGGCATTGAACTGGAAGATCCCGCGGCCGGGATCCACCTGTCCGCCGCGGGAGCCCTTGAGAAGGATGCCGGTGCCGCAGGCCTCGATGACCTCTTCCGCGGAGGCGTCGCCGTTTTCGATGAAGGTGTTGCTCATGCGCACGATGGGGGGATCTCCCGCCACCCCGCGGGCATGGCCGGCCGACCCGCCGCCCACCGCGGCGAGGGTCTCCCGGTTGTGCAGAAACGAGGTGAGCACGCCGCGGCTGATGATCTCCGTCCTGGCCACGGCCACGCCCTCGGCATCGACCGGCTCGAACCCGAATTCGGGCAGGGTGGGGTCATCGACGATCGTCAGAACAGGATTCCCGATCTGCTCGCCGATACGGCCCCCGATCACCGATCCACCCTCCTTGATGATGTCGCCCTCACTGGCATGGCCGATGGCCTCGTGGGCGAAGACCCCGGCGAGCTCAGGGTCCAGCACCGCATCCATCGTCCCGCCCCGTACCGTGCCCGCATCGAGCAGGGCCACCGTCCTTTCGCCGGCTATCCGTCCCATCGCCTCCTGGTGGGCGAGATTGAGGCCGCGGATGGTGTGCTCGCTCTCCCGCCCCATCTGCAACAGGCCGTTTTTGCGGGCGACGGCGAGCACGGAGAATCCGCAGCGGGTAATCTCGTAGGTATACTCGTGCCCGCTGGCATCCTCGAAGGCGACATGGCTGATCTCTTCGGTGTAGCGTCCCCGGGTACTGGCGACACCCGATACCTTTGCCGCCGCCTCGATCCCGGCGAGCATCTCCTGCTTCTCTTCGAGGGAGACGTCGCGGGGGTCGATCACCGGTGACGGCACGGGGAGGATGCGCGAGGGGGCGTCGGCGAGGGAGACCTTCTCTTCGGTCGCTTTCGCCAGGCGAAGGGCATCCTGCAGAAACGAATCGATCTCCTGCTGCGATCGGCTTGAAAAATTGTCGACGGTGAGGACGCCCCAGCCCGTATTCCCGAGCGCCCGCACCACCGCCTTGTCAAAAAAACTGGTCCCTGCGGACTCTATCACACCGTTGTCGATGTCGATGTGGGTGACCTGGCCACCCACATGCCTGATGTCGTAGTACCGCGGTTCTTCCATTCCCTAAACTCCAGATGGAGTAGGGGTGGTTGAGTCAAAGACCTTTGGGGTGGCGTTGATGGCCATCCGGTGGATTTTCTCCAGGAAACTCTTCCTGTTCTCCGGGACGAGCGCGTATTCGAGCACTTCCTCGATGGTTTTGACCGGGATGACCTCCACCATCTCCCGGTAGCGCTCCTCGATCAGCACGTCGTCGATGTTGGACTGGGGGATGAGCACCTTCTTGATGCCCGCCTTGGCCGCCGCCTCGATCTTGTAGGTGACCCCGCCCACCGGCAGCACGTTGCCCCGGACGGAGAGGGACCCGGTCATGGCCACGTCCTGCCGGACCGGAATGTTCTCCATGGCGCTGATCACCGCCGTCGCCACGCTGATAGAGGCCGAATCCCCCTCCACGCCCTGGTAGGTGCCGATGAACTGGATGTGGATGTCCATCTTCTTGATGTCCTTGTCAGGGAACTTCTTCAGGATGGCGCTGATGTTTTTGATCGATTCCAGGGCGATCTCCTGGAGCAGCCCGGTGGCGATCACCTCCCCGCCCATCTTGCTCTGGGTGGGGGTGACCTCCGCCATGATGGGGAGCACGGAGCCGGAATCACTGCCCATCACCGCCAGGCCGTTGACGCGGCCGACCGCGGTGCCTTTGACCACGGTGAGGTCGTACTCCCTGCTCCGGCGGATGTACTCGTCGGAGATCTGGCCCTCGATGGAACGGGCCATGCCCTTTGCCGCCAGTACATGCTCGGCGGTGGTCTCGTCAGCCCCCTCCTGCCGGGCAAGGTCCCCGGCCACCCGGATGAGCCCGCCCATGTCACGCAGCTTGAGGGTGAGGTAGCCCTTGCGGTTGCTGCGCCGGCGCGCCTCCCTG
>Ga0272441_10008830_pt1 | contig 15799 bp, 12 predicted proteins | sample SSMProp6N_FD_193582 | JGI IMG/M metagenome (GOLD analysis project Ga0272441, IMG submission 193582) | Marine sediment archaeal communities from Little Sippewissett salt marsh, Falmouth, MA, United States - SSM-Prop-6N | ecosystem: Environmental > Aquatic > Marine > Wetlands > Sediment ... | reverse complement strand
GCGCCCGGTACACCAACGTCACGCTCGGCCGGCCGGGTTGAACAGACGATGAGCCGTTTTCTTCCAGCTCGTTGGGCTCTTCGGCGATGGCCCGTCGCCGTGCTGCTGTGCATCGCGGGCCTGGCGATGACCGTGGCGGGCCAGTCGCTGGAGGAGAGGCTTGATGAGGATCTCTTCCTTCAGGGACTCATCGAGCTTGAACTGCCTGAGGTGCTGGAGCATTACATCCGCACCCACCCCCCGGCCGACCCGGTGCAGGAGGCGAGCTACCGGATCGCCGCCGATCGGCTTCGCCTGCGCCGCCTGTCCGGTGACCCGGCCGCGCGGCTGGCGGCCATCGAGCGCATCCTCGCCACCCGCGGCGCGCTGATCGAGGAGCAGAAGGCGCATCCGCGGCGCGCGATCTGGCTGACGGATCAGGCCGCGGACCTTTTCTTCGAGCTGCTGCCGACCGAGGCGACGGATTTGACGGCGCTGTTCGGCCTGCCCTCGGAATCCCAGCGCCTCCGCGCCGAGCGCGTGGCGAGCCGGATGAACGAAACGACGGCTCTGGCGGAGCTCGAAATCCAGCGCGCGATTCGCCAGATCGAATCGGCCCCCGGCTATCGGGAGGACGAATCGCTGCAGATGCAGCGGCGGCGTCTGGCGCGTGATGAGCGTGACCGGCGGATTCCCTTCCTGCGCGGCGTCGGGGCCTTCCTCCACGCGGAGCTGGACATACACCGCCGCGAGGAGAAGCGCCAGTTCTACGAGATCGCCGCCCGACTGCTCAAGCCCCTCGAAGGCGAGTTGCTGGAAGGTTCGCTGCTGAGCCGCGTGCGCCTCTACCGCGGCCTGGCCCTGGCGCGGCTCGGCGAGTACGAGGAGGCCGAGGCGCTGTTCCGGCAGGTCGCAACGGACGAGCAGAGTTCGCCGCGCGATGTGTTCGCCGCGCGCATGGGTGGCGTGCTCAACCGCCTCGAGGAGCGCGGTCCGCAAGCGGCCCTGACCGCCCTGGACTCGATCGAGGGCAGGTACGCCGGCGCCGAGGAGCTCTTCTACCGGGTGCTTCTCGCCGACCAGCGGTTCCTCCTGCTGCGCGCGGTGGCGGCCGGGGAGAGCGGTCCGGAACGGCGGCGGGCGCTGGGGGAGGCGTTTGCGTCGTATCTGGACCTGTTGGGAGAGAGCGACGATGTGCCGCGGGACACCATGCGGGCCATCGTCTATGCCCGGCTGGCGCAGGCGGCCGACGACCAGACGCCGCTGGAGGATCTGCCCGCCATCGTCACCGTGGCCCGGGCCGATCAACTGGTTCACCGCGAGGGCAGGGCCGCGGATGCCGTCCTGTTGCTTCAGTCCGTGCTCGAGAGGCCGGACCTGGCCGGTGACGAACAGGCCGCGGCGCTGTTCGGGTTGGGCCGGGCGCTGTACGAGGCGGGGCAGCCGCTCGATGGGCTGCGGTGCTTCCTGCGCATGGCCCGCGAGCATCCGGCCGATCCCGAGGCGCCGCGCGCCATCGAGCTCGCCGCAACGATCGGGGCGGACCTGCACCGGAAGTATCCCGGCGATGAGGAAGTGCGCGGTGATCTGGGCGAGGCGCTGACCGTGCTGCTGGCGCAGTATCCGGATCTGCCGGAGGTGAATCACTGGCGGTACGTCGCCGGCCGGCTGGCGATGAGCGAGGGTGATTATGACGGGGCCGCGGCGCTGCTGGAGCAGGTTCCGACCGATGCCGGGCAGTGGCCGGATGCGCAGTTCATGCTGGTGAACGCGCAGCGGGCCGCGGCGCGGGCGGCGACCGATGCCGCCGAGCGTCGCCGGCGCCATGAAGAGGTGCTTTCCACGGGGCGGCGGGTCGGCCGGGCGCTGCAGTCGGCCCTGGGCCGGGTCAGCAGTTCGCGCGGCGCGGACCTGCTGTATTACCTTTCGTTCCTGCGCGTCTTCTGCGCCGAGGCGCTGCTGGAGCTTGAGGAGCCGAGGGCGGCGCTGGAGGCGTTGGCGGGCATCGAGGGCGAGGCAGGCCTGGACAACGCCGCCCTCGCCGCCGCCCTCCGCGTGCGCATCGATGCCCACCAGGCGCTGGGGCACTTGGCCGACGCCCGGGGGGAGATCGAGCGCCTCCTCGAAGCCGCGCCCGCCGAGGCCGGTGGAGTCATTGACGCCATGCTCGCGTCGATGCTGGCCGACGTGGAAGCGCTGCGGGAGGTCGGCGTCGAAGAGGAGGCGCAAAGGAAGGTGCAGCGCGAGCTTGTGCCGCTGGCCCGGCTCCTGGAGCGGTGGATCGATACAAGTGAGCCGGCGGGCCGCGATCGCCGGCCGCTGCTGCGCCGCGCCGCCGATGTCTACCGACTGGGCGGCTCCTTCGGCGACGGGTTGCGGCTCTATGAGAGGCTGCTGCGCGGCCAGCCCGATGCGGTCGAGTTGCTCTTCGGCCGGGCCGAGTGCCTCTTCGGTCTCGATGATGAGCGCGAGGCGCAGGCGATGGGCCTGTACAAGCGCATCGCCGCGGAGGGGCCGGACATCGGCCGACACTACTACTGGCAGGCGCAGGTGCGGATGCTGCAGATCCTCGATCGGGTGCGGCAGAACACCGAGCGGATCGCGCCTCGAATTCATCGGCTGCGCCTGCAGGACCCGGAGTTGGGCGGCGATCGCTACCGGCGTCAGTTCCAGCGGCTGGAGCGCAAATACGCCGGAGAAAGCTGAAAGCTGAAAACTGAAAACTGAAATGGGGAAGGCTGTGCTTGGGCGCCGCACGGTCCGCTGCGTGGGTGGATGCGGCATTGACGACTCCCTTCGGTCGCTGTCAATGGCACCCGCGCCCGAACTCGGCCTGTGCGCATTTCAGCTTTCGGCGTTTCAGCTTTCAGCTTTCAGCTTTATTCCTGCATCATGCGCAGCTCGTCGCGGAGGATCGCGGCCAGCTCGTAGTTTTCGGCATCGATCGCGCCGCGGAGGCGCTCCTCCAACTCGGCGCGTTGCGAGGCGGGCAGCTTGGGCACCAGTGCATCGCGCATGCCGCGCAGGAGTTGGACCTCGTTGGAGCGATCGAAGGCATCCTCCCGGCCGGCGTCGGCGAAGAAGGACCTGATCTCGGCCAGCCCGCGATCAATCGCCGCCAGGGCCGGCTTGGGCTGTTTCTCCTGCAGGGCCAGCTCCGCCTCGGTGCGGGTGCGCATCATGATCACGTGCGGCCGGAACTGCTCCAGCACGTGGCGATCCATCTCTTCGGCGGCGTAATCGCGGCAGAGATCGAAGACCATCAGGTTGCGCGCCGTGTCGCGCACCACGCGGGCGTAGTCGCCCAGGGCGAAGAGGGCAACGTAGCGATGGTAGTACTGCACCACCTCCTCGCGCAGGGCCCGGCACTCCTCGCCGCTGAGGACGAAGCCGCTGGCCGCTTCGCTCTGCTTTTCGTAACGCTTCAGCCGGTCGCGCTGGCGGTCCAGCAGGGACTCGAAGCCGTCGGGCCGCAGGCCGTCCGGTCGGCCGTCCAGCTCCATCTGGAGCACGCCAAGATCCAGGCGCACCTGCACTTTCCGCCGCCCGTCGTCGCCCGGGACGAGCCGGGCGTTGATGCGCCCCGGCTCGTGGGGCCAACCGGCGAGGAATCCGGTGAGGTCGCGGTCGTTCATGGCCGGAGATTGTACGGCCTGGCGGGAGGGAAATATCGGGTGTGCCCGCCTGCCGCCGCCGGGTGCGTCAAGAGGGGCCCGGCCGGCTCAAGCGGCCGGCCGATCGGGCCGAGATTACCTGCACGCGTGCCGGCGATGCCCATCAAGGACGTGTCGGTCTTCTTGCACGCGCAGGAGAGGGACGCTGATGGACACGCCTGCCGGACAACTCGGCGGATCCGCCCCTCTTGGCGGTCCGAATAAGTGGTGCAGAGGAAGAGTTCGATTGTCGCCCGAAGCGGTCGTCGGGTGATGCTCCCAGCCAATCTCCTTTCGCTTTGTGAAGGCTCAGCATGGCGCGATCAGGCCTGCAAACCGATCTGCAGCTTTACCTGAAGCAGATCAACGAGGTTTCGCTGCTTACCGCGGAAGAGGAGAAGGAGCTTGGCTGGCGCGTCATCAACGACAACGACCACGGGGCCAAGGAACGCATGATCAAGGCGAACCTCCGCCTCGTCGTCTCCATCAGCAAGAACTACGTACACCGCGGCCTGCCGCTGTCGGATCTGATCGAGGAGGGCAACATCGGGCTCATCCGCGCCGTGGAGGGCTTCGATCCCGCCCAGGGCGCACGCTTCTCCACCTACGCGTCCTGGTGGATCAAGCAGGCGATCAAGCGCACGCTGATCAACGCGGTGCAGCCGATTCACATTCCCGCCTACATGGTCGAGCTGATCGCGCGGTGGAAGGAAGCCTCCCGCCGGCTGGAGGACGAGCTGAAGCGCCCGCCCACCACGCAGGAGCTGGCCAAGGCCATGGAGGTTCCCCCCAAGAAGCTTCTCATCATCCGCCGGGCCATGAAGGCGTTTCACTCCCCGCCGCAGGCGCCGGTGAGCGAGGACGGCGACGCGATCGATTTCGCCGACTTGTTCGTCGATGTGCGGCAGGATCGGCCGGAAGAGACCCTCGCCCGCAGCGAGGAGTTCCAGACCATCCTCAAGCTGCTGGACGCCATTGATGAGCGGGACGCCCGCGTGCTCAAGCTCCGCTTCGGCCTGGAAGGCCAGGAGCCCCTGACGCTCAAGCAGATCGGCGAGGAGGTCGGGCTCACCCGCGAGCGCGTGCGGCAAATCGAAGTCGATGCCCTCAAACGCCTCCAGAGCCATCTCATGGATGATCGGCCCAGCCGATTCCTGAACGAGAACGGCAGCGGACCGGATGCACCATCGCCGGGCAAGAAAGCCGACACGGCGCCGCAGGGCGACCGGCGGCGCGAGGCGTCCTGACGGCCGGCGGCTTGCCTGTAACCCATCGCATCCGCCGATACTTATCTTCCGAGACGATCTTCCAGCCAGGCGATGAAGGCCTCAGCGCGCTGGGGATCGTGCCATTCGGCCAGCTTCTCCCGCCGGGCCGCGCCTTCGTCATCCTTCCAGGCCAGTTGCGGCGCGTAGGTGTAGCTGCTGCCGCCCTTCGATGAGCGGTGGATGATCTGCTCGACATCCAACTCCGTCACCGCATCGAAGGCAACGATGATGTCCGTCTTCCGGCCGAACGTCTGGGGCAGGGAAAGTGTCGCGGAATCCTCATCGATGACCAGGTCTTTTGCGCCGCTGCCGACGATGTAGGTGCGCCAGAAGTAGACGATGACGGCGGGGAGAAGCACGCATCCCCACGCCGCCCAGATCACCCACATGGGCGGGTCCATGCTTGTCGAGAACGCCACGATGAAGATGCTCACGAACGAGATGAGCAGGGCGGTGATGCCCGCGGCGGTGAGCGGGGCGATGCGCGGCAGGCGCACGTGGGTGATCATGCCGCGCTGCACGAGGGGCACGCCTCCGGCCGGGGGGTTCGTGATGCGCCGCCGCACCGAGCCGCCCACCATCCCCAACAGCCAGAGCCCGATGAGGTTGAACGGCGTGAGGAACAGGATCAGGAACATGTCCATCCCGCCTACGCCCACCTCAAGCACCGCGTCGGACGGATCAGCCGGATTGTAATACACGGTCACTTCCGCGCTGACCGGGTAGCGCTGCAAGATCGACTCGGCGTAGGAGCGGTCGGATGTGCCCATTGCGCCGTAGCGGTAGGTGTCACTCGCGTAGGCGCGCCCATCGACCTCGTATCGGTAGGAGATCTCGGCGCTGTAGGTCGTGGAAGTATGGCCGTCGCTGTCGGTGGACCTGTGGCTGGAGATCTCCGCGCTCGTCACGATGCCGGCGGTCGTGGGATAGGACTCGGCCTGGGATTGTCTGTAGATGTTGCGGGCGATGATGGCGTCGAACACGCCGGTGATGCCGCACCAGAACACCATGAAGAAGATGAAGAAGCCCAGAGCGCTCTTTCTGCGGGGTTTGGCCATCGCTTCGTGCTCCCGCGCCGGCGGGTTGACGGAAGGTCAGGACAACGTGCGGCCGTCAGCTTCGAAAGATCAGGCTGCAGCATGTTACCGCGCCCTCGGCCTTGGCGAGCTCGGAGAGATCCACCGGCACGACCTTGAAGCCTTTGTCCTCCAGGCATCGGCGCGTCTTCGTGAAGGCGGCGGGATATACGATGGCATCGCCGATGGGAAGGGCATTGGCCGCGTCGGGCTCGTCTTCGTTTATGTCCAGTAGATCGAGCCCGGCAAAGGCGCCGGCGTCCACCCACTGCCGGTTGATGAGCAGCGTCTTGCGGCCGACATGGGTGCAGGCCGACTTGAGATGCAGGCAGGCATCGATCGGCAGCCCCCGGATCGTGTAGCCATGTGGGGCGAGGATGCGGTGCAGGTCGGCCAGGCCGGCTTCGTTCGTGCGCTGTGAGAGACCGACATAGATCGTGCGGCCGACGATGAGCACATCGCCGCCGTCCAGCGTCGCCGGCGCGTCGATGCGCTCGATGGGGCGATAGGGTTGCAGCGCCTCCTCGATGCTCGGCGTCTCCGATCGGCGCATTTCGTGGCCGGGCCGCGTGATGATCGCCACCTCATCGAGCACGATGGCGGCATCCTCGACGAACACCGAATCGGGCAGATCCGGCTCCGCGGGCAGCGTGACGACTTCGCAGCCCAGATGGTTCAGACATTGCACGTAGGCCCGATGCTGCGCGCACGCCAGCTCATAATCGATCGGCTGGCGCTCGATGTGCGTCAGAGCGCAGCGCGCAATGGCGGGACTGATTTCTCTCGTGATGGCGGTCAACATCTGCATCACGGGCAGGAAGCGCGATCCTAGGCATGCCGAAGGCGGCTATTGCCGCTTATAGAACGGCAGGGGGATGATCGCTCCGTCGATCGCCTGCCGGCCGAGATCGACCTGGACGGTCCTGCCCTCCTCGGCATGGGCGGCCTGCACGTAGGCCATGGCGATGGACTTCTCGAGCGTGGGGCTGAGGCAGCCGCTGGTGACGAAGCCGATCTCGCTGCCGTCGGCGAGGACCTTCATGTCCTGCCGGGCGGCGCGCTTCGAATCAAGCTGCAGCCCGACGAGTTTGCGCTCCGGGTTCTGCGCGATCTTCTGAAGCGCATCCTGGCCGATGAAGCGGCCCACCTCCGGCGGGCTCTTCTCCGGGTCCTCGCTCTTGTCGAGCTTGATGGCGAAGTTGAGGCCCGCGGAGACGGGATCGAGCTCCTCGGTGATCTCGTGGCCGTAGAGGGCCATCGCCGCCTCGAGGCGCAGGCTGTCGCGCGCCCCCAGGCCGGCGGGCTTGAGAACGTCCTCGACGGCGGTGAGATCTTTCATCAGCGTCTTCATCGCCAGCTTGGCGACCATGTTGTCGGTGCGGAAGACGATCTCCACGCCGTCCTCGCCCGTGTAGCCGGTGCGGGCGATCATCACCTTCAGCCCCAGCACGTTGATGCGCGTGAAGCGATAGCGCTTGAGGTTGGGGATTTCGTTGTCGTACTTGCCGATGACCTCGAAGACGCGCGGTCCCTGGACGGCGATCATGGCCGACTTGAGCGTGATGTCCTCGAACTTGAAGACGAGATCGCCCTTGACCTGCTCGAAGTGCTCCACGAGCTTCTCGCGGTTCGCCGCGTTGCAGACCATGATGTAATCACCCTCGGCGACGCGGTAGACGAGCACGTCATCGCGGCAGCCGCCCTGCTCGTTGCAGATGATCGAGTAGCGGGCCATGCCGTCCTTCATCCCCCAGATCTGGCGGGTGCAGACGCGATCGAGGAACGCGCGGGCATCGCGTCCGCTTATGGTGAAGCGGCCCATGTGGGAGACGTCGAAGATGCCGCCTGAGTTGCGCACCTGCCTGTGCTCCTCGATGATCGAGCCGTAGTGCAGGGGCATGTCCCAGCCGGTGAAATCCACCATCTTCGCGCCGCGATCGAGGTGGAACTGATGGAAGGCCGTCCGCTTCAGAGAAGTGGACTGGGTTGTCGTGTTGCTCATGGAAGAAGGGTATCGCTTCGGATTCGCCATCGCCACCGCGGGTGGGGCGGTGCGGCGCAGGCAGCCTGCCCATCGTGAGCGGTCCGTCCGATTCACACGGATGGATTATCAGGCCAACTGGAGCGGCGTGGATCACTTTGCCGCGCGCGGCGGGGTGATTTCGGACGTGCCCGGCTTCTCCAGATTCGCGCGCTCCGACAATCGGCCCAATCCGGCCGCATCGGCGGTTCCGCGCCTTGCCCGGTCGGCCGCACGGTGGCAAGGTAAGCCCGGCGAACGAAGCACCTCCGCATTGACTGGGCGGTCCATCCAGGCGCAGAGCAAATGCCCGGCGGGCAGGCCGCCCGCCGTGGGACGGCGATGGTTGTCACCTTGGCCGCCGCGATGACCTGCCGGGGTTCTCCCCGGGTCGCTCGATCCGGACGATCCGGCGCAATCCGCACGGGCGGACCATCCGACAGAGCTTGCCGCGGCGGGGATAGTTTGCCGCCGCGCCGTTTGCACGGCGGGCGGACGCATTGGACCCTTGCCTGGACAGAGCGAATCCCGTGAAGGGGGGGAGGCACGCGATGCGTCACTTCGCGCAGCGCCGCAGGCAGAAATCACCATCGCAGCGCAAGACGGCCAGTGAGCGGGGTCCGGTTGAGGTGCCGGTCCGCCTGGTCATGGTCGCCGTCGTCCTCGGGATGCTCCTTGGGGCCGTGGCGGCGCCCGACGCGCCGGACAGGTCGGCCCTCGATGCGTGGCTGAGTGAGGTGATGACGGCCGAGCCGGCCGCGGTCGATGATGGTGCGGGCGGTGATTCCGTCCCGGCCGTCAGGCAGGAGTTCTAAGGTTCACCGGCGGGTCCTTCTCTACCTCTACGGCTCAGGTTCCTGAGATTCCATCTGCTTGCGCAGCGTCTGGAGCTTCTGCTCCAACTGCTTGACGCGCTTGAACAGGCCGTAGAGATCCTGCCCGGCCAGGGCGTTGCGCTTGGCCTGGTCGAGATCGACGGCGGGGATGCCTCCGATCTTCTTGCCCGCGGGAACATCCTGGGCGATGGCGGTTTTGCCGGCGGCCTGCACGCCGTCGCCGATCTTCAGGTGTCCGCTGACGCCGACCTGCCCGCCGAGGACGACATAGTCGCCCACGTCCACGGAGCCGGAGACGCCGACGAGGGACACGAAGAGACAGTGGGCACCGATTCTGCTTCCGTGGCCGATGGAAATGAGGTCGGCGAACTTGCTGCCCTTTCCGATGCGGGTCTCGCCCATGGCGGCACGCTCGATGGCGCAGCCGGCCCCGAGTTCAACATCGTCCTCGATGACAACGATGCCCGTCTGGGGGATTTTCAGGTGTTCACCGCCGTGCGTGGCGTAGCCGAACCCGTCGTGGCCCACCACCGTGCTGGCGTGGAGCGTCACGCGGTCGCCGAGCACGCACCGGTCGTAGATGGTGACGTTGGGATGGAGCAGGCAGCCGTCGCCGATGACGCTCTCCTGGCCGATGTAGACGCCGGGATAGAGGATGCAGTCGCGGCCGATGGTGACACCGGCCTCGACCACGGCACAGGGGTGGATGATCGTGCCCGCGCCGATCGAGGCGGTGGGATGGATGCACGCCCGGTCGCTGAGGTGGACGGCCTCGGTGCCCTCGGCGGCGGGCCGCTCATCCATCGGCCTCGGATGCGTGCGAAAGCCGTACAGCTCGATGAGCGCATTGCGGAAGGCGAGGTAGGGATCATCGCACACCAGGCGGGTGACGCTCTCGGGGCAGGTCGTCCGGGCGTCGATCAGCACGCCGGCCGCATCAGTCGTCTGCAGGAACCGGGCATACTTCTTGTTGGCAAGGAAGGTGATGTCGGTAGGTGAGGCTCGGTCGATCGGCGCGCAGCCCGTGATGAGGGCCTCGCCGTTGCCGACGACGGTGGCCCCCAGACGGTGGGCGAGTTGGCGGATGGTCATGGCCATATGGGACGTGCACGAAGCTAGCCCGCTCTGGCCGGGCGGTCAACGCGCCGGGGCCCGGTGCCTTGTTGGCACGCCAGGAGGCCGGTATCCTCCCCGCAACCATGCCTCCCGCCTCCATCGCCGTCGTTTGTCGGTTCGCCCTGCTCGGGCTTCTCCTGGCGGTGCGGGTCGTGAGCGGGCAGGAACTGATCGAGCGGGAGGCGGACTTGGCCGACCGCCCGATCTCGGCCATCCGGATTGACGGGCTTCAGCGGACCGACGAGCAGTTGATCCGGAACAACATCCGCGCCGCCGTGGGCGATCCCTACGAGGCGCAGACGGTCCGCGAGGATGTGAACCGCCTCTACAGCCTCGGCAAGTTCAAGTTCGTCACCGCCGAGGCGGAGCTGGTCGCGGACGGATCGGTGCGGCTGATCTTCACGTTCACCGAGCAGCCGCTGATCCGGGAGATCCAGACGGTCGGCAACAAGACGATCCCCGATGAGGACCTGCTGGGCGCGGTGCAGCTCATGCGCGGCCTGGCCCGGGACGATTACCTCATCGAGAAGGCCAAGCGCGACATCGAGGCCCTCTACCGCAAGAAAGGCTTCTATCTCACGAGCGTCTCCATCGACGAATCGGAGCTCCAGCAGCGCGGGCTGCTCATTTTCCGCGTGATCGAGGGCCCGCGGGTGCGCATCAAGGCCATCGAATTCAGCGGGGTCGAAGCGTTCAGGCCCAAGCGGCTCATGGCGGAGATCAAGACGCGCACCCACATCTTCCTCCTCCGGGGCGGCGTGCTCGACGAGGACGTGCTCGTCAACGACGTGGCGGCTCTCGCCAGTTTCTACAAGGATCGCGGCTACCGCGATGTCCGCGTCGATCGCCTCATCGATCTCAGCCCGGACAACACCGAGGCGAAGGTCACCTTCCTCGTGGATGAGGGCTGGCTGTACACGCTCTCCTCCGTCCGGGTGGAGAACGCCGAGCGTCCCGGGGAGCCGCTGGCCGTCTTCTCGCCCGAGCAGATAGCGGCCCTGCTGGAGATCAAGACGGGCGACGTGTACAGCCAGGACAAGTTGCGCAAGTCGCTGAAGGCGGTGGAAGACGCCTACGGCGTGATGGGCTACCTCGATGCCCGCGTCGCGCCCTACGAGTTGCGCAGCGGGCCCGAACCGCGGATCGACCTGTTGCTGCGGATTCAGGAAGGCAAGCTCTACAAGGTTGGGCTCGTCCGCATCAACGGCAACTTCCTGACCAAGGAGAAGGTCGTTCGTCGCCTCGTCCGTCTCCGGTCCGGCCGGCCGTTCGATTCCACCGAGCTGGAGGAATCAAAGCGCCGCATCGATCGGACGCGACTGTTCGGCGATGTGCGCATCACCGTGCAGGAGCCGGACCCGGAGGAGGAGGACTACCGGGACGTGCTGGTGGAGGTCAAGGAGAAGAACACGGGCTCGATGAACTTCGGGATCGCCGTCGGGTCCGACTCGGGCCTGTTCGGGGAAATCTCGCTCATTCAGAACAACTTCGACATCGCCGACTACCCGAAGACCTTCCAGGAGCTGGTCACCGGCCGCGCCTTCCGCGGGGCCGGGCAGCGCTTCGCCATGACCTTCCGCCCGGGCAGTGAGATCTTCCAGTATTCGGTGAGCGTCACGGAGCCGCATCTGTTCGAGACGGACTACTCTCTCAGCGGCAGCGGCTCGTACCGGCAGCGGGTGTACCGGCAGTACGACGAGGAACGGATCACCGGCGCGCTGGCCCTGAGGCGCCGGCTCGGCGACATCTGGGAGGCCGGCCTGCGCACCCGCGCCGAGCACGTCAAGCTCAGCGACATCGACTACGACGCCCCCATCGACGTATTCGAGGCCGCGGGGCCGGACAATCTCACCTCGCTGGGGGTGAGTCTGACCCGCACCACCATCGGCACCATCACCCGTCCGGGCCGGGGCAGCCGGCTGGAACTGTCGCTGGACTGGATGGGTGCGCTGGGCGGCGACTACGACTTCTACACCGCCCAGGCCGACTACACTGTCTTCCTCACGATCCGCGAGGACTTCCTCGGCCGGAAATCGATCCTCAAGCTCGACTCGCGCCTGGGCTACATCTTCGGCGGCGACTCGCCGACCTATGAGCGGTTCTACCTCGGTGGTCGTTCGTTTCGGGGCTTCGAGTTCCGCGAGATCAGCCCGAAAGGCATCCGGGCCGACACCGGCGAGTTGGGCGATGATCCCGTGGGCGGGGAATGGCTCATCTTCCTGGGCGCCCAGTACGAATTCCCGCTTTTCCAGGAGACCATCACCGGCGTGGTCTTCCTCGATACGGGCACCGTCACCGAGGACGTGGGCGTGGAGGATTACCGGGTGTCCGTCGGGACGGGCCTGCGCCTCTACATTCCGCAGTTGGGGCCGGTGCCCATCGCCTTCGACTTCGGTTTCCCCATCGTCTCCGAGCCGGGGGACGACGAGCAGCTCTTCAGCTTCAGCGCCGAACTGCCCTTCTAGGGCGGTCGGCGGCCCGGGCCCGCCGGGCCTCGCCCGGGCGGAGGCGCCAAGCGGGAATCCACTTCGGGTATCCTGTGTCCCTGCCCCCTGGCCGGCGGGCGAGGCCGCACGCCGGGGCCGACCAAACTTTGACCGTCTCAGACAGGAAGACTGCAATGCACTTGATCAAGCGAACCGTACGTGTTCCCGCCCTGGCCCTGGTGCTGGCGTTGGGGGCCGCCTTCGCCTACCAGGCGATCGGCCAGCGGACCGGCAGCGCCTCGCCCACCGTGGTGGTGACCGTGAATCTCGGTGCCGTGCTCGACGGGCTGGAGCAGCGTTCGGTGGCCGAGGCGGAGATGAACGAGCTCGGCGATCGGAGCCAGGCTGAGGATCAGCGCCGCCAGAAGGAGATCGAGGACCTCCGCACCCAGTTGGAGAACATCCCCGAAGCCGATGAGGAGGCCCGCGACGCGGTGCGGGAGCAGATCGCCAGAGTCGCCCTGCAGTATCAGGCGTGGGGGCGCTTCGCCCTGGAACAGTTGGATATGGAGAAGTCGCTGCGGTATCGGGATCTCGATCGCAGCATCAAGAGCGCCATCGCCCAGCTCTGCGAAATCGAAGGCTATGACATCGTCCTGATGGACGATTCGCAGCAGGAGCTGGCCATCAACCGCGACTCGCGGGTGTCGCGTGGAGTGCAGGTTCTGCAGCAGATGGCCTCTCGTCGGATCGTGTACGTCAACCCCGTGGCGGACATCACCGACGAGATCATCGAGCGGATGAACAACGCCTACAACGCCGGCGGGTGACGCCGGCGGCGACGCGCCGCCCGGCAAGCCGGGCGTTCCGCGGCTGGCGCCCCGCGTGCGGCGGCGGCCGGTACAATCCTGCCCGCGCGGTCCGCGGCCGGGTCCCATTGACCGGATGGCGGCGGATGCCGCCTCCACTCCGTTCCTCCGTCCCTCTCAGGGGTGTTATTGATGAAGCGAATCAACCGACTGACGAACTGGCCGGCCGTCCTTCTCCTGGCCGTTCTCGTGGCCGTGGTGGCCTATCAGACGCAGGCGAATCGGGCCGCCGCGCTCGCCCCGCCCACTGTCATTGCCACCGTCAATATCGAGAAGCTGTTTCAGAACCTCGATGAACGCGGCGAGGCGGATACCCGGCTGACCGCGCTGGCCGAGGAACTGGATGCGGAGGCTCAGCGCCGGCGGGAGGAGATCCGGCTCCTCGACGAAGACCTGGCGCTCTACGCGACCGGCTCCAAGCAGTATCAGGAGACCTCCGAACAGATCGCCCTGAAGGGATATCAGCTCCAGGGCTTCCTCGATTTCGCCGTGCGCAAGCTGGACGCGGAGAAGTCGAAGGTCTTCCGTCGGCTTTACGACCGGATCAAGGAGGGGGTGGCCGCGATGGCCGAGGAGGACGGCTACGACGTGGTGTTCGTGGATGACTCGGTGGTCGATCTTCCCCGCGCGGCGACGGAGGAGGAGATGAAGCGGCAGATCTCCGCCCGGCGCATGCTCTATGCCACGAGGCACGTGGAGATCACCGATGTGCTCATCGCGCGCATGAATCGCCAGTTCAGCAGCCCCTAGCGCCGCGGGGGCGGTGGCCCGATGAACGAGCAGCAGCCCATCTTCTCTGCCGCCTCGCTCTGCCGGCGTCTCGGCGGGCGCCTGGTCGGCCACGGCGAGATGCCCATCGCGGGCGTGAACGCCCTCGATGAGGCGACGGCCGATGAGATAACCTTCATCGCCGACCCTCGCCACGCCCGGCGCTGGGGAGCATCCCGGGCCGCGGCCGCCGTCGTCACCGAGGGCCTCCAGCCGGCCGGCCACGATCCACAGAAGCGGGCGCTCATCTATGTGCCCGACGCAGAGCTGGCGGTGGCGAGCCTGCTGGAGCTCTTCCAGCCGCCGGAGGTGTTGCCGGAAGTCGGCGTGCATGCGACCGCGTGGGTGCATGAGCGGGCCAGGCTGGGCCGGGGTGTCCGCATCGGGCCGCACGTGAGCGTCGAGGCGGATTGCGTTATTGAGGATAATGTCATCCTATATGCCGGCGTGCGGCTCTACGCTCAGGTGACGATCGGGGCCGGCTCGGTCCTTCACGCCAACTGCGTGGTGAGATCCCGCTGCCGCCTCGGACGGGCCGTCATCCTCCACCAGAACGTCTCGATCGGGGCAGACGGCTTCGGCTACCGGCCTGCGGCCGACGGTCAGGGGCTCGTGAAGATTCCGCAGATCGGCACGGTGATCATCGAGGACGGGGTGGAGATCGGGGCCAACAGTTGTGTTGACAGGGCAAAGTTCGGGTCCACGGTCATCGGGGCCGGCACCAAGATCGATAATCTCGTCCAAATTGGCCATAACTGCCGGATCGGCCGCGGATGCGTCATCGTCGCGCAGACGGCCATTGCCGGCTCCGTCACGATCGGCCAGGGAGTGGTGATCGCCGGGTGCGTGGGCATAAGCGATCACCTTCGGATCGGCGACGGGGCCCGGATCGGCGGTGGATCGGGGATCACGCGCGACATTCCGGCCGGGGAGACGTGGTTGGGCTACCCGGCCTCTCCGGCAGGCGAAACGTTGCGTCAGTGGGCTACAATTCGTAAGCTACCGAGCCTGATCCAGCGGATATCCCGGCACGCCGAGGGCGAGGGACGCCCGCCACAGCCTCACTCCGCCTCGGATTGACGCGATGCCCCCAACCTTGGATGACAGTGAGAGCAAGGCGACGACGTGCGCCCAGCAACATACCCTTGCCCGGCCGGCCCGGATCTCGGGCAAGGGACTGCTGCTCGGCGAGGATGCCAACGTCACCATCAACCCCGCCCCGTCGGGGCACGGGATCATTTTCGAGCGTGTCGATGTCGACCCGCCGGTGCAGATTCCCGCCCTCGCCACCAACATCGCCCTCCGCGCGCGGCGCACCACGCTCAAGATCGGCAGTGTCTCCATCGAGACGGTCGAGCATTGCATGTCCGCCCTGGCCGGACTGAAGGTGGACAACACCCTCATTCAGGTCGATGGTCCGGAACTGCCCTGCGGGGACGGCTCGGCCGTACCCTTCGTCGACCCGATCGTGGAGGCCGGGCTCGTCGAGCAGGATGCCCCCCGGCGCTTCTACAAGATAACCGAGCCCCTGATGGTGGAGGACGGCGACGCCTCTCTGGCCGTCTTCCCCAGCCCGGGCGACGAGGTCCAACTCATCTTCGATCTCGATTACGGCCCGAACTGCCATCGCATCAAGCGCCAGGTCCAGACCTTCGCCTCCCGCAACGGCGACTATCGCCGGGAGATCGCCCCCTCGCGGACCTACAGCCTCAAGGAGGAGGCTCAGGCCCTGTGGGACCGCGGCATGTGCCGGCATCTCACGCCCCGGGATGTGCTCGTCATCGACGA
>Ga0272441_10008829_pt1 | contig 15803 bp, 11 predicted proteins | sample SSMProp6N_FD_193582 | JGI IMG/M metagenome (GOLD analysis project Ga0272441, IMG submission 193582) | Marine sediment archaeal communities from Little Sippewissett salt marsh, Falmouth, MA, United States - SSM-Prop-6N | ecosystem: Environmental > Aquatic > Marine > Wetlands > Sediment ... | reverse complement strand
AAAGAATAATTAAATCCGGCTGGGTCTGTTTCAACTTTTCCTTACCCTCGTCCGGATCATAAGCTGTAGCTATTGTGAATCCTTTGTTTTCAAGTATTTTTTTCATAGCAGCTACCAGATCAGTATCATCTTCGATAATCAGAATTTTTGGTTTTTCGTTCATGATGGGATTCCTCCTATTTATATTTTAGGCTGAATATAAAGCATTTCTATAAGATCTTTTTCAAATGAAAAATTACTAAAAAAAGACTAAACATCAAAAAAACAAATAAAAAAGGTTTAAATAACCTGGTGAGTGTTTAATAAAATGTATATTTCCCTGAAATCAGAAGGGGTAAATTATATTTATTGGAATATTATACTGATGAATCAATATAGGAACCGAGACTCGTATTTACTGGACTCGCGATCCGTTTGTAGAATCTTATCTACAAAATTTTCTTTTACTGAGGACTGAGGACTGAGGACTCATTCTTACCCTTTCCTATAACCCTGTCAGATGCAGCCCTTAGGAAGAAATCTGAAGCTCATAAAGCAATAGCTACATCTACAACTGTGGTAAAAGCTCACTTCAGGAATAAATATATAGGTATTCCCGCCGCAAGAAGGATAACTCCCCAGATGATAACAGTTAATTCCAGACCGCTGATTGCCCATAAAGAATAGAGGAAAGCGGGGATGGAAACAGAAACGGCAGCAATGAGCCCGGGCCTGGTTAATTTGTATTTGTTTTTAATATGCATTGCTATCTCTGCAAGGGACGAGAACAGGTAGGGCAGGAGGCAGCTGAGTGTTGAAAGCATGATGATGAATGAAAACATCCCAACCAGTCCTCTGGTGAAATTAATCCCTACCAGGATTGACGCGAGAACACTCGCAATAATCAGGCCTGTGACAGGTATACCTTTTTTCGATGTTTTCCTGAAAAGGCCCGGGAAGAGTTTATCTCTTGAAGCTGCCAGTGGTATCTGCCCCTGTAATAATATCCAGCCATTTAAGGCACCAAAACATGCTATTGATGCACCTGCGGCTACGAAGATTGAAGCCCATTTCCCTAAAGCAATATCTGCTGCATCGGCAAAAGGTGCAGCCGAATACTCAAGATCTGCCGGCGATATTATACCCATTACTGCAATGGTGCTTGATATATAGAGCAGGGCAGTAAAGAGCATACCTGCTATGGTTGCACGGGGAATGGTCCGGGTCGGGTTACTTACTTTATCCGAGGGAATTGTGGCCGATTCCAATCCCAGGAAAGCCCAGAGTGTTAAAGCAGCTGTAGAAGTAATAGCCTGAAAATCAGGTTTCGTACTAAGATTAAAGGGAATAAAGTGGCCTTTGTCAAAGAATAAAAATCCATACGAACCCAAGAATAACAGGGGAAGGATCTTTAAAATGGTTGTAATAAGCTGCGTAAATCCTACCTTTCTTATACTTTTTGTATTAACGAAAGTAAAAAGCCAGATAGCAGCGATTGCCATAGCTGCTGCCAGCAGGCGGTTTTCCTTCAATACAGGTAAAAAAACCGAAAGATACCCTACACCGGCAACTGCGATAGCCGCATTTCCGCACCATATTGAAATCCAGTAACCCCATGCAACCAGGAAGCCTGAAAAATTCCCAAAGCCCTCTCTGGCATAGGTATATGGTCCGCCTGCCTTTTTTATGATCCTGCTCAGTCTTGAAAACACCAGTGCAAGGAAGAGACTGCCGGCAACTGTAAATAACCATCCGAAAATACTTATACCTCCATAAATTGCCAGGGCTGCAGGCAGCAGAAAGATCCCTGAGCCTGTCATATTGCCTACAACCAGGGATGTACTTATCCAGAAGCCTATCTTACCTTTTTCTTCTTTCTGTTTAATACTGATCATATTATTTGTGCAGGCTTTTTATGTAAGCTTCTCCTCTTTCTGTTATATCTTTTGAATCTTCAGAGGTCTTTTGTGCTCTGTTGTAAATATCCTTTGTGAGTTCAATGAGTTCATCCTCTGCCTTTGGCATATTTTGTTTTTCCCATTTCTCAGTATCCATGACTTTCCATAATTCTACTTCATTGGTCTTTTCATCTAATAAGCCGAGTGTTTGTTCAGAGGTAAAGTAATTCCCCCCGGGTCCAACTTTTTTTATCTCGTCCAGGTTAACATGCTCATCATCCAGGGTAAATCCACCAGCAAATTTTCTTGCTTCTCCAATAATATGGTTGGACAGTACAACCATAGCCGGAGAAAAGGCCATGGATTCAAACGTACCTCCAACGAAGGGGGCACAACCAACTTTACCCAGGCAGGAACTGAGGTGGTTTACCCAGAGGTTTTCTGAAGCAGGCAGGTCTGCACCTCTGCCGTTATTGCTGCCGGAGGTGCCGCAATGAGGTATCTCATAATAATGCATCATCTCCGCACAGGCCAGGTTCAGCAGATAAGAATAAGGAGTGTAATAACTGCCCATGCTGGACATATTGAATGCGGCAGGCAGGCTACCAAGTATTATCTTACTTCCCTCTTTGACCAGCTGGCTGAATACCAGCCCTGCCAATAATTCGGCATTAAGCAGGGCAAGTGTTCCTCCGGGAGTGGCAGGAGAGGTGCCTCCATACATCGAGTAGTTGGAAAACATAAGGGGGAGATCATAATTAATGGCGGAGATCATCTTATCTGTGGTTGATGCATTTAAGACCAGTGGCGTAATAAGATTAACATAGGGTATGCAGAAAGGCCTGACGCTTATATTACCATGGAGGTGTGAAAGCAGAGCCAGTATATCATTGATCTTGTTTTCACCGGAAATGAGTAATACAAGAGGTTTTTCCGTATTTGCATACATATCGAGGGTGGAATAAAAATCAGATAATCCAACCGGAACATCGGAAGGAATTCCTATAGTGGAAATAATATCAAAATTCTCCAGGGAATCCCCCATCCTGGTTGAATGCTGCATATGGTTCCTTGTAAATAATTCCAGCCGGTTGCTATCTATATCCTGATAATAAATATTTGTGACACCTATACCGAAATATGTCTCATTACCCTGTTTTTTCCCCAGCTGGAAGGCGGGTTCGCCGTTTCTTTTGAATATTGCGATGTTTGGTGGTGCTGTTTTAATGGCATGATTGATCAGTTCCCCACTTATATAAATCATATCGTTCTCTATCCTGACAGCCCCTGATTCTTTAAAAATCCTTTGTGCAGCATCTGATTCAACCCTTATACCTGTTTCCTCCAGGATGCTGATTGAATACCTGTGAACTTCACTCATCTGTTCCGGACTGAGCAGCTGTAGACGGGGAATTACTCTTGAAAGATCCATAATTTATCTGTTATGTGATCCGTATATGCTAAACTACTAAATATCCCCTTTAAATAATCTATTTTCAGGAATATTATACGAATGAACTCACTCTCACTGTGTCCGTAGTTTTTTATCAGACACCTTCCTTATGGCTGGGACAAGTCAAACGCTCAAACGCTCAACCGAATCCCGATTTATCGGTATGAGCTCGATGAGCCACGAGTCTTCGTGGCGAGTCAAACCTGCCTGCCGCAGGCAGGCTTTCAAACCTGTTTATGTACTGGTAATAAGTTACATATATTTTTTAATATGGTTAAAACATAAAATACAGCATATTTAATGGGGCCTGATTCTTCAATGTTAAAAACAAAATTTACCTTACGTTTATCTTATAAAGCTTTGAAGCTATCTAATATTATCCTTAAATTTCTTAAATTGTAGGTTTCAAGTATTTATATCAGGAATTTCAGAAGAATAAGTATAACCGTCCATATTAAAACCAAAACTATGAACCGAAGAAGATTTCTTGAATATTTTACCGCTGCATCAGCTATGTCGGTGGTAAGCCTGAACAGGCTTAATGCTGAGATTTATACTGGCATTGATGACTTAAACTATCAATATCCTCAGGATTCCCCTGATGGCAAATACTGGGATGCTCTCAGGAAACACTTTCTGTTTGAAGATGATTATATTATGATGAATAACGGGACCCTTGGACCAATGCCCGAACCTGTCTATAATGAGTTGATTAAATACTTCAAGATGCAGGTCACCAACCCTTACGATTGTTATAATTATTTTCCCTCATTAAGAAATGAGGTACGCCAGAAGCTCGCTGATTTTATAGGTGCATCAAGGGATGAGGTAGCGATAAACAGGAACACTACCGAAGGGATGAATATCATTGCAGGGGGTACGAACCTCGAGGAAGGAGATGAAGTCCTGATAAGCAGCCTTGAACATCCGGGCGGATATTATCCCTGGAAAATGAGAGAAAAAAGATCCGGTATAAAAGTCATTGAAGTCCCCTTAAATTCACCTCCAAAGAATAAAGAGGAAATCATTAATGCTTTCAGGGAAAGAATTAACGATAAAACAAAGGTAATCAGTGTTAGTCATACCGTATATATCGACGGCCTGATATTCCCTCTGAAGGAATTGAGCGAGATGGCCCATAAAAACGACATACTGGTTGCTGCTGACAGTGCACATGGTTTTGGTATGCTGAACCTGAATATGCATGACCTGGGTATAGACCTATGGGCGTCCAGCCCATATAAGTGGAGCGGGGCTCCCACCGGTTGTGGTATACTGTTTGTAAGCAAAAAGGCACAGGACAGGATCTGGCCTGTAATAGCCTCTTCAGGCTGGGATAATATGGATTCGGCTTCCAGGTTTGAAACACTTGGCCAGAGAGCAGATCCCCTGGTATTTGCACTAAAAGAGGCCATGAACTTCCAGAACAAGATAGGCAGGGACAGGATCGAAAGGAGAATTAAATCGCTGGCCCTATACCTGAAGGAAGGTCTCTCAGAAATTGATGGTGTCAGGTTGCACACATCGATGGATACTGAAATTAGTGCAGGGCTAACTGCCTTTTCGCTTAAAGTAGTGGAACCCGGACATATCGTAAATTATCTTCTTGAAAGATACAATCTTGTAGTACGTACAATAGGGAGAGATCGTGATAACACCAGGGGAGTAAGGGTATCAACAAATATCTTTGTCAGCAAAGAGCATGTAGATATGGTAATCGAAGGTGTAAAACACCTTGCATCAGGGTAGAAATCAAATTAGATTTGTATTTGACGCGTAGCGTTGTTACACGCGGAGTACGAGCCAATCCTGCGGATTGACTCGTGACCCGGTAGGGGGAGACTTTCAACAAAATCCTCATTTTGGCTGGGACAGGTCAAACGCTCAAGCGCTCAAACATTCAAACTTGTTTCAGTGGCGGGTTGCTCGTCAGGCTTCGCCTTCCTCGCGATCCGTTGGTGGGAGCCAATCAACCCAAACCTTCAGCCTGCGAAGCAGGCCTGGAGGTTTTTTCTTTATGACTATCCTTCAAGCAAGCTTGAGGCAGCCTAAAGAAAAAACCTCCAACGCTTTGCGTTGAAGGTTTGGGTTGAGGTCGGTGGCGGATTCGAACCGCCGTACGCGGTTTTGCAGACCACTGCCTAGCCACTCGGCCAACCGACCAAGTTGATGCAAATATAAAAAAATTATAGCACTATTTTCCAACTGACGCAGGTCTGTAATTTATCCAGATCTTTTCTTACCAGGTCCAGGGGATGAGGGTTATCATTATCAGAGAAAGCGTGTTTGACTACTTCATCATAAACATGTGCTTTTATTATATATTCACCGGGTTCTGAAATGAGATCTGATACCATGATTTCCTGTCCGCCGTCTACAATCACAAGTTCGCCGTTAAGGTACCAGTCGACAAGCAGCACTTCCGGATCAACCACCTTGATCCAGATCTTATCAGGATTCTTATATGCCATCGTTGTATCCATCATACCATCCAAAGGATTAACAATGTCATAAATATCAAGGATAATTTTCTCACGGCAGATGGCATTGAACGAAGCAGGTTTCCTGTCGCTGGTCCAGCCCATCTTGCTGTTTTTACTAGGCCGGTACGCACCTTCACTTGCATATATAGCACCTTCATATACACCTATTTCCCCGAGTATTGTATCCTGGTCAACATATCCTATCCAGTGAGACCATTTGGCTCCTGTTGAATCTGCTGTAACATTTATATTTCTGGGTTCATCCCGTTCGTATTTACCCCGGCCATAATATTCATCTGCCAGGTCAAAGAATCCGTGTCCTGCTTCATGCAGGGCTATTTCCCTGCCGAAATTATATGAGAATACAACAAATCTGCCACCTGAATTGTGGTAGCCGGGATTATTCAAAACAACAAAGGGCCAGTCGAATCTATCAATTCCAGCTCTATCGGCAGCTTCCCTGAACAGCCGACCTGCCAGCCTGCGATCAACCCATCCCAGACGGTCTTCATCCCGGGTTCCACCCAGGGCATTGTTCACAACCACTGTTTTGGTCTCACCATGACGTGGGGCAACACTGATACCGGATTCAGCACTTATGAGGTCAATACGGTAAATATTAATGAAGTTCTTATACCGGGGTAATGGCCTCACCGAAAGTCCCGGACTGGTTAAATAGGAAACTGACTTTTCAACATGTCCCGGTAAAGTTGATATATCATCAAGGGTATATCCGTCGGAAGCATATACCAGTTTTACCCTGTTTGAATCAGGCCCGGTATGCTGTAGGCTGACTATCTTATAATCGAATTCCTGTTCAGGATTGTTTTGAACGACCTTTTCCTGTGCAGTGGCATAAACTCCTGCCAGGAACATGATCACAGCAATTACTTTAAATTTTATCTTCATGATCGTTGATTTATATTGAATATATGTAAACTACAAAATTAGGAATAATGATTTTATTTAAGCCCGATACTCTTTATAATAGCACGCTCGGAGGGGAGAGTGAATTAAGATTGAAGATTAACGATTTAAGATTGCAGATTTGACAGATGAGTCAGATTAATAGTGAATAAAAACTCATTTGGTATCAATATTTGATAAATCTGCAAAAACAGCCCAAGGCAATTTGTTATCAGAAAAAGACTGACCTTATTTCCATCAACTACTAATCAATGCCAATAATTTTCTTAAATCTTAAATCGTTAATCTTCAATCTTCAATCATAAAGGACGGAACAGCATCCATATTAGCCAGCTTCGTGGTAACAAGGTATCCGAGCCTGCAAATGCTTTCAGCCTTGTCATAGTCTATTTTATCCGGATCGTCACCTGGCTGATGCAAATCTTCGTGCATTCCCGAAAAAAAGAAGAATGCCGGTATACCTGCATCTATAAAGCTCTGGTGATCGCTGCTGCCGGGTAAATCTTCTTGATTGTTAAATATTAATGGAAAATCTGTGACTCCATCATTCAGATCGGTAATGAACTTCTCGATATCTTCCACATATTTTTTATCAGTTAACACATAATGTGCCCTGCTTTCGGCATTGTCATCATCGCTTCGGCCGATCATATCCATATTGAGGTTGAATTTTATCTGCTCGGTGGGAAAAACCCTGCTGGTCACGAAATGTCTTGAGCCTATTAATCCCATTTCCTCAGCTGTATATGTTATAAATAATACAGAGCGTTTACAGGGATTCATGGCCACTGCTTCTGCTATTTCAAGCACCCCGGCTGAGCCACTTGCATTATCATCTGCACCATTGCATACCTGATCATTTAAGGGCTTTACATGGTCGAGGTGAGCCCCCACTACAATATATTCATTGCGTAGTTCAGGATCGGTGCCTTCCACTATAGCCACGACATTGTTTGTTGTTATTAATTCCTCATTTAATATTTGGATCTCACTATTCAGGTAGATATCCTCCAGAACCTGAGGCTTATAGTTTTTCAGTATATTCTCAGGATCCTTCATGGGATTTGATTTATTCCCTTCCATTAGTAGTTCTATGAATTCGGGTTTTACGAAGTATATTGATGGTATTGATTCTGATCTGTTATTATTTTCAGAATCTTTATATATATACTTCTCAGTTGAAAACTCACTGGGGATCATTTCGAAAGGCATTCCTGTTGAACCGTCCAGATCAGCAAGTATTATCGCTGCAGCACCCTTGTTGAAAAGGGCAGAAACCTTAGATTGAAATCCCATCATGCCGATATATTTCTTATGGACTTCTTCTGGAAGTACAGGTTTACCATTTTTAGTTGGTGCTCCACCTATACAAACCATTATCTTCCCTTCAACATCAAGATTTTTAAAGTCATTCCATTTGTAATCAGGCTCTTCAATACCATAACCCACCCATACCAGCTCAATTTTATTATGGGTAAGTTTATTTCCGAAAAGAATTCTGAAATCTTCTTTATGTTTCAGAGGTATTTCATCTCCCTCTTTTAATAAGTTCCAGCTAAGATCATTACTATAGGTTGTTTTAGTAAAAGGTACACCCTGGAAATAACCCATGTTACCTTCCTCATCTTTTAGTGCAGGTTTTAGTCCTGCCCCGGCAAATTGTGCTGCAACATACTGTGCAGCTATTTCATATTCATCGGAAGGGCCAACCCGGCCATTCATATAATCTGAAGCAAGAAAAAAGATATGATCTCTTATTTCGGCTTTAGTAATTGATTCAATAGGTTCCTGTGCATTAAGAAGGCCTGTGAAAAGAATAAGCAGGCCTGCTAAAAATAGAACAGATTTTCTGATACTCATGATTGTCAGGTTTTATTTGAATATTAAATGTTTTGTAAAGATAGTATTAAATGGAATATTGGATTTCTCATAACTCATCGCTTGTCCTGAGCGAGTCCGCAGGACGAGTCGAAGGGCTCATCGCTCTTTCACCCAGGTATTGTTTGTAAGGTCCCTGTCGAAGAAATAGGGATTACCCAGCTTAACTGATTTTAGCTTGCCGGAATCGTCTATTCTGATCGTGACTTCAGCGGACGATTTAAACACTTCCGGCTTTTTATGGATTTTCTTAACTGTCCCATCCTCATATTCAAGTGTAAGGTATACAGGCATGGGCAATCCACCAATATTTTTAATCACAACATTGCCTTCTTTATTATCTACTGCGGCAAGTTCCAGCTCCTGCGTCTTGAATTCATAATACCAGGGTAAAAGCAGCCAGTCAAGATCATATCCTGCCACTTCTTCGAAGACGGCAAACAGGTCCCAGGGTGCCGGGTGTTTATGATGCCATCTCTGGGTATAAATCTTCCATGCATTGTTCATCCCTTCCGCGCCGAGCTGGTTTTCGATTGTCATGAATGCCTGTGAAGACCTTACGTAGCTGTTAAAATTCGATGCCAGCCCGTCAAAAATTGAATAGGTTGGTATCATCAGGGGAAGATCATTGGCGGTACCGCTTACAATATTGAAAACCTGACTGTAATTTCCTGCGGTTCCTGCTGAATCGGCTTTGCTCCATTTTATGCCCTGGTAGGTGGCCCATCCTTCATCCATCCAGGCAAACCTTCTTTCATTGGCACCGGTGAAAAAGGGAAGGTAGGAGTGTGAAATTTCGTGGAATATTACTTCATCAGCCAGCACCTCAACGGCCTGGTCACCATTATTAACCATCATGGGAGATTCCATTCCCCCTCCGCCTTCTCCGCAGTTAAATACCGTCATTGAAGGCCAGGGGTAAGGTACACCAGGGCATTCAAAGGAAAGGTATTTGATTGCATCCCTTGCAAATTGTGCGGCCTTATGATAATGTTTGCTTGAATCGGGGTAGACAGCAGAAACAAGAACCCTTCTGCCATCTTCAACCTCGAGCCCGGATGCATCCCACACATGCGTCTTGCTTGCTGCAAACGTAAAGTCGGGAGTTTTTTCAGATTTGAATTTCCAGGTCACTTTCTCCTTATTGCCTTGGTCTATAGGCAGATCATCTGCATTAATTATATTGACAATGTCATCACTCTGCAGAGCATTTGCCACCTTATCTTTTAAAGCAGGGGGATAGACTTCTTCAGGGTTCTGCAACACCCCCCCGGCCCATACAAGGTATCCTGCCGGTAATGTGATACTTACATCATAGTTGTTAAAGTCATTATAGAACTCAACTATGCCTGCGTAATCGGTCATATCCCAGCCGTAGATATCGTCATATACTGCAACCTGGGGATACCAGTATGCAATGAAAATGGCATCATCCTCAAATACACCCTGCCTTATGTTTATATTGGGATGCATATAGTATTTCCAGCTCAGTTTCATATTAATGCTGTTACCGGATTTAAGAGGTTCCTCGAGCCTCACCATGAGGTTGGTGGATGTACGTCTCTGCATCAGCATCTGTGATGGTATCGTATCATCACCAACAAGAAGATCTCCATATCTTACCTGCCTTGTTTCGTTAAAAGGAAAGATATAAAAATTCCGCAGTGCGGCGTCTGCCGTTATATCAGGATAACTGCGCAGTACTATCATATTCAGTTCATCGGGACTTTCATTATAATAGGTTATATCGGCATCCCCCTTTATCCAGACTGTATCATTTTCGAAGATTACTTCTGCATCAAGCTTATAGTCTGAATGATTAATCCAGTATTCAGGTCCGGCCACACCATCCATTGTTCTGGTTTTGTTTTCTATTGCCCTTTTAAATTCAAGCTGGACAGGTATATCCTGAGCATAAGAAAATGCTGATGGTATAATAAGGATCAGTAATGCTAAGAAAAGGTTTTTTTTCCAGGTCATGATGTTATCATTTTAATTAATATATAATTTCAGGTTATATGTATTAATGACGGGAAGTATCCTGTTCTGATGCTTATTTTGCCATGTAATTATTGAAAGACGTGTAAATTATTTCAAGTCTTCAATTTCATCCCAGAAATACTGGAATTCTATAAGCCTGTCATCAGGATCTCTGGCATAGAAGTGGTATATCCTGTAACTGGCATTATCCTTTGGCGGTGACTCCGCAACATCTTTCAGCCTCCTGTAAATTTCGTCCACCAGCTCCCTGGTAGGATAGAAGAATGTTAACAATGCACCGTATTCTGTTTTATCTCTCTGGCAGAAGCCGAAGAGCATGTTGCCAAAGCGGTATATGCGACAGCCTCCCTGGTCGAGCCACAGGACAGCGCCCACTTTTTCAGTGTAGAATTTATGTAACCTTTTCAGGTTTGTTGTCTGGTAAAATACTATTCCTCCGTGGTTGTGCATGAACTAAGTTGATAAAGTTGATAAAGTTAAAAAAATAATAGGTTAGGGCTAAGGTAAAAGTTGAAAATCAGTTTTCAAGAAGAGGTTTAAGTGGTTGAAGACTTTAAGTGGTTTATCTCCCTGCCCGCTGCTCTATGCTCCATGCTATTTATCTCAGGCCAAAGCGGTATGACAGTTTCACCAGGAATATGTTATTGGCCTTTTTATCTGTAAACAGGTTCTGCATGTTATCCCAGACCTCAAATTTCCCAACCGGTGAATAGAAGTCTCTCGACTGCGACCATACAAGATAGGCAGTGGAGCCTGGCAGGAATTCCCATCTGATCACCAGGTTCGACAACCATTCATCAACATTGAAGTCAGGAATGTCAATGGTATAATCATAGGTGTCGTCTGTATCTTCATCAATCCCGTAATAGTCATCCTCCAGGGTTATTTGTTCCGGGGTGTATTCATGATACCTGTCTGAAAACTCATCAGCCTTCGGATCAGTGATCATTTTAAAATTACTGTATTCGCCGGTAGCAATGAATGGCTGACCCCAGTACTGTATTGTAAGGTCAGGAGTGATATTATAGTTTATTCTCAGTGACATACTTAACACTTTCTGATCAATTTCCCCGAATATGTAACGGTCATCATCATTCATAGTATGTCTGGAAACATACTGGAATTCATCCTTACGCACTGAATAGTTGGGATTAATTGATATTACCAGGGTATTCAGGGGCCTCAGGGTAATGCCCATATCGTAGCTGATATTGAATGAAACATCTTCAGCCATTCCGTTCATAAAGGTTCCTGCAAAAAGCGAAATTTTCTTCCTGTCATCTGTTGAAACAAATATCCTGTATCTCCAGCTACCTGGCATATACATTGTTGGTCCACCCCTCAACATAGTACTGGACCTGTTTAGCCATCCAAATCCTCCTCCGGTGCCCGCGCTCCAGAAGTTTTTAAAATTGGCATTTACATTCCCCTCGTAACCAATACCCTGTAAGTTACCGCCAAAATCATTCACGATATAGACATCATTATTAAGATTCAGGCTGCGGAAGATGCTGAAGGGTTCAGTAAAATTGTACCCTGTCCACAACACGTTAAGCATCTGATCGGCTTCCCTCTGGTATCCCATATCATTGATTTCCACACCCGGACTTTTCCAGTTTGACATCAATAGAAAATTCCATTTTCCACCTATCTTCCCCGCTTCTATTTTACCGCCGAATCCGGAAAGGCTGGTTCTGTCCTCGTCCAGCTCAATATAATCGGCATCGGGTCTCTGGTAATACCTTGCAGATGACATCTGCGTTCTTGTTATTGCCTCTTCTGATCCCTGAACATTGCTCATATAGAGGCTTGTACTGAACATGTAATTTCTTTCCTTGAAATATTGTGTGAAATCGAGACCTGCGGTTGTAGCGTTTTTATGCAAATAATCCATACCTGTGGCATCCAGTTTTCGTATTGTACTCGTTACTGCACCTCCGATAATGGTATTGCCCTTGTTGAAATCCTTCTGCACACGTGCCAGCGAATAATTGGTAAGTGGTTCAATAACCTGGCTTGATTTCTGTCCTGCACTGTCAATCTCTGATTTTACCTCCGCAGTGACACTTTCAATGAAGCCTACTGATATCCCATTCTTTGTTTTTCCTGTTAGTTTGGCTGCCCCGAGTATATTAGTAAATGTTGGCACATCAGCATATTCATTATCCTCAATCGAAGGATAACCGTGCGGTCTTCTTCCAATACGCCTTGAGTAGAACAGGTTGTCATTACCGACATCACCGTCACCAAGTCCTACATTAAAGCTGGTAATACTGCTTCCTTCAATAAAGAAAGGTCTTTTTTCCTCAAAGAAAGTCTCAAAAGCTGTAAGGTTAACTTCTGAGGGGTCGGCTTCTACCTGTCCGAAATCAGGGAAAAGGGTAAGATCGAGGGTAAGGTTATTTGTTACACCTATTTTTGCATCAAGGCCGGCTTTAAATTTAGGATCGCTGCCAGTCTTAAAGGGATTACCTTCTTCCTGCTCATAAGTATTGTAAGAAGCAACCCCATATGGTGTGATATCAAGTTGTTTCCTTGGTTCCACATCCTTCAGGCCACCCAGCTCACCTGCAAGGTGAACAACGCCCGGGGCATCACGTGGGATAGCAGGCCAGAAACTCATTTCCTCATGCCTGAAGATCTGCCTGGCCACTAACATTCCCCAGACTTCGTCAGAGCTTTTCTGGAACCTGAGCTGGGTAAAGGGGATCTTCATCTCGGCTGCCCAGCCCCAGTCATGAACACTTGCTTTTGCCTGCCATATAGGGTCCCAGGTTTCATCCTCGTCCTGACCGTCGTTTGACATAATCATATCGAACCTGACACCTGCCGAACTTACACCAAATACAAACAATGTCCGGAGATCGTGGTAACTGTCAAAACCTATTAAAACCATATCCCCATCAGCATTGTCCCTCCGGCTCATCCTGTTGGTAATGCTGTCAGGTGAGGAGTCGTAAGCTTTAATGGCTACATAAAGGTGTATATCGTCAAAGCATATCTTGAACTCGGTTGGTTGTGATGGCGGGCGGTTCTCATAAGGTTCATGCTGAATAAGTCCACCTTCCCAGTTATTATGTGACCAGGCTTCATCATCGAGATCTCCGTCGATCACAGGAGCATTCTCAATGCGTACGGCTTTATAATACTTTTTCTCTTTTGGCTCATCCTGGCTGTAGGCAGAAAAATGAAGCCCCACAAATAATATGAGGATTAAAGTCAGGTTCTTCATCATAAATTTTTAGCGCTATTTATTCTAAAGACGAACAAGTAACTCTAATGTTGCAGGCAAAATATTGATTCAATCATCATATAATTGCAGGAATTCGTATGAATTACCCTGGTGTTTGAGGAAACGTATGAAGTCATTTTTCGAGATTATCAGCGAGGCAGTATTATCATTGGGATGGAAGGAAAGGTTATCAAAACCGAGAAGTTTTTTATCAATAAAGAGATGAACATGTTTATCGTTGTCGTTTATAAGTCCGAAAGGTGATACCGAGCCCGGGTTCAAACCAAGATATTTCTTCAGTCTTTTTTCTGAGGCGAATGTAAGCTTACCCTGTTTCAGCCTTGATTCAAGGTCTTTCATATTAAGCTTTCTCAGGTGTTCCAGGATTACCAGGTAATGTTTATCGCCTTTATGGTTGCGCAGGAAAATATTCTTGCACCTGCCTGAATCATAATTTTTCCAGTACCTGGTAGCTTCTTCTATTGTATTTACGGGAGGATGTTCGCGGTAGTGAAAAGGTATATCAAGCTTATCAAATAATTCGTAGAGTTCTTTCTGCCCCCTCATTGTTCTGTTACTGTCTTTCTACATACGTAAAATCTATTTCAGCAAGACTGGCCAGATCTTCACCTGCTTCACGGCAATCCTGATCGTCACTTTCGTGGATCCACTGAATTACTACCGGGGTTCCTTCTTCTTTTATTGATTTAACTATCCTTATAATATCAAAAAGGAATTTTGCCGTGGAGGAATTAAAGTATTCAAGGTCTAATTTCAGTATGAAAGGTTTTTCTTCACTGTAAACAGAGTGATCCTCAGCAAGTACATTCCTATATTCTGTCATCCAACCTATGACCGGCTCGTATATTAGCCTTATATTTTCTGGTCTGCTGATGCCCTTGATCATGAATATATTGTCGGAAGGTGATAAAGTTATTTCAGGAATATATTCCGATGATTTTATGTAAAGTTTTTCCATTTTTCATTTCCGTTTATGCAAAGATGCAATTTCCTACCAAATATGACAATTAATCATCTCCAAAAAGTCTGCCTCCTTCATTCTCCTCAAGATATCCTTTGTCTTCAAGCAGGTCATTTCTTTCAGAAGCTTCTACAGCAAGCTGATCACATCTTTCATTACCCGGTATTCCGCTATGGCCTTCCACCCACCTGAAGGTAACGTTGTGCATACGGTAGACTTTAAGGAAACGTCTCCACAGGTCAGAATTCTTTTTCTTCCTGAATGCTTTTCTTTCCCAGCCGAACACCCAGCCATTGTTAACTGCGTCAGAAACATATTTTGAATCAGTATATACAATAACCTCGGAACCATGATGTTTCAATTCCTCCAGTCCCTTTATCACCGCCAGCAGTTCCATTCTGTTATTGGTTGTCAGTTTATAACCTGCTGAAAGTTCTTTCTTATGCTTATCGGTTTGCAGGACCACCCCATAGCCTCCAGGCCCGGGATTTCCTTTTGCTGCACCATCGGTGAATATTGTAATACGTTTGGTCATTATTTTATTTAAGCTGGTAGCATTATACCGGTGTTTGTCATAAAGAGTTTAACTGCTATTGCCAGCAGTATGATACCAAATATTTTTCTTATTATATGTATTCCTGTAGGCCCGAGTATTCGTTCCACCAGGGAGGTTGTTCGTAAAACCACAAATACCACTATCATATTGGCTATAAGTGCAATGAGTATATTCGAGGTGGCATATTCAGCCTTTAGTGACAGGAGTGTTGTTATTGATCCTGCACCTGCAATAAGCGGAAAGGCTATTGGTACAACTGTCCCTCCGGCAGGTGAATCATGTTTGAAAAGTTCAATACCAAGTACCATTTCCAGTCCCAGCAGAAGGATTACTAATGAACCAGCTATCGCAAAGGAGGATATATCCACACCGAACAGTCCCAGCAGCGGTTCACCGGCGAAAAAGAACAGCAGG
>Ga0272441_10008827_pt1 | contig 15806 bp, 26 predicted proteins | sample SSMProp6N_FD_193582 | JGI IMG/M metagenome (GOLD analysis project Ga0272441, IMG submission 193582) | Marine sediment archaeal communities from Little Sippewissett salt marsh, Falmouth, MA, United States - SSM-Prop-6N | ecosystem: Environmental > Aquatic > Marine > Wetlands > Sediment ... | reverse complement strand
TGGATGTGGTTTTCATCGACCCCGAGCGCAACCTGGTGCTGGTCAAGGGCCCGGTGCCCGGGCCGAATCGGGGTCTGTTGATGATTCGTTCCGACAGACGCCTTTACAAGACGAAAGTGAGGTTGACGCAGGCCGGCACGTGAAGCCGGCGATCGTGAAGGCCCACCGCGGCGTCGGAGGGCGACTGGACCGGCTTGAGCAGAGCCCTCCGGGTCTCCAAGCCTCCAGGTCTCCAAGCCTTCAGGCCTTCCTCGGGAACCGCACGATCGCGACAGCTCAACGCAACGACGACCGAGTCAATATCCCTGCTCCGGCCCCCGGCGAAATGGCCCCCGGCCAAAGGCCCCCGGCGAAACGGCCCCGTGCCCGGCAGGCTTCGCAACAGGCCGCGAAGGGTGAGGCGAGATACGACGGATCAACCGTCAGGTGTGCAAAGCGATGATCGAACTGCCTATCTATAACAAGCAAGGCAAGCAGGTGGACAGTCTTGCCATCGACGAGGCGCAACTCGGACACGAGGTGCGCCCGGTCCTGCTTAAGCAGGCCTACGTCATGTTCCACGCCAACCGGCGGCAGGGCTCGGCCCGGACCCGCAGCCGGGGCATGGTCGAGGGCTCCACCCGCAAGCTCTACCGCCAGAAAGGCACCGGCCATGCCCGGATGGGCACCCGCCGCACCAACATCCGCAAGGGGGGCGGCGTGGCCTTCGCCAAGACCAAGACCCGCCAGCAGTTCCGGCAGCGCATGCCCAAGAAGATGCGCCGCCTGGCCAATCGCAACGCCCTGCTCGCCAAGCTGGTGGACAACGAGGTCAAGTGCCTGGACGAATTCGCCTTCGCCACGCCCAGGACCGGCGAGTTGCGGCGGGTCCTGGCCGCGCTGGGCGTGGACCGCACCTGCCTGATGGCCCTCGATCCCCGGGATCGCAATACGGCCCTGTCCGCCCGCAACCTGGAGGATGTGGACACGATCCGCGTGGAACAACTCAACGCCTTCGAGCTGCTCAACCACCGCTACCTGGTGGTGGACCGGGCTTCGCTCCAGGCGTTTCTCGACGGCTCGCTCTGGGCCGGGGCCGACGCTGAGCCTGACGGGAAGGAGGCCGCCTGATGGAAGCCACGACCATCATCCGCAAGCCGCTCATCACCGAGAAGGCGACGTTCCAGTCCACCGAGCTCGGTCGCTACGCCTTCGAGGTCGATCGCCGCGCCACCAAGCCGCAGATCAAGCGGGCGGTCGAGGAGATCTACCACGTGCGCGTCCTCTCCGTCGCCACCCAGCACCGCAAGGGCCAGCTCAAGCGCAACCGGTACGGCTACTGGAAGAGCGCCGGCATGAAGCGGGCCATCGTCAAGATTCACCCCGATGACCGGATTGATCTGTTCTAAGGACGCGCAGCGCACGTGACATTTTCGGGTCCCCGCACCAGGGCCCGGAGAAGGAGATTCGAGATTCCCACTGGTTCCCGGTCTTGCCCGGGACACCCCTGCGAAAGCCGACGACCATGGCCATTCGAGTATACAAACCGACAACCAACGGCCGGCGAAACATGTCGGTCAATATCCACGCCGAGGTGACCAAGAAGACGCCGGAGAAATCCCTGGTGCGCCCGCTGAAACGGACCGGCGGTCGCAACAACCAGGGCAAGATCACCGTGCAGGGCCGCGGGGGAGGTCACAAGCGGCGCTATCGGCTCGTCGACTTCCGCCGGACAAAGGACGATCTGCCGGCCAAGGTCATCGGCATCGAGTACGACCCGAACCGCAGTTGCCATATCGCGCTGCTCGAGTACGAGGACGGCGTTCGCCGCTACATCCTCGCCCCGCAGGGGCTGACGGACGGCGACATGGTGGAGAGTTCGGCCGGCGCCATCGAGCCGAAGGCCGGCAACTGCATGCCCCTGAGGCACATTCCCACCGGCCTGACCGTGCACAACATCGAGTTCGAGCCGGGCAAGGGCGGCAAGCTGTGCCGGTCGGCCGGCTCCGGCGCGCGGCTTTCCAACAAGGAGGGGCGCTGGGCCACGATCGTGCTTCCCTCCGGCGAGATCCGCCAGGTCGCCGTCGAGTGCCGGGCCAGCATCGGGCAACTGGGCAACACCGATCATCAGAACGTCAAGCTCGGCAAGGCCGGCCGCAACCGCTGGCGGGGCCGCAAGCCGAAGGTGCGAGGCGTGGCCAAAGATCACGCCTGCCACCCGCTGGGCGGCGGTGAAGGCCGCTCCAAGGGCGGTCGCGAGCCCGCCAGCGCCTCCGGCACCAAATCCAAGGGAGGCCGCACGCGGCCCCGCGGCAAGTGGACCGACAGCCGCATCCTTCGTCGGCGCAAGAGCAAACGATACGGGCAGTTGAAGATTTGAGGAAGGGCATCGAGGCATCAAGGCATCATGGCATGAGGGTGAAGACCTGAGAGCTCGGACCCTTCAGGTCTCCAAGCCTCACCACTCAGGACTCAGGACAATGGCACGATCACTGAAAAAAGGACCGTTCGTCGATGAGAAGCTTTACCGCAAGGTCGAGCGGCTCAACGAGTCCGGCGCGCGCACGCCGATCAAGACCTGGGCCCGGGCGTGCACCATCGTGCCGGAGTTTGTCGGCCACACCTTCCAGGTCCACAACGGCCGCTCGTTCATGGACGTGTTCGTGACCGAGGACATGGTCGGGCACAAGCTCGGCGAGTTCAGCTACACGCGGCTGTTCCGCGGGCATACGAACAGGAAGGAAGGCGTGAGGATACGCCGCTGAATGGGATTGGCGGCCCTTCGGCCGCAGGAAGCACCCGGTGACCGTCATGGCTTTTCAAGCAATTCATCGACACGCACGCATCGCTCCACGCAAGGCGCGGCTGGTGGCGGACATGATCCGCGGCCTGGCCGTGGACCAGGCGATGACCGCCCTTCAGTTCTCCAAGAAGCGCGCCGCCTGGTACTACAAGGCCGTGCTTAAAAGCGCCATCGCTAACGCCGAGGAGAACGATGCGGACGTCTCCAGCCTCTTCGTAAGCGAGTCGCGCGCCGACGAGGGGCCCACGATCAAGCGCTTTCAGCCCAAGGATCGCGGCCGGGCGCATCCCATCATGAAGCGCACCAGCCACCTCCACATCGTCCTGGACGAGAGGAGCTAACGCATGGGACAGAAGACCCATCCCTTCGGTTTCCGCGTCGGCATCACCGAAGCCCACAAGTCGCGGTGGTACGCCCCCAAGGCGCTGTTCGCCGAGCTGCTCGTGGAGGATTACCGGATCCGGCAGTACGTGGACAAGCGGCTCAACCGCACCCCGCCCTTCGCCGCCGTTTCCGACATCCTCATCGAGCGCACCCGCGAGGAGCTGACGGTGATTGTCAAGACGGCCCGCCCGGGACTGGTGATCGGGCCCAAGGGCGCGGAGATCGACCGGCTCACCCAGGATCTCATGGCCCTCACCGGCCGCAAGGTCTCGATCAAGATCATCGAGATCCGCAATCCCGACACCAACGCCTGCCTCATCGCCGAGGCGATCGCCGAGCAGATGAAGAAGCGGTCCAACTTCCGCCGTCTGCTCAAGCAGCGCTGCGAAGCGGCCATGCAGAACGGGGCCAAGGGCGTGCGCGTTCAGGTTTCCGGCCGGCTCGGGGGCGCGGAGATGTCCCGCAGCTTCCAGACCCGCCTCGGCTCCATTCCGCTTTCCACCCTTCAGGCCAACGTGGACTACGCCTGCGTGCCCAGCCACACCACCTACGGCACGATCGGGGTGAAGGTCTGGGTCTACAAGGGCATGTACACCGACGCCGAAGAAGACCAACTCGAATCGAAGGCCGCCGGGGCCCGGGCCCGGGCCCGCGGCAGGAGATGACCGCGTACCGAACCCCCCGGGCCGACCCGGGCCCGATTGAGTGACAGTGAGGAGTTCATCCGATGCCTCGGATGCCCAAGAGAATCAAGTTCCGCAAACAGATGCGCGGCAAGCTGCGGGGCAACGCCTCGCGCGGCAACTTCGTCGCGTTCGGCGAGTTCGGCCTCCAGTCGCTGGAGGCGCACTGGGTTTCGGCGCGGCAGATCGAGGCCGGCCGTATCGCCGCCCAGCACTTCCTCCGCCGTCAGGGCAAGGTCTTCATCCGCGTCTTCCCCGACAAGCCCATCAGCAAGAAGCCGCTGGAGACGCGCATGGGCAAGGGCAAGGCGGACACCGCTTACTGGGCCGCCCGCGTCAAGCCGGGCACGATCCTCTACGAGATCGCCGGGGTGGAGGAGACGATCGCCAAGCAGGCGATGGCCCGCGTGGCTCAGAAGATGCCCGTGAGGTGCCGGTTCGTGGGCCGTCGCCTGGCGGTGTGAGCGGAAGGTATGAAGGCTTGGAGGCCTGAAGGCTTGAAGGCTTGAGGAAGCAGAATCACCGAAGGAAGTATGAGAATCGCAGGTTCATCATGAAGGCCAAGGAAGTTCACAAGCTCAGCGACGAGGAAATCGACGTCGAAGTCAGTCGGCTTCGCCGCAAGCTCTTCGATCTCCGCACGCAGGCGGTGACGGAGAAGATCCAGGACATGTCGCAGTTCAGCAAGATTCGCGCGGACGTCGCCCGCGTGCTCACCGAGAAGAGCACGCGCGCCAGGGCGAAATCCGCTTCGTAAGCTAGAAGAGGTAGGCTCAGCCGTGTCTGAAGCGAAGGTAATCAAGGTTCCCGATCGTTCCCCCCGGAAGGTGGGCATCGTCGAGTCCGACGCGCGCCACAAGACGCGGAAGGTCGCGATCCACTACTCGGTCAAGCACCGCAAGTACGGCAAGTACGTCCGGCGGCGGACGGTGCTGCAGGTGCACGATGAGAACGAGGTCTCCAGGGTCGGGGACACCGTCGAGGTGGCGGAGTGTCGGCCGGTCTCCAAGACCAAGAACTGGGTCCTTCTGCGCGTGCTGAAGGAGGCGGCGAGGGTTTCCTGAGCGGACCCGCCGCATCTTCACCACCAAGGAGTGAACGATGATTCAGAAGGAATCCAGAATCGAAGTGGCCGACAACAGCGGGGCGAAAGTCGTCCAGGTGATCGGCATCCTCGGCGGCTCCACCGCCCGCGGCCGGCTCACCCGCCGCACCGCCCGGGTGGGCGATCGCGTGGTCTGCTCCGTCAAGAAGGCCCTGCCCAACTCGGACATCAAGGCTGGGGACAAGGTCCGCGCCGTCGTCGTCCGCACCCGCTACCCCACCCGGCGCGAGGACGGCTCCTACGTTCGCTTCGACTCCAACGCCTGCGTCCTCATCGGGGACGACGGCAATCCCAAGGGCACCCGCATCTTCGGGGCCGTCGCCCGGGAGTTGCGCGAGAAGAACTACATGAAGATCGTTTCCCTGGCTTCGGAGGTCATCTGAGATGCCGCGTCACATCCGCAAAGGCGACACGGTGATCGTCACCGCCGGCAACGACAAGGGCGCCACCGGAGAGGTGCTTCGCGTGCTCACCAAGCGCGACCGCGTGGTCGTCCAGGGCGTCAACATGCGCAGCAAGCATCTCAAACCCACCGAGGCCAACCCTCAGGGCGGCATCCTCCGCCGCGAGATGCCCATTCACATCAGCAACGTCAGCCCCGTGGTGGACGGCAAGCCCAGCCGCGTGCGCTTCGAGACCGCCAAGAACGGCGCCAAGAAACGCATCGCGGTGCGCAACGGCAAGGAACTGCACACGCTGCACGGCCCGCGCGGCCGGAAGTGAGACGGCGCCGAACCCTCGGCCCGCCCCAAGGAACGCATTTATGGTTGCTCAAAAAGAACCGCCCCGCCTCCAGAAGCTCTTCCAGGACTCCATTGCCGACAAGGTGATGAAGGAGTTCGGCCTGCGCAATCGGCTCCAGCTTCCGCGGCTGAGCAAGATCGTCATCAACTGCGGCGTCGGCCGCTTCCTGGAGAACCAGAAGCTTAAGCCCGAGGTCCGCGACACCGTCACCGAGACGCTGCGGACCATCGCCGGCCAGCAGCCGATCCTCATCAAGGCCAAGCGCTCCGTGTCGAACTTCAAGGTCCGCGCCGGCGCTCCTTCGGCGATGATGGTGACGCTGAGGCGGGATCGCATGTGGCACTTCCTCGACCGGCTCATCAATCTGGCCATTCCCCGCATCAAGGATTTCCGCGGCCTGAAGGAGTCCTCCTTCGACGTGGGCGGCGCCTATTCCATGGGCCTGACCGAACAGGCCGTCTGGCCCGAGATCAACGTGGCCAACATCACCCTCTCGCACGGCATGCACATCAACATCGTCTTCGAGAACTCCAGCCCCGCCATGAGCCGGTTCGTGCTTCAGGAGCTCGGCATGCCCTTCGTCCGCGCGGAGCCGGTGGGCGCCTGACCGATGAGGCGCCGGCAGAACTGAACGACCCCATCGCCCCAAGGAAACAGTACCGATGGCAAGCAAAAGAGTTTTCGCCCGCATGAACACGCAGCCGAAATACGCCACCCGCAAGCGCAACCGCTGCGCCATCACGGGCCGGTCGCGCGGCGTGTATCGGAAGTTCGGCGTCAGCCGCATCGTGCTCCGCGAGTTGGCCCTTCGCGGCATGGTGCCCGGCATGCGCAAGGCGAGTTGGTAAGGAGAGGCACCCAGGCACCCCGGCAGAAGCCGCATCAGCACCCGCCGGCCCACCGCGCCGAGCTCCGATGCCCCGATGCCTGATCCCCAGATGCCTTTGGAGATTGCAATGTCCCAGCAAGATCTCACCGCTGACATGCTGACCCGGATCCGGAACGCGGTCCGCAACAACGTCAAGGTCGTCAAGTGCCTCAACTGCAAGCTTAATCGCGGGGTGGCCCAGGTCCTCAAGGATGAAGGCTATATCGAGGGCTTTGACGTCATCGACGATGGCCGGCAGGGCCTGCTCAACGTTCGGCTCCGCTACGGCACCCGCGGCGAGCACCTCATCAGCAGCATTGACCGCGTGTCCAAGCCGGGCCGGCGGACCTACGCCGGCGCCCGCAACCTCCCCCGGCCCCTGCAGGGTCTGGGGATCGCCATCGTATCCACCAGCCGGGGCATCATGAGCGATCGCCGCTGTCGCAAGGAGAACGTCGGAGGAGAGGTCGTCGCCATCGTGATCTGATCACCGCCTCGCTCCTTGCCGAGACGAAGGATTTCAAGTCATGTCCCGCATCGGAAAGAAACCCATCACCGTCCCCGACAGCGTCAAGGTCAGCCTGGACCCCAAGGGCCGCTCGATCAACGTCCGCGGCCCCAAGGGCAGTCTGTCCTATGTCTACCGGCCGGAAGTCGCCGTCACCTGGGACGAGAGCGAAAAGACCATCGTCTGCACCATCACCGAGGCGCAGATGAAGATCGGGCAGATGCGCGCCTTCTGGGGCACCGTCCGAGCCCGCATCCAGAACATGATCATCGGCGTCACCGAAGGCTACAGCAAGAAGCTGGAAGTGGTGGGCGTGGGTTGGAACGCCCGGCAGGAGGGGCAGACGCTTCGCCTGAACGTCGGCTATTGCCTGCCCGTGGACATGATGCCTCCGCAGGAAGTGGAGTTCGTCATCAACGGCAGTGTCATCACGGTCAGCGGCCCCGACAAGCAGGCCGTCGGCCAGTTCGCGGCCGAAATCCGCTCCAAACGTCCGCCCGAGCCCTACAACGGCAAGGGGATCAAGTACATCGGCGAGCACATCATCCGCAAGCAGGGCAAGGTTTTCGGGGCCTGACCCAATCGACTTTTTCCCGGCCTGCCGGCCGGAAGAATCGGGCCTCGCAGCCCCAAGGATCACCACGATGGAACGCATCAAGCTCAAGACCATCCGGCGCGCCAGGCGGAAGAAGAGCATTCGCCGCCGCGTGCTCGGCCTGCCCGATCAGCCCCGCTTGACGGTGTTCCGCAGCGCGCGACACATTTACGCGCAACTGATCGACGATCTGGCCGGGCGCACCCTCGCCGCCGCCTCGACCGTCGAGAAGGGCCGCAAGTTCGACAACGGCGGCAATCGCGACGCCGCCGCCGAGGTCGGCAAGGCGCTGGCGGCGCGGGCCCGCGAGGCCGGCATCAGCGCCGCCGTCTTCGATCGCAGCGGATACCGCTTCCACGGCCGCATCAAGGCCCTGGCCGACGCGGCCCGCGAGGGAGGTCTCAAGTTCTAACCCCGACGGGAAGGGCGATCCGGCATCCGCTCTGAAATTCAACGGGCAGGTTTCACAAGGCACTTCTGATGGCTGAATTACTCGACGAAGCAGCAGCAATTGAATCGACCACCGTAGGCGTGTACCGCACCGCCGCCACCGTCAAGGGCGGCCGGCGGTTCAGCTTCTCGGCCATGGTCGTGGTCGGCGACCGCAACGGTCATGTCGGCATCGGCTACGGGAAGGCCAACCAGGTGCCTCCGGCCATCGAAAAGGCCCAGAAGGAGGCCCGGCGAAGGATGAAGGCCTATCCCCTCGTGGGCCGCACGATTCCCCACGTCGTCGAGGGCCGCTTCGGCGCCTGCTGCGTCCGCCTCGTGCCGGCCTCGCCGGGAACGGGCGTCATCGCCGGCGCCGCCGTGCGCGCCCCGCTGGAGATGCTCGGCGTGCAGGACTGTCTGACCAAGAGCTTCGGCTCCAACAATGGCAAGAACCTGGTGAAGGCGGTCATCAACGGGCTGGAGCAACTCCGCTCGCGCCAGTTCATCCAGGATCTGCGCGGCCTGGAGCTGGAGCCCAGCGAGGTGGAGGAGGCCATCGAGCGCGGCCGAGCCCTCGTCGCCGAGGTCGCGGATACGGGCGCCCAGCCGCCGACGGCTGAAGGCGAACCGTCCGAGCCGGGCCTCGAGCCCGAGGCGGGCGGTGAAGGTTGAAGCGACGGGAAAGGCCAGGGGTCTGAGCGGTTCGTTCCGCCTCGACCCCGTTGTTTGAGCCCTGACGGGCTGGAGAGTTTCTCACCATGATGATCCACGAGATCACGGAGAAGATCGGCCGATACAAGACCCGCAAGCGGGTCGGGCGCGGCCAGGGCAGCGGGCACGGCAAGACGGCCGGGCGCGGCCACAAGGGCGCCGGCTCCCGCGCCGGCTACAAGCGCCGCCCCTACTTCGAGGGCGGCCAGATGCCCTTCGTCCGCCGCATCCCCAAGCGCGGCTTCAGCAACGCCCGCTTCCGGCGGCTGTTCCACATCGTCAATGTCAAGGCCCTGGAGGCTCGCTTCGACGACGGCGCCGAACTCGATGCCGCCGTCCTCGCCGAGGCCGGGATCATCCGCGACACCAAGCTCCCTCTGAAGGTGCTGGGCGAGGGCGAGCTGACCAAGAAGTTCAACGTGACGGCGGCGAAGTTCTCGGCCTCCGCCCGGGCCAAAATCGAGGCCGTGGGCGGAACCACCCGGGAGATCGCCCGATCCAAGTGGGAGCGACCGGCCAGGACCGGCGCGCCGGCCAGGAGTGAACAGTCCCCGTAAACGCAGGTCGTTGTCACCCGCGAAGCACAGGCGGCGAATCAGATGCTCCGAGCTTTCATCAACATCTTCCGAATCCCAGACCTGAGGAACCGGGTGCTCTTCACCCTCGGCGTCCTCATGGTCTACCGCATCGGCTTCTGGGTTCCCCTGGCCGGCGTGGATCAGAGCCGCCTGAAGGATGCGGCCGAGCGCGCCTCGGAGGCCTCCACCGGCTTCGGCAAGATCCTGGACTACGCCTCCATCTTCTCCGGCGGATCCTTCAGCCAGTCCACCATCTTCGGCCTGGGCATCATGCCCTACATCACCGCTTCCATCATCTTCCAGCTCCTCCAGACCGCCGTGCCCCGGCTCCAGGAGCTGAAGAAGGAAGGCGCCTCCGGGCAGCAGAAGATCACCGAGTGGACGCGCTATGCCACCGTGGCCATGTGCTTCATCCAGTCGATCATGTGGCTGAAGTTCATGCAGGGCTCGGGCCTCGTCAAGCCGGAGATCGGCAACTCGGCCGTCAGCGCCCTCGTCTTCTTCATCGCCGGCATGACCGGCCTCACCGCCGGCAGCGTCTTCCTGATGTGGCTCGGCGAGCAGATCGACAAGTACGGGATCGGCAACGGCGTGTCGCTGATCCTGACCGCGGGCATCATCTCCCGCATGCCCAACGCCATCATGTGGGTGGCCAAGAACTTCGAGCTGAGCACGCAGGCGGACGCGACGATCGGGCCGGCCGGCGTCATCTTCCTCGCCGGCGCCTTCGTTTTCGTGGTCGCCGGGGCCATCCTTATCACCGTCGCCCAGCGACGCATACCCATCCAGCAGGCCAAGCACACCCGGGGGCGGAAGGTCTACGGCGGGGGCAAGCACTACCTGCCCCTGCGGGTGAACCACGCCGGCGTGATGCCCATCATCTTCGCCACCTCCCTGATGGTCTTCCCCTCGGCCTTCTTCGGATTCCTGAGCACGAAAGCCCTGCAGTCCGGCTCGGCAAACTGGTGGGTGGCCATCACCAGCTTCCTCAACACGCACTTCCAGCGAGGCGCCTATCCCTACATCCTCGTGGAAATCGTGATGATCTACTTCTTCAGCTACTTCTGGACCACGGTGGTCTTCAGCCCCGAGGACATGGCCCGCCAGCTTCGCGACAACGGCTCCTTCATCCCCGGCCTGCGGCCCGGACCGCGCACCGCCGAGTACCTGGAGACCGTGGTGGAGCGCATCACCTACGTCGGGGCCGGGTTCCTGGCCATCATCGCCATCATCCCCACCGTGGTCAGCAATCAGATGGGCATTCCCCTCATGGTTTCCAGCTTCCTGGGAGGCACGGGTCTGCTCATCGTGGTGAGCGTCGGTCTGGATCTCATCCAGCGCATCGAGGCCAACCTGCTCATGCGCAACTACGCCGGCTTCCTCAGCGGCGGCGAGCAGGGGCGGGGAACCCGCGTCCGGAGCGGGAGAAGGTGATGCCAGCAATGTGTCGGATCGCCCATGCCCTGCCGGTTTCAGCGTTGACCGCCCCGTGGCGAGGGCTATCCTTGGTTCCCCCCGGACCGGCTCCATCGGGCCGGCGCCGGACCGAACAGTACGTTTGGGTCTCCAATCGGAGGGAATGACTTGTAACGGGACGGTCAGGAGAGGCAGTGATCGCTCATGGCGAAAGAGGAAAAAATCACGCTCGAGGCCGAAGTTACCGAGGCTCTGCCCGACGCCCGGTTCAGGGTCAAGCTCGAGAACGGCCAGGAGATCCTCGCCTACGTCAGCGGCAAGATGCGCAAGTTCTTCATCCGCATCCTCCCCGGCGACCGAGTGACCGTCGAACTGAGCCCCTACGACATGACCAAGGGACGGATTACCTACCGGCATTAGCAGAGCGATGAGCGATGAGCGATGAGCGATGAGACTTCATCCCCCGCAACGCTCCCAGCCCTTCGCACCCAATAACCAATAACCAACAACTAATAACCAACAACCAACAACCAACAGCCCAAAGCCAAGAGCCTCCCCATGAAAGTCCAAAGCAGCATCAGGAGACGCACCAAGGATTGCCAGATCGTCATTCGGCGCGGCAAGCGGTACGTCATCAACAAGAAGAATCCCCGGCTGAAGCAGCGGCAGGGCTGAGGCAGGCGACCAGGGAACGATCGCTCCCGGCCCGGCGCGGCGCGGCGCACTCTCGGGCCGGAAGGCGGATTGGAGCAGACTTATGCCACGTATTGCAGGTGTTGACATCCCGGAGAACAAGAAGGTCCGCTACGCCCTTCGCTACATCTATGGCGTGGGTCCGAAGTTCGCCGACACCATCCTCGCCGAGGCGGGGATCGATCCCGACAAGCGGGCCCGCGAACTCTCCGACCAGGAGGTGAGCCAGATCACCACCGTCATCGACGCCAACTACATCGTCGAGGGCGCTCTTCGCCGGCAGGTGCAGCAGAACATCCAGCGGCTCCGCGACATCCGCTGCTACCGCGGTGATCGCCACCGCCGGGGCCTGCCCGTGCACGGCCAGCGCACGCGGTGCAACGCCCGCACCCGCAAGGGCAAGAAGAAGACCGTTGCGGGCAAGAAGGGTGTCAAGGGCCACTGATGTCGCCCGTCCCGGCTCCCCGCCGGCCGCGGCGAGTCAATCATTCGTGAGGTTCCTGCCGGCCCGGCGAGAGGCAGATCGGAGAAGGAACCGCCCCAGCGAGAGGTTGTGTTTTTATGGCCAAGAAGAAGAAGATCCGCAGGAACGTCGTCAAGGGAATCGCCCACATCAAGGCGACCTTCAACAACACGATCATCACCATCACCGACCCCAACGGCGAGACCCTCTGCTGGGACTCCGCCGGTACCGTCGGGTTCAAAGGCGCCCGCAAGGCCACGCCCTTCGCCGCGACCCGCGCCGCGGAGAAGTGCGCCAGCAAGGCCAAGCGTATGGGCGTGCGCGAGATCGAGGTCCACGTCAAGGGGCCGGGCTCCGGAAGGGAGTCGGCCGTCTCGGCGCTGGAGAGCAACGGCCTGCATATCACCGCCGTGGAGGATCACACCCCCATCCCCCACAACGGATGCCGGCCCCGGAAGAAGCGGCGGGTGTAACGAAGAGGGCACGAAGGCATCGAGGCACCAAGGCACGAAGCGGCCATTCGCCCGTCGAGCCTCCAAGCCCCAGGCCTTCACGCCTTTCCGACAGCTCGTTCCCCCGCGGGACAGAAGGATCCTCCCGGTCGATCAGCAGGACCGGTTCGGCGTCCGATACCTCGCGGGTTCCTGAGTTCTTCAGGTTTCTGCTGACTTGGCTGGAGTACGACGATGCACGTTAGATGGCGCGGCCTCGAGTTGCCGGCACGGGTCGAGATTGAAGAGAAGTCCAAGACGGGAACCTTCTCGCGGTTCATCGTCGAGCCGTTCGAGCGCGGCTTCGGCACCACCGTGGGCAACAGCCTCCGCCGCATCCTGCTTTCCAGCGTGGAAGGCGCGGCGGTGGTGAAGGTGCGGCTCGAAGGCATCCAGCACGAATTCTCCACCCTGCCCGGCGTGCTGGAGGACGTCACCGACATCATCCTCAACATGAAGGGCCTCGTCGTCAGCCTCGATGCCGACGAGCCCAAGCTCATGCGCCTCGCCGCCACCGGCCCGGGCGAGGTGACGGCGGACCTCATCGAGGCCGACACTGCCGTCACCATCCACAACCCCGACCACGTCGTCGCCACCCTCACCGACGAGGTGGACTTCGAGTGCGAAATGACCGTGGCCAAGGGCCGGGGCTATCAGCCGGCCAGCGAGCAGTACGCCAAGCGCGAGGAGCAGGACATCGGCGAGATCCCCGTCGATGCCGTCTTCAGCCCCGTCCAGCGCGTGCGCTATCGCGTCGAGGACACCCGCGTCGGGCAGAAGACCAACTACGACAAGCTCATCATGGACATCTGGACCGACGGCACCACGACCCCGGAGATGGTGCTCGTCGAGGCGGCCAAGATCCTCCGCAAGCACCTGAACCCCTTCGTGCAGTATTACGAGATCGGCTCGGAACAGGTGTCGGCCGAGGCCAGCGCCGCCGCCAGCGTGGATGAGGATCTCATCCGCAAACTGAACATGCAGATCGCGGACCTGGACATGTCCGTCCGCGCCTCCAACTGTCTGGAGTCGGCCCAGATCCGCACCGTCGCCGACCTTGTGCAGAAGGACGAGTCCGATCTGCTCAGCGTGCGCAGCTTCGGCAAGACCTCCCTCCGCGAGGTGAAGCGCCGCCTGGAGGAGATGAGCCTGTCCCTGGGCATGCACCTTCCCGAGGGGTATCACCACGAGCCGCCGCCCGCGGCGGTGGAATGACATGACCTTCCGTCCGGCGGTCGTGAAAGCGGCCGGCGGGCCTTTTCTCAGGAGCCCTACCATGCGTCACCGAACCTACGGAAGACAGCTCAACCGCGACAGCGAGCATCGGCGGGCGATGCTCCGCAACCTCGCCGCGGGCCTCTTCGAGCATGGGCAGATCGAAACCACCCTGCCCAAGGCCAAGGCGGTGCAGCCTTTCGTGGAGAAGATCATCACCCTCGCCCGGCGAGGCTCGTTCACCGCCCGGCGGCAGATCGAGGCCAGGCTCACCGATCGCCGTATCCATGCCTGGGTCGCCGACTCCAACGTGCCCGACAGCCGCAAGGACAATCCGTACTTCGATCTTCCCCAAGAGAGCGAGATCGAGTTCAACCGGTACGGCGATGTGCGCAAGGCCCCGCGGCTCGTCCAGCACGTCATGACCGTCATCGCCCCGATGTTCGCCGAGCGCGCCGGCGGGTATACCCGCATCGTGCGGACAGGCCGGCATCGCCTGGGCGACGGCACCGACCTCGTGATCCTCCAGCTCGTGGGGCGCGAGGAGGGTCCGGAGATCGGCGGCGGCATCTCACGCCGACGCGAACAGGCCGACAGGCGAACCGCCTTCGCCGCCCGTCTCCGCAAGACCGAGGCGAAGGAAGAGATGAAGGCCGAGCCGGTCGAAGAGGAAGCGCCCGAAGAGGCCGAGACCGCCACTGCCATCGCCGAGCCCGAGGCCGCGGAAGAGAGCCAGACCGAGGCCGAAGCGCCCGAGGAGTCGCCCGCCGAGGAAGAAGAGAAAAAGAACTGATCGTCCGGTTCCGACGTTGCTGGACCATGCAGGCCGCCCTTCGGGGCGGGCTTCTTCGTGGGGCAGGCTATGCCTGCTGCCGGGGCGCCCGAATGCAGCAGGCCGCGGCTTCGCGCGTGCGCTGGCTTCTCCAACCACGAAACGCCCGGAGAATGGACGGCGGCACCACCCGACCGCATGTGCATTGGCCTGTCTGTTCATTCCGGCGGGTCGCCTCAAATGATAGGATGTGCTAACATTGTAGTGGAATCGGATGTTGGCCCGGAGCAATTCCATCTCGGGGACCGAGGATCTCAGATGCGATCGCTGTGGCTATCGGTTGCGTGGGCTCCAGCCCGATGGTCGGTGCCCCGAGTGCAGCCTGGCCATCGCCGCGACGGTTGAGGCACTGCGAGCGAAACGGGAAGCGCGACAATCGGGGCTCCGGCCGCGCTACGGCGTGCTGATCCTGCTGTTGATCGGCTACGCGTTGGCCAACATCCTCTGCGTTTGGCTGGTGGCCGAGGGGGCCATTCGCGCATTCGACGGTGTTCTGTGGTTCTTCACGCTGACCGGGCCGATCCTCGGCGTGGTCCTCCTGCTGGCCTACCAGGCATTTGCAGGCGCAAGGCGGCTCCGGTGGTTCCTCGTGCCGCCTCTCGTGGCCACGCTCGCCTTCGCCGGCTACCTGAATTTCCAGGTTCTGTGCGCGTGCTGGGCAGCTTGTTGATGGGTCTGCCCAGGGATCAGTCATGCAGGCAGGGGGCCTGCGACGCCGCGGCTCGCGCGATGCGCCACAGTCCAATCACCGCCAGCAGCGCGACGATGCTGTGACCGTTGAACTGCTCGAAGTCCTTCGCGATGCCGAAGAACAGGAAGAACGCCAGCAGACCCGCCACGAGCGCCAGGCGATGGCGATCCTCCCATCCCGCGCCGCGGCCGGAAAGTACCCATATCAGCCATAACGTCAGCGCATCGACCGCGCACAGCGCTGCGAGCGTCACGACAAGCGGCGGCCAAGCGTGCTCGGCGCTCAGCGCGATGCCGATGAAGATCACCGGCGTGTTCAGGCAGCCGATGAGAAAGAACCACAGCGCCGACGGCGCCTTGCGCTGCGGCAATGCCGATCTTACTGACGGCCCGGGCAGCCGCCACGCCGCCGCCCCCAGCGCCCCGATCGCCGCGATCGACAGGGCGTAATGCAGTTCCGGGGGCCGGTAGTCCGTCATCCACCATCCCAGCGGCGTCCACAGCAGCAGGTACAGCGCCGCCAGGCCGAAGGTCCAGTCGTTCAGCCAGCGCTGCCCGCGCCGACTGGGATAGAGGATCTCCGCGAGCATCACCGAGGCGGCAATGCTGATCGCCG
>Ga0272441_10008826_pt1 | contig 15808 bp, 17 predicted proteins | sample SSMProp6N_FD_193582 | JGI IMG/M metagenome (GOLD analysis project Ga0272441, IMG submission 193582) | Marine sediment archaeal communities from Little Sippewissett salt marsh, Falmouth, MA, United States - SSM-Prop-6N | ecosystem: Environmental > Aquatic > Marine > Wetlands > Sediment ... | reverse complement strand
GGTCACGGGAAAAGGCGCTCTATCTTTTCAATCGCCTCGGTCTTCAGGGATTCGAGCATTATACGCCCCGGAAGGTGTCGGGGGGGATGCGCCAGCGGTGCGCCCTCGTCCGGACGCTCATGTTTGAACACGAACTGGTTCTCCTCGATGAACCCCTTTCTGCCCTCGATGCCATAACGAGAAGGAGTCTGCAGTCCCATCTTCTCCTCCTGCAGAGCGAGTTTAAAAAGACGATCCTCATGATAACCCACGATGTGGAAGAGGCCCTGTTGCTTGCCGATGAAGTCCTCGTCCTGACCCCCTTTCCCATGGATGTTCGTGAACGTATTGCCCTCGATTCAACGAAGCCGAGAAAGGGAAGCCAGCTGGACCTTCTCACCGTAAAAGAGCATGTCCTTGAAGAGCTCCAGGGGGAGTTGTAAGATGACGCGATCCAAGGGTATATCTCTCGCAATTATACTGGTCATTCTATCGATCTGGGAGCTCCTCTGTCGGGGTCTTGCCGTGCCCGATTTCATTCTGCCCTCGCCGACGCAGATACTTGGCGTTGCCATCTTTCAGTCTCCTGTACTGCTTCCCCATGCGGCGGTTACGGCCCTCGAGATCGTTCTCGGAATAGTTCTTGCGCTCCTGATTGCACTGCCCCTGGCGACGGTAATGTTTTCCCATCCTGCGATCGAAGAGGCCCTGTCACCCTTTCTGGTGGTGTCCCAGGCGATACCGGTCTTTGCACTGGCTCCTCTTCTGGTTATCTGGCTCGGCTACGGTATTGCAAGCAAGGTCCTGATGGCGGCTATCATTATCTTCTTTCCCATCACCGTCAGTCTCCTCGAGGGATACAAAAACTGCGGTGCCGAGTATATGATGCTCTTTCGCTTGATGGGTGCGGGATTCTGGGACACGATGCGCCTTCTCTACTGGCCCTGGGCGCTTCCCTTTTTCTTTTCGGGCTTGAAAGTGGGAGTCACCGTGGCAACGATCGGTGCCGTTATCGGCGAGTGGGTCGGTGCCCAGCGGGGACTCGGCTATCTCATGATTCAGGCGAATGCCAGACTGAAGGTGGATATGGTATTTGCCGCCATTCTGTGGCTCTCGGTCATGGGCCTGACGATGTGGGTCTTTGTTGGTTTCATGGAAAAGAAGTGTATTGACTGGAATAGATAAGAAGGAGTTTTACAATGAAAAGACGTTTTAAAAACTTGATAGTTGCAGGTATTGTTACAATAGTTGTCCTCAGCGCCGTTCCCCTGCAGGCCGCCGAAATGCTCACGGTTATGCTCGACTGGTTTCCCAATGTCGATCATCTTCCCCTTTACGTGGCGCAAGAGGAGGGACTTTTTGCCGACGAGGGACTGGCGGTCGAAATCCTGAGTCCCTCGGCAACCACCGATGCCCTGAAGCTTGCCGCGTCGAATAATGTGGATCTGGCGATCTCCTATGCACCGCAGGTTATCATGGGGGCCTCGGAGGGTCTCGGAATCAGCGTCGTGGGACGGCTGGTGGAGCATCCCTTGAGTGTGCTTCTCTTTCTCGAGGGGAGGGGGATCGAGAAACCGAAAGATCTTGAGGGGAAGATCGTGGGCTACACGGTGCCGGGTATGATGGATATCCTCCTGGAGGCATTCGCGAAGAAAAACGGGATTAAGAAATACGAGCCCGTCAATGTGGGGTTTGCCATTGTCCAGTCGCTGGTAGCGAATAAAGTGGATGCCATCATGGGACCCTACAAGAATTACGAAACGGTGGAACTGGAGGAGAAGGGCTATAAGGCCGGTTATTTCGAACTCATTGAGTGGGGGATTCCCGATTACGATGAACTCGTCTTTATCACCGGGACAGAGGTGCTCGGGGAAAAAACCGAGGCGATCAGGGGGTTTGTCTCCGCTCTGGACCGTGCCATACAAATGACGAGGGAAGATCCCCAAAGAGCGCTCGAAAAATATTTTAGTGCCGTTCCCGAGGCACCCCGGGGAATGGAGACGAAGGCTTTTGCGATAACGCTCCCCCTCTATGCAGGGAATCAGAGTCATGATTCGAAGCGATGGCAGACCTTTGCCGATTTTTCCCATACCTTCGGCCTTATCGAAAAACCGGTCGACGTAACAACAATTCTCTATGAGGTGAAGAAATGACACTCACACCATCGAGTATCTGGAAAGATGTAACTACGATTAGAGAACAATCGCCGCTTGTTCACAGCATCACGAACTATGTTGTGATGAACACGACGGCAAACGCCCTGCTGGCCCTCGGGGCATCGCCGATCATGGCGCATGCAGAGCAGGAAATGGATGACATAGTGAATATTGCCAGTGCACTGGTTCTCAATATCGGGACATTGAGTGATTCCTGGATACAGTCGATGCTTCGAGCGACCCAAAAGGCGAAGGAGAGGAAGATTCCGATCATTCTCGATCCTGTCGGTGCAGGGGCGACGGGATATCGCACTCAAACCGTCTGTGACCTTATAAGGGCTGTTCCACCGACGATTATTCGCGGCAATGCCTCGGAAATTATGGCGATAAACGGGGCAGATGCACGGACAAAAGGTGTGGATAGCACCGATTTATCTGAAGCGGCAGTCGATAGTGCCCATCAGTTGGTTCGTCGAACGGGAAGCGTTGTTTGTATCAGCGGTGAGATAGATTATATTATTGGTGGTGACGATATTATAAAGGTAAAAAATGGTCATTCCATGATGACCAGAGTGACCGGTCTGGGCTGCACGGCGACGGTATTGTGCGGCGCCTTTGCAGCGGTAGATGATCACTATCTGCTTGCCGCGGCCCATGCGATGGCGGTTATGGGTATTGCGGGAGAGATCGCTGCGGAGATCTCCCGCGGTACGGGAAGTATGCAGATTAATTTTCTTGATACACTCTATCAGTTATCAAGGGAAAATATGGACCGTTTGAATTGAACAGCGAGCGCATTCCCCGCTGCTTGCAGAGGGGGAAGCGAGAATAAAAAACAAACATTTTCTTTAACAATCGGAGATTCCCCCCAACAAGTTGCGGGGGGCTTCAAAGTAAAGGATGAACAATGAAGGGATTATACCTTGTAACAGACCGCGATTTATGCGGAAGACTTTCTTTGGAAGAGGTAGTTTCTCAAGCGGCGAAGGCAGGTGCTGCCTGCGTCCAACTGCGTGAAAAGAATATAGCCACCCGTGATTTCATCGAAGAAGCGGGAAGAATAAAGGAGATACTGACTCCCTATAACATACCGCTGATTATTAATGATCGGATCGATGTGGCCCTCGTCGTTAAAGCCGATGGAGTTCATGTCGGTCAAAGTGACATGCCCTATTCCATGGCGAGGAAATTAATGGGACCCCGGTCTATTGTCGGGCTTTCGGTCGAAACATGGGAAGACGTGGAGGCGGCGGAAAAACTCGATGTCGATTATCTCGGCGTCAGTCCCGTTTTTGAAACTCCGACAAAGACGGATACAAAGGGGAGTTGGGGATTGGAAGGGCTGTCTAAAATCAGGGCCTATTCGCGACACCCGCTGGTCGCAATCGGTGGTCTCAACGCTTCCAACGCGAAGGATGTCGTTGTGGCGGGCGCAGATTCTATTGCCGTGGTCTCAGCCATTTGCTCCGCTCCCGATCCATACAGGGCTTCCCTCGAACTGGTCGATATTATCCGATCCGCAAAAGGGTAACAGAGGATTCCGTCACGATGCCCTACGAAAAACTCATCATCTTTGATTACTCGGGGACCCTCAGCCTTGGCGCAGTCCTCTTCGGACGTTCCGACAATATAATGAGATCTTTGAAAGAGTGCGGTTTGACGGATATGGGGGTAAGCAATTCCACTGTATTCTGGGAAGAGATCGTCATGCCCACATGGATGAAGGGGAGTACCACCGCTGCGGGCTATAAAGAGGTAATGAAGGAGAGGATTCTTGAGATAACCTCGGGTGCCATTTCTGAATCACGGCTAACGGAGTCCGTATCCTGCTTTGTCGATAGCTATCTAGACCATTCTGATATCGATAAACGCTGGATGGGGCTTCTCGAAAAGATACAACATCACCGGGAAATAGTGACGGTCATTGCTACCGATCACTATGCCGAAGCCACCGGCTCTATTATAGGGCATTGTGATAGATTAGGGATAAAGGCAGTTCCCCTTAAAACTATTCCTTCGGATGCCGGGGAAAGTCTCTTTGTCGTCGCAAATTCGGCTGATATAGGATGCCACAAGGCTGATATAGAATTCTGGGAAACCCTCCGGTCTGAGCTGAAACCGGAGAAACTGAGTCGTCTATTAATCATCGATGATTTCGGTTTCAATGAGCAGGAGGGGGATGATTATGGCAGCTTTCAAAAGGTGAAGGCCAGAAAGAGTGAAACAATCGGAAACCTGCAAGATGTTTTTTCAACGGTCGTTGATGCCGTTCCTTTTGGTTTTGAGGAAGATAAGGTAGATCATCGGGTTGAAAAGGGATTGAAAAAAAAGGAAGCGATTTTTGGTGACGATGTCCGGTATGCCACGAAACGTATAGAGCGGTTTATACGTGGGGGAAGGGCGCCTTGTTGATTGTTTTGTGAAGACCTGTGACAGTATTATTGTAAAGGGCTTTATGAATTCCCTTTGCCTTTTCTTTCTTATGGAAGGCGTTACGATCCATTCTCGATTTACTTGCAGACATCAACCCACTCGGCGCCGGTGATATGACAGAGTTCATCCGGTGTAATTTCGATGCAGGAATTTCTGGAGCCTGCGGCAGGGAATACCCGCGCGAATCCTTTCAGACTGAGGTCCAGGTAGACATCCATTTCATCCTTCAGACCAAAGGGGCAGACACCGCCCACGGGGTGTCCCGTCTTCTCGGGTACCTCTTCGAAGGACATCATCTTTGCCTTTACATGAAACTGATCTTTGAATTTTTTGTTATCCGTCCTGGCATCACCCTTTGTGACGACCAGAATATCGCGGTCCTTCAGCTTGAAGGCCAGTGTCTTGGCGATCAGCGCCGGTTCCACGCCGAGTGCCTGTGCCGCCTTTTCGACGGTTTCGGTACTCTCGTCTAATTCCCTTATTTCAAAGTCGAGGCCCTGTTCCTCGAAAAATGCCCTCACGCTTTCAACGCTCATAACTTGTCTCCTTCCATAACCCGTAACGAAGATAGAACGCCGTGACGAAATACCAATTCCCGTCGTGAAAGTCAATCTCCGTCTATTTTTGCCCTTACTGTTTTGACCGGGAGTGCACCCGCAAGCCCCGCCTTGTAGGTGGAGTAAGGGCGCAATTAAAAAGGAATATACTATTCACCTTCGGCTCATGAATCCTCGATTCCTTACCGGGAAGCTCCGCCCTTTGTGTGGAGGAGTTTCATATTGACACCAGAAGTTCTCCCTGTTAGTTAATGGATCAATAAACCAATCTCAACCAATCAGTTGTAAAATGATACTATAAGAGGTTTTTATGAGCATAGAGATGTGGGTAGCCTTCGTCATCGCGGCGGCGATCGTTCTGGTGATACCCGGTCCGACAATTCTCCTGGTGATCAGCCAGGCAATTGCCCATGGACGAAGGTCGGCGCTACCGCTCGCCGCAGGCGTAACGCTTGGTGACTTTACGGCGATGACGCTCTCTCTTGCCGGCCTTGGTGCCATTATGGCGGCCTCGGCGGCGCTCTTCACACTTTTGAAGTTTGCTGGCGCGGGGTATCTTCTCTATCTTGGTGTTCGACTCTGGCGTTCGAATACGGAAGAGGATAAAATCATTCCTATCGCCGACGAATCGAAGCGGTCACTCTTCAAGGGGGCCTTCGTGGTAACTGCCCTGAATCCCAAGAGCATCGCCTTTTTTGTGATTTTCCTGCCGCAGTTTGTAAACTCCGATAGTCGGATATTGCCCCAACTGTTGCTCCTGGGGACTACCTTTCTCATTCTTGCCTTTGTTAATGCAGCACTCTATGCTTTCTTTGCCGGTCATCTGCACGACAGGATGGAAAGCCAAGGGGCACGCCGCTGGTTTCATCGCTGTGGAGGAAGTGTTCTTGTTGGAGCAGGTATTTTTACCGCCGCTCTTCAACGATCTTAATAGACATTTCCTGTTTTTTAAAAGTTGAAGATTCCCTGCAAGTTATTGCGATGAGCTTTAATTTTGTCGATTCGAAGAATCGCCATACTTCCGTTGATTCCTACCGTTACAAAAAATACCGGGGGAGGCGCACCCTGTTATCGAGTCGTTCGAGTCCTGCTTTCTTTGCAAAATCGAGGGCATTGTGAAATTCTGATTGTGTGATTGAACGGTTTATCAGTGCATCGTCTTTTCCCCGGTAGCAGGGCCTATACTGATCCATTATATTCACGTAGGTATTCGGCGATATCTCCTTCGCAAGGAAATTCATGACCTCTTCCGTGTTTGCCACATCATTGGGCATGACGAGATGGCGGACAAGGAGCCCTCTCAGGGCGATTTCCCCTTCGTCCGTCGCAAGATCGCCCACCTGGCGGTGCATTTCTCTGAGGGCCTCTTCTGTCCTTTCTCGGTAATCGGGTGTTTCGCAGAACCTCTCAGACCAGGTCTCGTCCCAGAATTTGAAGTCGGGCATATAGATGTCAACGATACCGTCCAAGATTTTCAGGGTTTCGACACTGTCGTAGCCCCCGGTATTATAGACCAGGGGTATATTGAGACCCTTTCCCGCTGCCAGTTTGAGCCCCTCCAGTATCTGGGGGACCACGTGTGTCGGGGTAACGAAATTGATATTGTGGCAGCCCTTTCTTTGCAGACGAAGCATAATCGCCGCCAGTTGTTCAGGCTCGACCTCGACCCCCTCGGCAAGGTGGCTGATCTCGTAGTTCTGGCAGAAGGAGCAGAGAAGATTGCAGGAACTGAAAAAGATGGTGCCCGAGCCGGAACTTCCTACCAGAGGAGCCTCCTCTCCGAAGTGGGCATTGTAGCTCGCTATCCGTGCTTTCCTTCCCGTTTTGCAGTAACCCCGCTCGTCAGCGAGCCGGTTCACCCCACAGCTGCGGGGACAGAGACGGCATTTCTCCATAAGTCCGAGCGCCCGTTCTATTCTCTCGTCGAGTTTTCCTTCGTCGTAGAGTTTCAGGTATGATGGTTTATTCATGTACGATCTATACGTCTGATCTTTTTATGAAAGAAAATGTACCTGCAAATTCCGAGATTTGCAAGGGAATTAGGTGATACCGCACCGTAATGTCTCAATGAAAAAGGCGTGCAGGAATTGCATTCTTCAATCTTCATAATCATGGTTGAACTGAACAGCGAGCATTAACCCATTGCTTGCAGCAGGGTTAGCGAGCGAATAAAAAAAATTTTTCCTTAACAGTCGGAGATTCGCCGCAACTTGTTGCGGCGAGATTCAAGAAAAGTTCATCTGTGATGATCTTTTTCCTTGACTTTGATTTATGTTTATATTTATGATTCCATCGTTTGATGGAATCATGGTATGGTAAAAGGAAATGGTCGTTTCCGGGGGGGGATTCCATTTCATATCTTTCGTTACAGCGTCGCAAGAGCCATTGATGAGGTGGCCGTCTTGTCCTTAATTCATGTTGCATATAATGAGCAATTCGATCTCGTCCGCGAGATTGAGGAGGGGTTGGATTGCGTAAGGATATGAAGGTGTTATTTGCTTTAAAAAAGCGACAAACAGAAAGGAGGATTCAGTATGGTAGGTATTACATCCTACGGGGGGTATATCCCTCGCTACAGGCTCAGCAGGATGGTCGTCGTCCAGAATATGGCCTGGTATTTTCCCGTTATCATGGCAGTTGCCGGCGGGGAAAAATCGGTGGCCAACTGGGATGAAGACGCCGTCAGTATGGCGGTAGCTGCGGCCTATGACTGCATGAGCGGTAAAGACAGAAAGGCCCTGGACGGTGTCTATCTCGCGTCCACGACGCTTCCCTTTGCCGACCGACTCAATGCAGGTATCGTTGCGTCAGCCCTCAATATGAAGGAAGAGGGCGTTTCAAACGCTGACTTCAGCGCCTGCACGAAAGCCGGCACAACGGCGGCAATCTCGGCCCTGGAGTCGATCGAGGCAGGCAAGAAGGACAGTGTCCTTGTTGCCGCAACCGATCAGCGCAGGACGAAGATGGCAACCATGTTTGAGATGTTCTATGGGGATGGGGCAGCATCCCTGCTCTTCGGAAGAGACGATGTCATAGCGGAATTCAAGGGCAGCTATTCCGTGAACTGTGACTTTGCCGATCATTACAGAGGCGCCGGTAAAGACTTCGATTATGGCTGGGAAGAGAGATGGCAGCGGGATGTCGGCTACGGCAAGATTATACCCGAGGCGATAGCGGGATTTCTGAAGAAATCCGGGATGAAGATCGAGGAATTCGACAAGGTGATATATCCCTGCTACTTCGGCGGCACCCATAAGGGTATTGCCAGAAAACTCGGCATCGACAAAGAGAAAACACAGAACAATATGCATGCCCTATGCGGTGATACCGGCACCGCCCATCCCTTTGTGATGTTCGTGGCGGCACTGGAAGAGGCGAAACCCGGCGATAAGCTTCTCCTGGCAAGCTTTGGTCAGGGGTGTGATGTTCTGGCCTTTGAGGTAACCGACAAGATCAAGGATTTCAAGGGTCCGAGGGGTATAAAGGGGTCGCTTGCAAACAGGGTGGAACTGGCGAGTTATCAGAAGTTCGCAAAGTTCAGAGATCTTATCGTTGCCGATCTGGGAATCAGGGGCGAGGCGAATCCAAATACCGCGCTGACGGTGCTGTGGAGAAGACGGAAGATGCTCTTCGGATTAGTCGGTGCGAAGTGTAAGAAGTGCGGAACACCGCAATTTCCCGCCATGCCGGTCTGCGTCAATCCCGATTGCTGGGGGGTCGACGATTTCGAAGAATATGAATTCGCCAACAAGGATGCAAAAATCCTGATGTTTACCGGAGATATGCTTTCTGCATCCGTTGATCCACCTGCCGTATACGGTTTGATTGGATACGAGGGTGGCGGAAGAACCATGCTTGACTTCACCGACTGCGACCTCAATCAGGTACAGGTGGGTATGAATGTCAAGATGTCTTTCAGAAAGAGATATGCCGACGATATGCGAGGCTTTACCGGATATTTCTGGAAGGCCGTTCCGCAGATTGAAGGAGGTGAGTAATATGGCTACAGGAATAAGAGATAAAGTCGCAATCCTCGGTATGGGATGCACGAAATTTGGCGAGAGGTGGAATGACGGTCCCGAAGAACTCATGGTCGAGGCATTTCAGGAATGTATGAAAGATGCGGAAATCGAAAGAAAAGATATTCAGGCGGCCTGGCTGGGTTCCTGTTTCGATGAGGTGGGTGTGGGAAAGAGCGCGCTTCCCGCGTCGATGACGCTTCGTCTCCCCAACATATCGGTCACCCGTGTGGAAAACTACTGTGCCAGCGGCACGGAAGCCTTCAGGGGTGCGGTATACGCTGTGGCATCAGGTGCCTGCGATATCGCACTGGCGATCGGTGTCGAGAAATTGAAAGATATAGGCTATGGTGGTCTGCCAGAGTTCAGTTCTGCCATGGGGATGCTTAATAACCTCTGGATGGCCAATATGACGGCACCGGGAGGGTTTGCCATGCTTGCCACGGGATATGCCGCGAAATATGGTCTCGATATCAATGACGTTAAGAAGGCAATGGCCCATGTGTCGGTTAAGAGTCACGCGAACGGTGTTCTGAACCCGAAGGCACACCTGAGGAGAGCGGTAACCGAGGAGCAGGTTTTGAATGCCCCCCAGATTGCCTATCCGCTGGGATTGTTTGACTGCTGTGGCGTGAGTGACGGTTCTGCCTGCGCCATTGTGACGACACCGGAGATTGCCAAGTCTCTCGGCAAGAAGGATCTCGTGACCGTCAAGGCTCTCCAACTCTCGCTCTCCAACGGAACGGAATTTGCCTACGATTGGGACGGCGCCCATTTCGTAACGACGTCGAAGGCGAGTACTGAGGCATATGAAGAAGCGGGAATAACAAATCCGAGAGAAGAGATAAGCATGATGGAAGTCCATGACTGCTTCTCCATTACGGAACTGGTTACTATGGAGGACCTTCATATATCTGAACGAGGTCAGGCACCCAAGGATATTATGGACGGGTTCTATGATCTTGACGGTAGTGTCCCCTGTCAGGTTGACGGAGGATTGAAGTGCTTCGGTCACCCCATCGGTGCGTCGGGACTCCGTATGCTCTATGAGATGTATCTGCAGCTGCACGGACGGGCAGGAGACCGACAGCTCAAAGATCCGAAATTTGGTCTGACACACAATCTGGGCGGATTCCCCTTCATGAATGTGTGCAGTGTGGCCATTATCGGGAAATATGACGCATAGCGCGAAGCGCAGTTCCTACAATAAGGAGGTGACTTATGGCTGATTTATCGAAGGTCGGTACGGAGTATTCGCCGATTACCTGGGAAGTGGAACGGGGGAAAATCAGGGAACTTGCGAAGGCGATCGGAGATCCGAACCCCATATATCTTGACAAGGATGCGGCCGTTGCAGAGGGGTATGAAGATACACCTGTTTCCCCGACCTTTCTGACCGTACCCATGATGTGGGCCGACAAGATGCCCGCCGTGATCAACGATCTCAAGATCAACTTTATGATGGTGCTCCACGGGGAAGAGGAATATGAGTACTATCAGCCGATCTATCCGGGCGATGTTATCACGGGCACTCCGAAAGTAACCAAGATGGAGGAGAAAACGAGTAAATCAGGCTCCAAGATGGACATGGTTACCATGGAGGTTGTCTACACCAATCAGAGGGGTGAAAAGGTGGCAAAGGCCCGCTCACTGCTCGTTGAGAGGAAATAGGAGGATTCCCATGACGCAAGTGATATATTATGAAGATGTCAATGTGGGCGATGCGATGCCCGAACTGGTCAAGGGGCCTCTTCAGAAACTTCAGCATGTAATGTATGCCGGGGCGTCAGGTGATTTCAATCCTCTCCATACGGATGACGACTTTGCCAAGGCCGTCGGTATGAAGGATGGTGTCATCGCTCATGGTATGCTGATCATGGGTATTGTGGGGCAGGCCATTACCGGATGGATTCCCCGGAAGGATCTGAAGAAGTTTGGCGTTAGGTTTGCCGGTATGACAAAACCGGGGAATACGATTTCGGTAACGGGTTCGGTAACCGATAAACGTGTCGATGACGGTAAAAACATCATTGTCTGCGAAGTTGCAGCAAAGGATGAAAACGGTGACGTCAAGGTTACCGGTACATTTGAAGCGGCTCTGCCGAGCAAAGCCTAGAGTAACCAAGGGATAGGCTGTCAGAACTGCGGGAGTACGATCAGAATCTCCGTTGGAAGTTTTTCGGGAGCGAAATCTCGTCCCCTTTCCTGACAGTTCCTATTTCTTATGACACGAATGGAGGAGGGAATATCTATGTCAACAATTGATTTTACGGGAAGAGTAGCAATTGTAACAGGTGCCGGTGCCGGTCTGGGAAGATGCCATGCCCTCGGGTTGGCGAAGCGTGGTGCCAAGGTTGTTGTGAACGATCTGGGCGGTACGAGAGATGGAACGGGATCCGATGATTCTGCGGCAAATAAGGTTGTCGAGGAGATCAAGGCCGCCGGCGGCGAAGCCGTTCCCAACTATGACAACGTGGCCACGGTTGCCGGTGGCGAGAACATCGTGAAGACGGCAATAGACACCTACGGCAAGGTGGACATACTGGTTAATAACGCCGGCATTCTCAGGGACAAATCCTTCGTCAAGATGGATGAGGAGAGCTGGGACGGCGTCATGGCCGTGCATTTGAAAGGTGCCTACTGTGTGACGAGGCCTGCCTTTATCAGTATGAGGGAAAACGGTTACGGAAGAATTGTGATGACCACATCCGGCGCCGGTCTCTTCGGTAATTTTGGGCAGACAAATTATAGTGCCGCAAAGATGGGTCTTGTTGGACTCACCAACGTTCTCAAACTTGAGGGAGCAAAATATAACATCAAGACCAACGTGATAGTCCCCGTTGCTGCATCACGTCTCACGGAAGATGTGTTTCCACCGGAATTGTTTGAGAAGATGAAACCGGACTTCATTACCCCTGCCGTTCTTTGCATGTGTGCAGAGGAGTGTGAGGACTCCGGCATGTTCATCAATGCCGCACTCGGTTATTACAGCCGGTCGGCGATTGTTACGGGTCCCGGGGCGATACTTTCGGACGGCAAGAAGGTGCCGACGCCGGAAGAGGTGATGGAAAACTGGGGCAAAATCACGAGCATTGAGAATCCCCAATATTTCGATCAGCTTCCCGAGATGTTCGGTGTCTTAGGACCATTACTCCAGTAGAACGATGAAAGGCCCGGCCGGGTTATCACCGGCCGGGCATCTGTATGTGAAGCTCACCGCCCACAGGGCGGAGCTTCCCGGTAAAGAGTAGCTTATTTATATTGCGCCCCTTGACACCGCCTGCAAGGCGGGGATTACGGGGGCGCACCCGGTCAGTAATTATAACGAGAAAAATAGAGCGCTGTTTTATCTGTAGGGGTTACTTTAACGTGATAAAGGTCTAACGTCGGTTTTATTGATAACACCATCGATCGATGGAATTACGGTTTGGAATGAAGAAATGGAAACTACCTTAGAAAAGGCACGGAAAGATCCGGAATCAATGAAGGGGAAAATCCTGGCCGTTGCACGAAGAATGTTTGGTGAATACGGATTTCACGGTACTACCATGAGAATGCTTGCAAAGGAGGTGGGAATCGACATCTCGACGCTTCATTATCACTGGGGTGAAAAAAAAGAACTTTACGAGGCGGTCATTATCGATATCAACAATGACCTGCGCGAGAAGTTGATCGAGGTCGAAGAGGTCATACACGGACGCCCGCTCAAAGACCGCGTGGCAATCGGTATCGATATGATGATGGATTATCTCTTTGATCATCCGGAGATATCCAGCATGGTCATGTTCCGGTATTTTGCGAAGACGCGGCATGATGTGCCCATGGATTTCAGGGTTCCCGAGTTTACGATAGAGATCGTCCGATCCATGGGTTTGAAAGAAGACAAGGAGAACCGTTCCTTTTCAATGGCCTCCATCTTAACGGTTATGAATTCGATGCACAGTTTTGTCTCGGGGGAGGAATCCTTTCGCCCTATGCTGAAACTGAAAAAGAAGGATTATATGGAGTTGGTGAAGGAGACCGCAAAATATATCTTTGTAGCCGCTTTCACTCAGGACGAGGAAGAAGAAAAGTAGCTGGCGCTATGTGACGACTGTTCTTGTGGGGGAAAGGACGGTTGCAGCTATCCGCCGCATAACGAGGCGAATGCTCTTGCTTTTCAGTTCACGTAAATAGTCGAAGGAGAAAAAAGGATGGAAATTATAAACTATACGGAAGAACACAGAATGTTCAGGGATGCATTGAGAAAATACCTTGAAAAGGAAGTCATTCCATACGTGGAAGAGTGGGAGGAGGCAGGTATTACGCCAAAGAGTGCCTGGAAAAAGTTAGGCGAGCAGGGTTTTCTCTGTATGGATGTACCCGAGGAGTACGGTGGCCTGGGGGCGGATTTTCTCTACTCCGTCATTATGGCCGAAGAGATGACACGGACGAATCATTCGGGGCTCTGTACGGCCCTGCATAGTGATATTGTCGTACCCTATATAACGGCCTTCGGTTCCGATGAGTTAAAGAAGAAATACCTCCCCGGTTGCGTTTCGGGTGATACTATCGCGGCGGTTGCCATGACCGAGCCGAACACGGGAAGTGACCTCGCCGCCATGAAGACCACGGCGATAGAGGACGGTGACGATGTTATTATTAATGGCCAGAAGACCTTTATCAGCAATGGGATAAACTGTGGAATTGTCGTGGTGGCTGCGAGAGATCCGGAGGTGAAGAGTCCCTATGCCGCCGTGGACCTCTTTGTGGTCGAGGATGGCACCCCCGGCTTTGAAAAGGGTAAGCAGATTAAAAAGATCGGGTGGCACAGTCAGGACACCGCCGAACTCTACTTTACCGATTGCCGCGTTCCCAAGACAAATCGCCTCGGTGCGAAGGGAACGGGATTTCTGCACCTGATGGAGAAACTGCAGCAGGAACGGTTGATGTGTGCCATCGGTGCCGTTGCCGCTGCAGAGTATATGCTTGAGATCACCATTGAATACTGCAAAGAGCGAACGGCCTTCGGCAAACCTATTTCCAAATTCCAGAACAGCCAGTTCAAGATTGTCGAGATGGCGACGGATGTGAAACTGGGAAGAACCTTCATGGACAAACTGGTCGTGGAACACATGGAAGGGAAAAATGTCGTGATCGATGTCTCCATGGCAAAGTACTGGACCACCGATATGGCCTGTCGTGTTGCCGACGAGTGCGTTCAGCTTCACGGGGGATACGGCTATTGTGAAGAATATCCGATAGCACGAGCCTGGAGAGATATCAGGGTCACGCGTATCTTCGCGGGAACCAATGAAATCATGAAGCAGATCGCCGCCAGGTTTATGGGCTTATAGGGGGGTGCTCAGAGGGCTGAAATGGTCGTCTATGTATAAAGGAGGGACGGTATCATGGCAGGACCGCTTGCCGGGTTGAAAATTCTCGATTTTACGACGTTACTTCCGGGACCCTTTGCGACAATGAATCTCGCCGATCTGGGAGCAGATGTGCTCCGTGTTATTTCAGGATCCCGCCCTGATATGGCATCATTTGCACCCCCCTTTCTTAAGGGTAGCGATATTTCCTTTACCGTGCCTTTCATGCAGCGCGGCAAACGCAGCATGACCCTCAATCTCAAGGATCCCCGGGCGGTAGCTATAATCCATCGGCTTCTCTCCAGCTACGACATACTGATCGAGCAGTTCCGCCCCGGCGTCATGGCGAAATTCGGCCTCGATTATGAGAGTCTGAAGGAATTGAATCCCGCCATCATCTACTGTTCAGTAACGGGATACGGCCAGGACTCCCCCCTGAAGGGGAAGGCGGGTCATGATATCAATTATCTGGCACGCTCGGGGCTCATGTCCTACTCGGGCAGGAAAGAATCGGGTCCGTCTCTCATGGGGATGCAGATTGCCGATATTGCCTCGGGATCGTTGAACGCGATCATCGGTATCCTTGCCGCCGTCGTGAGCCGAAACACGAGCGGAGAGGGCCAGCACATCGACATCTCCATGACCGATGGTGCAATCGCCTTCAATGCCCTGGTTGGTGGTGCCCATCTCGTCGACAATATAGATCCGGGACGTGAAGACTTTCTCTTAAACGGCGGGTCCCTCTACGATTTCTATGAGACAGCAGACGGAAAATATCTGAGTTTCGGCGGTCTTGAACCGCAGTTCTTTACCGCTTTCTGCCAGGCCATCGGCCGGCCCGACCTGATAGCGGTCGGTGTGGCGCCTGCGGATATCGGTGATGTCAAGGACGATGTAAGAGCTGTTATGCGCTCAAAGACCATGGATGAATGGCTCTCGATATTCGAGAATTACGATGCCTGCGTGGAGCCCGTGCTCTCACTTTCAGAGGCACTGAACGATCCTCATACAACAAAGCGTAATCTGGTGGTGGAAGTGGATCTTCCCGGGGGGGGGACAATGAAACAGCTTGCCAATCCTATCAAGTTTTCGGGAACACCGCAGGAGTATACAAAGGTCGGTGTCCCGGCGGGTACCCATACGAGAGATGTTCTGGGTGAGCTGGGATATACCGAAGCAGAAATTGACGACTTTGAAAAGGAGGGTCTCTTTAATTAGCGATCGATTACCTTTCCGTACAGGCGACAGTAAGAGCGGAGAGGGGGGCGGATGCCACTGCGGGGGGGTATCAAAGAGAAGCTCGACGCGAA
>Ga0272441_10008825_pt1 | contig 15810 bp, 15 predicted proteins | sample SSMProp6N_FD_193582 | JGI IMG/M metagenome (GOLD analysis project Ga0272441, IMG submission 193582) | Marine sediment archaeal communities from Little Sippewissett salt marsh, Falmouth, MA, United States - SSM-Prop-6N | ecosystem: Environmental > Aquatic > Marine > Wetlands > Sediment ... | reverse complement strand
GTTCTTCAGGTTTGCCGATGGCTTTTTCCAGGTCCGGGCAGACTGGTATTCTGCCGAGAAAGGGCACAGAATCCGCGGCTGAAAGTTCAGCTTCAGAAAGGCTTCTTTTCCCGGCTTCATCTGAAACCATGTTTTCCACAACCCCGGCCACCTTCATGTTCAGGTTTACAAAAACATCGAGAAGCCGTTTCACGACCCGGACGGAGACAACCGAGGGAGTGCTAATAATGAGAATCTCACTTTTCCGGATATACCGGATTAAGTCCAGAACTTCATCCCCGATCCCGGGGGGCATATCAATAATCAGATAATCAAGGTCTCCCCAGATGGTGACAGCAAGGAGTTCGAGAATTGCATTGGTCACATCCGGGCCCCGCATAGGAACACCTTGCTCACCGGTAAAGGCTGCGATGCTCATAAACTTCAAGCCGAAGGCTGCCTCCAAAGGGAGTATTCCCGCATTTTCCTCAGGAAATGAAAGCTCAGCACCAAGAAAAAGATGGTCCGAAGCACCATAAAAATCAAAATCCAGAAGGCCCGTCTTCTTCCCCTGCTTTGCAAGGGACAGGGCTGCAGCAGTGGACAAACTGCTTTTTCCCACTCCCCCTTTTCCGCTGGCAAAGGCAAAAATCCGTCCCACATTCTCAAACCGCTTATCCAGGACATACTGCCGGGGATCAAAATTCTCAGTTATATCAAAGCTCATGGTACTCTAACTCTTTAATATATTAATAGATTTTACGGTCACACCTCTGCCTTTACTGATAAGAAAGTCAGGGCTCCCGCACTGAGGGCACTGCATATACACATGGGCAGCTTCCGGAAGAAAGTGAATCGATTCCCGTTCGTCCTCGGTTAAATGGGGAAAGGATTTCAGGGTCCATTCCTTTTCGCACACATTACAGCGGAACAAAGCAGGCTCTGTCTCAATTGAAAAAACGGTGTCCTGAAACGGAGTATCCTTTGTAAGATTTTCCAGACCGCTCTGAAAAATATCAGGATCCACATCCTGAAGTTCCCCGAAGAGGACAGTAACTTTCTCCACATTTTTCGGATTTTCACCCTTAATGTTCTCTTTAACCGCCTCTAAAACAGCTTCAGCCAAAGCCCATTCATGCATAATTGACCACTTCCTTACTTTAACCGGACTATTGGTAATATATTTGTTTCCAAGAGTCAAGGCAGCAGCCTCTTGACCTTCACTCCCTGCCCTGTTATAGAACATAATCATGCCTGCTGCTCAAAGCAATGGTGAAAATAAAGTCAGAAAAAGCTTTACCTTCCGGGGAATAATTCAGGGTGTAGGTTTCAGGCCCACAGTGTACAGGGCGGCAGTATCTCTGGACCTTGCCGGATATGTTCAAAACCGCAGGTCCGAGGTGGTTACTGAAATAGAAGGCCCGGAAAACCAGGTAAACCGGTTTCTTCCGGAATTAGATGCAATTCTCCCCTCCGCCGCTGAAGTAACAGAGATAATGGAAAAAACCCTTCCTGTAAAAGGGGAGATGAATTTCATTATTGCAGAAAGCAAATCGGAAAACTATACTTTCCCTCCTATTCCCCCGGACCTTGCCATCTGTGCGGAATGCGCTCGGGAACTATTTGATCCTCAAAACCGCAGATATCTTTACCCTTTTATCACCTGCACCCAGTGCGGTCCCAGGTATTCGGTTGTGGAAGATACTCCTTTTGACAGGGAAACGACCTCCATGATCGATTTTCCCCAGTGCCCGGAATGCCTTAAAGAGTACACAGATCCCATGGACAGGAGGTTCCATTCCCAGACCAATTCCTGCGCTGTATGCGGCCCCCGGCTCTCCCTCGTGACCAATACCGGAACTGCTGTTCCCGGAGATCCTGTCCTTAATACAATTCGCGCCCTGGCTGAGGGGAAAATCGCTGCTATCCAGGGGATCGGAGGATTCCACCTGGCAGTGTATCCATTTTTTGAGAACGCAGTGCTGAAACTGAGGCAGGACAAGGAGCGGAAAAGGAAACCCTTTGCCCTTATGGTCCGGGACCTTTCCGAGGCTGAACGCCTCTGCCGGCTGACAGAAAAAGACTGCTCCCGGCTGAAAAGTCCTGAATCACCGATCCTGATTATCCCGGAAAAACCGGACAGACCTGAATATCTGAGACAAGTATCTGAGACCGGAACCCTGGGTCTGATGCTTCCCTACACCCCCCTCCATCTGCTGCTGTTTTTTCATCCTGAAGCTGAGATACCCTACAGGCATCTGATTATGACCAGCGGCAACTACCGGGGAGAGCCCATCCTTACAACACCGGAAGAGGTTCAGGATGTCTTGGGAGATGTGGCTGATCTGATACTGTATAACAACCGGAGAATTATTTTTCGAAATGATGATTCCGTACTCAGGTCCCTTCCTGAGCAGGAACCGAAGCACGGGCACACAGATCTGAGTTTTCTCCGCCGGTCCAGAGGTTACGTTCCGCGGATTCTTTCTCTTCATACCCCGGTTGAATGTCCGACCCTGGCCCTGGGCGGGGACCTGAAAAGCGCTCCCGCCTTTGCCCGGGAAAAGAGTATCTATCTGTCCCCTTATATCGGGGACTTGGAAAACCAGGCAACCTTCACGGCTTTTGAGGCCCAGATTGATAAAATCCTCCGCCTCTATCAGATTGAACCAGAACGTCTGGTCTATGACCTGCATCCTGATTACTATTCCACCCGGTGGGCCGAACAATGGGCGTCGGAAAAGAACATCCCGCAAAGAGTACAGGTTCAGCACCACCACGCCCATATTCTCTCGGTTATGGCTGAACATAATCTTGATGAAAGTCTGGGCCTTTCCTTTGACGGAACCGGCTTCGGTCCTGACGGTACAATATGGGGGGGGGAATTTCTCCACGTCCGGAGGGATTCCTTTACAAGGATCGGAAGGTTCTCTCCCTTCCTCCTTCCCGGCGGAAACAGAGCTGTTCTGCATCCCCGGAGAACTGCCTTTGCCCTGCTCTGCTCCTCCCCGGACAATGCCCGGAAGCACATGTTAAAAGCTCTTTTCCCGGACATCAGAGAGCGGGACCTTCTCCTGGCAATGGTGGAAAAGAAGGTCAATTCTCCGGAAACATCTTCCCTGGGAAGGATCTTCGATGCCGCGGCTGCAGTTTTGGGAATCGTTGATGAGGTTTCCTACGAAGGGGAGGGACCTATTAAAATGGAAGGCCTTGCCTTAAAAGCATATCAGGGAGGGGCAAAACCGGATCCCGGCGCTGCCGCGGACCTTCTTCCTTTTGCTCATTCCGGAAACCCTTCCGGAACCAGCGGTCTTGGCTTTGAAATAGATTCATCTCCTCTTATTACATACCTGGCGGGAAACAGAGACACCTGTTCTGTTGAAGAACTGTCCCTGCTGTTTCACCAGGCTGTCAGTTCAGCCGCCTGCAGAGGCGCAGAAGAAATGCGGAAATCAACAGAAGTGAATGTCATTTCCCTTTCCGGCGGAGTGTTTCAGAACATGCTTCTGCGGAGACTTCTGGTTCCCGCCCTGAAGGAACGGGATTTTAAAGTTTTTCTGAACAAGGGTATTCCTCCCGGAGACGGAGGTATTGCCCTAGGGCAGGCCTTTTTTCTACTGTCCTGAATCACTGTTCATAAATCCAAAAAAAAAGTAGAGTAATAGATCCAAGGAGCAGGTATGTGTCTTGCAGTACCAATGGAAATAACGAAAATTCTGGATTCCGGGCAGGCAAAAGCCAGACAGGGAAAAAATGAAATCGATATCGATGTATCACTATTAGAAGATCCTAAGCCCGGGGATTATGTGATCATCCATGCCGGATTTGCAATCGAAACCCTTGACCTTAATGAAGCGGAAAAACGGATTGATCTTTTCCGGCAGTTAGACGAGCAGAACCAGGAGGCCGAACAGGAGGCTTAAAGGTGAACTGGGAAGAGGGACTGAAAAGCAGAGAAATCGCCGGTAAATTGACCGCCCGTATCAAAAAATCGACTGCCGGATACTCCGGAACCATCTGCATAATGGAAGTCTGCGGCACCCACACTGTAGCATTAAGGAGAAGCGGCATTCACTCTCTCCTTCCTGACAATATCAGGCTTATCTCCGGTCCCGGCTGTCCGGTGTGCGTTACTCCCACGGGATACATTGATAATGCCCTGGACCTTGCTTCGGAAAAAGATATAATCGTTGCCACCTTCGGAGATATGGTAAAGGTTCCCGGGTCAAACAGGGCCTCCCTCTCCAGCTTTATGGGAGAGGATAAAATTAAAATTGTCTACTCCCCGGGAGAGCTGATCACCCTGGCAAACCACACGGACAAACAGGTTGTTTTTCTCGGTATCGGGTTCGAAACTACCATACCTACAATTGCTTCTGTTTTTTTACGGGCTTCCAGGGAAAAAATGAAAAATCTGTTCCTCTATACCGCCTTTAAAACCGTGCCTCCAGCGCTGAAAGCTCTGCTGCAGGACAAAAACCGGTACTTTAACGGTTTCCTCCTCCCGGGGCATGTTTCCGCGGTAATCGGCAGGAAGGCCTATGATTTTCTTACAGAGGAAAACGGCGTCCCGGGAGTTATCGCAGGGTTTGAACCAGCGGACATGCTCTCAGGAATTGCTTCCCTTGTAGAACTGATAATACAAGAAAGAAATGCTGTGGTGAACGGTTATACCCGGGCAGTGCGGGAGGATGGAAACAGAAAAGCCCGGGAAGTGATCTCTGAACTCCTCGAGCCCGGGGAAGAGCGGTGGCGTTCTTTAGGCATTATACCTGACAGCGGGCTGCGCCTGAAAAAAGAATTCCAGGCATTTGATGCTGAAAAGGTCTTCAGCCTTCCTCCCGTGATCGACAAAGAACAGCCCGGATGCATCTGCGGAGAGGTTATCCTCGGTAAAGCCGCACCTGCGGAATGCGGCCTCTTCGGCACGGAGTGCACCCCTGATCATCCTGTGGGCCCATGCATGGTTTCCTCTGAAGGGACCTGTTCCGCGTACCTTCGCTATACTATTTAACTAAGGATTATCTATGGACATTCTCAAACGGACACCGGAAATCAAACTGGAACACGGAAGCGGCGGCGCACTGTCCCGGGAACTGATCGAAGAGATTATCTACCCGATTATTAAAAATGACGGATATTCCGAACTTCTGGATGCCGCGGAACTCTCCCTCCAGGGGCCGCCCCTTTTTACCACAGACACCTTTGTGGTTGATCCCCCTGTATTTCCGGGAGGTGATATCGGCAAACTCGCTGTCTTCGGTACCTGCAATGATGTTGCCGTAGCAGGCGGACATCCCAGGTATCTTTCCATGGGCATGGTCCTGGAAGAGGGTTTTCCAGTGCATACTTTGGTTAGTGTCCTTGAATCAGCCGCAGGAGCAGCGGCTGAAAACGGCGTCCGGTTCGTTACCGGGGACACAAAGGTTGTGCCCAGGGGAAAGGGGGGCGGAATCTTTTTGAATACTGCAGGAATCGGAGAAAAAGAATTCCAGTACAGCCTGTCTCCTTCAGGTATTTCTCCTGGGGATGAAATCCTGATCTCCGGTCCTGTGGGGTCCCACGGCATTACCATCCTGGCCGCCCGGGAAAAACTGCCTGTAGGAACAAATGTAGTTTCTGACTGCGCCTTTCTTTATCCTCTCTGTAAACAGCTTTTTGCCTTTGGCGAAAAGGTTAAATTCATCCGGGACGCAACCCGTGGCGGAGCTGCAGCAATTTTAAATGAGATTGTTTTCGGCACTCAGCTGGGAATTGACACCCGGGAAGAGGCATATCCTGTTCTTCCTGAAGTCGCTTCAGCGGCTGAGATTCTCGGGCTGAATCCTCTGGAAGTTGCCAACGAAGGAGTCCTTGTTACCGTTGTATCAGCAGGTTCAGGCCGGGAGGCACTCAGGGAAATGAGAAAGAACTCACTCGGAGAAAAAGCGGCAATAATCGGCACCGTAACGGAAGACCACCCGGGAAGAGTGGTCCTTGAAACATCTATCGGAGGAAGAAGAATCCTCGACTTTCCCAGAGGTCTGCTTCTGCCGAGGATTTGCTGACAGCGTTGCTGACAGCTATTCAGAGAAAGCGCCCTTTTACTTAGCCATTTTACAGTGCTTTCGATTTCCCATTGAAAATCAACATTCATAGATTTATCGCAGGAAACGAAGGGCATAATAAATAATTCCCACATACTCACGTAAGGCGGCATGAACATCGCTGAATGCGGTCATGGAAGGGAAAAAACTCTGAAGTGTGTATCTTCCCCGGGCGCTCCGGAAATCCGTAGGCGCCGGTATAACGGCAGCACCGAAATTTTCAAAACTCCTCACACTCCTGGGCATATGAAAAGCGGAAGTAACCAGAACAATCGTATCCGCTCCGTAGAGTCTGCTGATATTCCGTGCGTTTTCCCAGGTATTCCTGCTTTCATCTTCTGTCAGGACCCGGTTTTCCGGAAATCCAAGTTCCAGGAGCAGGTCCCTCATCAGTTCCGCCTCGGACTGGTCTCTTCCCGGACCGGAAGGTACGCCTCCGGCGGCAATAACCGGAAGTCCGTTTTTATCAGCAAGGCGGTATGCATATACAAGCCGTTTCATGGATACCCGTGAGAGGCTTCCCCTGCCAGCCTCTTCAGGAGAAAAAGGGATACTTCCTCCGCCGAGGCATACAACAGCTTCAGCCGGCTCTATGTCGGCGGTATTTATCGGCGGGTATTTATTTTCCAGAGGAGCAATAAGAAAATCTCTCACAGGTTCAATGGAAAAAAGATAGATAGAGACGCAAACAGCGGCAAGGAGGATTCTGACCGCCCTTTCTTTCTTTTTTCTGTGTAGAAAAATCAGAACAGCGGCTGCAGCTAAAAAAATACCCGGGGGCAGCAGAAAATGATCAATCAGTTTTGAAATAAAAAACACAGGCTATTTTCAGCGGATTTGGAGGGTGTTGTCAATGAGGTTTTTGCTATATATTTGAGTTATCAAAAATAAAACAGTTTTTACATTACAATCTTATCATTTGCTCATGCTCATTGTAGCCTTTTTCTGGGCTGTGGGACATCCCCTGGGGATCATCATACTCCGGACTGTGCATCCTTTTCAGCTTGCCAGTGTGAATCTTGTTCTCGGGTTCGCCGGATTGCTGATATTTCTGCTTGCAGGGGGAAAATTACAGGAGCTGAAAGCCTTTTCTGCCGGAGAAATCCTTCATTCCATGGCCCTTGGAGTGTTTGGCTTTTTTTTCTATCAGATCTGCACATTCAGCGCATTAAAGAGAATCCCCGCTTCCATGAATGCCGTATTAGTTACAACAAATGTAATTTTTATTGTCATTTTTGCTGCCCTGATATTCAAGGAAAAACTTACACTTTTTAAAATTCTCGCAACCCTGACTGCCGCGGCGGGTGCTGTATTCGTGGTATTCAATCAGGGCTTTTCTCTTGCCGGGGATATTCAGTACGGCGGGATACTGTTCTCATTCGGAGCCGCCCTCTCTTTTACATTTTATTCCTTAGGCGCAAAGAACCTCCTTTCAAGAAAAGACCCGGCCGTTGTTGTGGGACTCGCCCTTTTTTCAGGGATGATACTTCTTGTGATATTTACCGGTACCGTTGCAGGATTCGCACAGCTGTTCGCGGCTTCCCCCGGAACCTGGGTTCTAATGATAGTCCTCAGCCTGGGTATGATCGGCCTGGCTTACCCTTTGTGGTTTTTCTGCTTGAAAAAGGCCAGGGCATCGGAAATCGCCCTGTTCATCTACCTGGTTCCCATATTTGCAGGGATCCTCTCCTTTTTAATTCTGGACGAAAGATTTGCCTGGCGGTTTTATTTCGGCGGGCTGCTGATTCTCGGAGGAATATTCCTGGCGAATTTTACTGCCTCCCGAAATAATTCTACTTGAATTGCCCGATATTTCATATTATCTTCTGTATTCATGAGTGAAACACTAAAGCAAACTTTTGATCTTCGCCCCCTTACAGATAATGATGTACCTGAATACGCAGATCTGCTTTACGGAGCATTCAACGCATGGTGGTGGAAACACGGTCTCGGAAGAGATTTTTACGACTGCCGGCCTATCGATACGGCCATCTTCTACCATATATATAATGATTTGACCCCGGGCCGGAGCATTGCCGCCTTCCACAAAGAAACAGGCCGGATGATGGGAGCCTGTTATTATCACCCCCGGGAAACCCATGTATCTCTTGGAATTATGTCGGTACATCCGAATTATGTAGGAAACGGTGTTGCCCGGGCCATGGTGAATTATATTATTGATTTCACGAAGGAAAACAAATATTCATCCTGCAGGCTGGTGAACAGCGCCATGAACCTTGACAGCTTTTCACTTTACAACAGAGCAGGATTTACTCCCCGGGAAATGTTCCAGGATATGGTTATCAATGTTCCTGACCAGGGAATCAGCGAGACTGTCCCCCGGGAAGAACAGGTCCGGGATGCCCGGCCGGATGACATTACTGCCATGGGCGATCTGGAAATGGAAATAAGCGGCATAAAACGGGAACTGGATTATCGATACGCCATAGAGAACCCCCGGGGAGTCATGCATGCAACTGTGTGTGAAAACAGCCGGGCAGGAATAGACGGTTTTCTCATCTCACTGAAATCCCCTGCCCTCAATGTGCTCGGCCCCTGCGTTGCCAGAGACCCGGAAACAGTTCTTGCTCTCCTTCGCAGAGACATAAACCGGTATAAAGGAACCTGGGCACTTTTTGTAGTACCCATGCAGGAAAGAAAAATCGTTGATCAGCTTTATTCCTGGAAAGCGGCAAACGTAGAGACCCATGTGATGCAGGTATGGGGAGAATTTACCCCGATTAAGGGTGTTGTCCTGCCGAGTTATCTTCCTGAATCAGGATAAACTTTATCCTTACTGCTTAGATAATCCATCACGCTGAGGGCCGCAATCGTACCGTCACTTACAGCAGTGGTTATCTGACGGAACCGTTTCTGCCTGACATCCCCTGCCGCAAAGACCCCCGGGACATTTGTGGACATGTCCTCTGCAGTGAGGATCTCTTTTCCCGTGTTTAAGGACACACATCCTTCAAACATCTCGGACCTCGGGGAGTAGCCGATAAAAATAAAGGCCCCGGTTGCCTTTACATCAGTAACAGTACCGTCCTTTTTGTTCCTCACCCTCACTCCGGAAAGGTTCTCCTCCCCGATAAATTCTACAACTTCAGATTCCATAAGAAATGATATTTTAGGATTTTCCTGGGCTGCCTTAACAGCATAGGCGTATGCCTGAAAATGATCGAACTGATGGACAACAGTTGCTGATTTTGCATATGCCGTCAGGGACACTGCTTCTTCCAGAGCGGAATTCCCTCCTCCTACCACAACAATGTCTTCGCCGGTGAAAAAATCCCCGTCACAGGTCGCACAGTAAGAAATTCCCAGGCCTTGAAACTTTTTTTCAGACTCAATGCCGAGTTTTCTCGGCTGACCGCCGACAGCAATGATCACTGCACTGCCTGTGTACCTGGTTCCTCCGGCAGTTACTATTTTTTCTTCTCCCTTAAAATGAAAGGAATCGATTTTCTGATTTGCCAGGACCTCACAGCCGAACTCAACAGCCTGCTTTCTCATTTCTGATGCAAGCTTATATCCGGAGAGTTCCGGCAGCCCGGGATAATTCGCCACCGCATGGGTCAGCATTACCTGCCCTCCCACGGTTCCCTGATCCAGGATCAGAACCTTCTGCCGTGCCCGGGCAAGATAGATCCCGGCAGTAAGTCCCGCAGGACCGCCGCCGAGAATAATAACATCATAGGATTTCATTAAGATTAGCTGTAATTTGTTCTTTTGACTGAATGCTTGATGTTGCTTTTGCAACCTTCCCGTTTTTGTAGTATACGGTGAAAGGCAATCCCCGGAAGGAAGAACATTCAGGAAGACTCCGTATTACACCGGCTTCGGGATTATCAAAAAGCATATCCCGGAACGCCACATTTCCGTATTCTTCGGAGCCTTCAAGTTCCTCCATGGAGGCATATACCGGCACACACATCGGCCCCATTCGGCCGCAGCATACCATTACATTTTCATTGTTTTCGATAAGTTCTTTCAGTTCATCTGCTGTTGATAAATGTTTTAAATTCGTATCTAAGGTCATATTCACTCCTGCCTGCTATTTTATATATATAATTTATCATATATAGCGAGCATGGTCAAGCTTCATTTATAGACACCTCTTTTATCCTGGTGTAGTATTGTTTCATGGTTCTGCTGATAATTATTTGCGCATCGGCCTGTTTTCTGCTGTTTTTATTCTGGGCCATCCTTTTTATCGGTGTCGGATTTTCCGCTCGCTGGGTTTCCACCCTGATATTTGCCGCCGGCCGCTCATATAATGATGTCGTCAAAAACGATATCGATACATATCATTTCCTGTTCAAACCTTTCATAAAAGCGACGGTAGATAAAAAGAAGAGAACCGTCACGTCAAAGGCATTATTCGGTACAGCTAAAAGAAAAGCCCTGTACAGGGAAGGATTAGGATCCACCCTGATTGTAAAAACCTCTGCGGACATACTGCTGAAACAGGCTGAAGGGATTACTCTGCCGGAAGGTTCAAAGGCTCCTGCCGACGCACCCTGGCCTGAGGGGAACAGCCTGGAACGGAACATATCTGAAAACATACCTCCGGAAGCCCTCTCCCGGTTTATTGAAAATCACTTCCGGCAGAATAATGATGATCCTCATTTAAAACACAGGAGTATAATGGTCATCCAGGGAGGCAGGATCATCGATTACGGCTTTGCTCCCGGCTATGACGAGAACACCCTTCTGCCCGGGTGGTCCATGACAAAGAGTCTGATGAATGCCCTTTTCGGTATTCTTGTTAAAGAAGGAAAAATCAGTCTTTCGGACAGGGACCTTTTTCCGGAATGGCGGAAGGATTCCCGCAGGAATATTTCCATAGATGATCTTCTGCGCATGCGCTCAGGCCTGAAATTTGTAGAAAAATATGTTCCCTTAGATGATGTTACGCGCATGCTTTTTGCGAGCCATTGCGCCGGTATCATGGCCCTCAATAAAAAACAGACTGCTGAACCGGGGAAGGTTTTCAATTATTCCAGCGGTACCAGCAATATTCTCTCATACATTATTTATCAGAAAGTCGGAGGCTCCCTGAAGGAGTATCACAGATTTGTCCGGGAGCGGCTTTTTAATCCCATCGGCATGACTTCCGCTTTTCTGGAACCCGATTCCTCCGGAGTATATGTTGCCTCCTCCTATATGATGGCTTCCGCCCTGGATTGGGCCAGGTGGGCGCAGTTCTATTTAAACAGCGGCTCCTGGAAGGGAGAGCAGATCCTGCCGGAAGACTGGGTCAAAGAAAGTATACAGCCCCGGGAGCCGAAGGACCCCTACGGAAGACACATGTGGATCCTGTACCCGCCGCCCGGGGTAGAAGACCAGAAGATGGTGTCTCTGTTTGAAAGGGCATTTGCAATGCGGGGGGCAAACGGCCAGTACATCACCTTCTTCCCTGTAATTGATACTGCTGTTATCAGGCTGGGCTGGACAACCAGGCATCTTTTTGATGAAAAAGGGTTCCTCAGAAGTTTTGTCGATATTCTGGCATAACGGACACCCGTGCCCTGAAACCACCGGTTCATTCAGACAGATATTCCTGTTAAATATCAAACGGATTTACAATCCTGACACCCTCAATTTCCTGACCGCTGTTCAGATCTTCTGAATAGGGTCTGCTCAATAATCCTGCACTGACTCATAAAGTGGAGCTCCCTGATCCCGCTGATAGAGGGCATAGTAAATTTAACAACATAAGTTTGAAAGAATTCAGCTAAAACCTGGGTCGATACTGCACCGCTGCCGGCTTTATACACGTCGAAAATCAGGTCCCTGGCAATATCCCTTTTTTTCGGCGGGTTTTTATCATGGGCATAAAGAAATATGTCTGTATCAAGAAAGACCCTGTCTTTCATGCAGATCATCCCTTGTCCAGGTCTTCCTGTTCAAAGCATACCAGTCAACCTTCCGGGTCAGAATCATAATCACCGCCACAAATCCGAACAATCCGACAGAACCGATCAGCAGGGCATAGTCTTCAGACTGAAGCACAGTAAAAAGAAAAATGTACAGGCCGATCATAACCGGGGCCAGAAAATATCCCTGCCCCGGCCTGGAAAGAACAGCCCGGGAATAAAACACAATCAGGGCTGAAGTGGCGGCAGAGCCGATAAGATACGCAATATTGAATCCCGTATGCTCGGATACTGACAGCAGAAGAAGATAAAAAACAGTATTCCCTGCACCCACCATAAGATACTGCAGAATATGGATGCGGTTTTCGGAAAAAACCTCAAACAGAAAGAGGGCAACAAAAGGAAGCAGAATAAACAGCATACCGTACTTTACCGCCCGTTCAGTTTTCGAATACAGACCCACCGGGGTAAAAAGATTCACTCCAAAAGCTGATTCCAGGACATGCCGGGAGTCAAAGTCACCCTGTTTCCATGTACCGGGGAACGACCGGGCAAGGGCATGAACCGACCAGTCCGCGGTAAAACCAGCACCCTTTGAAAGCTCCCTTCCGGCAGGCAGAAAAGCACCGTCAAAGGAAGGAGAAGGCCAGTCCGACTGCAGACGCACTTCGGTCTCTTTGCCGAAGGGAATAAAGGAGATACTTCCGGCACCTCTCTGTTTCAGATCAATCGAGAAAGTATTTGAATCCTTCAAATGCCAATTCTCCGGGAGTCTGCTCCGCAAAGTATTTGCATAGAATCCTGTAATGCTGACGTCCGATGTAAATTCCCGTTCTGCATCATTCCAGAGAAGACCAGTACCCGGCTTCACGGACCGCATATCAGGAAGATCAACAACAAGTCCCGCATCATCCCAGAAAACATCCTCATCATTAATCCGCAGTTCCGAAATATCAGGCTTTCTGAAATTCCCTGTAAGGATGACATTACTCTGATAGACCGGCACTTCATATATTCCCCGGCTCCTGATTTCAGTAACCATTTCCCCCCGGATATCAAGTTTTTCCGGGGTGATGAAAAAACAGGAGAGGATTTTCTCCGTCTTCTCCCCCTTCTCTGTTTCCCTGGTAATGAGCTTGGTAAAGGGCACAGCAATACACGGGCCGGCAATCGTCTGCCGTCCGCCCCACAAAGAAAATATTTCCTGTTCCGCTTCATAGCTTCTGTTCTGACGGTCCGTAACAATAAATCTGATCATTGTCAGGGGAATAAGAAAGAGCAGAGACAGCCCGATAATAAAAGCCGCCTTTACAACAATGTTCCGGGAAAAGTTTTTTAACTGTGCATTATTCTGATTATTCATACCGCCTCCATATACTGATACATAGTTAGCACCGGATAATGACGATTTTTCAGCGGAATTGCGGCAATATGATGGCAGATATTGGTTCATTTCCGGTTCCGTGATATTTTACAGGTAATGGATGATGACAGTTCCCCCCTCATCTTCTGTGTTGATGATGAAGAAAGTATTCGAACAGCTCTTACCTTTTCCCTCAATAAGGCAGGTTACAGGGCTGAAGCTTTTTCAAACGGGGTGGAAGCCTGGAGCAGAATGAGGAAGGAACTCCCCGATCTTGCTGTCATTGATATCATTATGCCGAAAATGGACGGCCTGGAATTGTGCCGGAAGATACGCAGGATATCGGAAACCTTTCCCATCATCTTTCTTACATCTAAGGATGATGAAATTGACCGCATCCTGGGCCTGGAACTGGGGGCCGACGATTATCTGACAAAACCTTTCAGCATGAGGGAACTCCTTGCCAGGATAAAGGTGATATTCAGAAGAATCGAAGCCTACAGAAAAGATGCTGATACAGGAGAGACAGAAAGCAGCGAGTTCATCATTATATCCGGCCCCCTGAAAATAGATACATGCCGGTTTACCGTCACATGGAAAGGTATTTCTGTTGCCCTGACAGTTACGGAATTCCGCATTCTCGAAGCCCTGGCTAAGGACCCGGGAAGGGTCCTGAACAGGGAGCAGATTATGCAGGCCGCATACCCTGAAGACTTATACGTAAGCGACAGGTCCGCGGACAGCCACATCAAAAGAATACGGAAAAAATTCCTTGCTGCGGACCCCGGCTTTTCCGGCATAGAGGCAATTTACGGACTTGGATACAAGTTTGAATGAAACAGCATAACCTTCTTTCAAGCATCTCCTTCAGACTGCTCGCCTTCAATATCCTGATCGTCTTCTTTCCTGTTGCCTCAATGCTTTTCCTGAAAACCTTTGAAGAGCAGCTTCTCCAATCCCTGGAGCATGCCCTGGTCCAGCAGGGAAGAATAACCGCTGCCGCTTTAAGCGGCGGTCCCGAACTGACCCGGGGAAATGCCGAGAGACTCCTTCTCCGTCTTGAAAAACAGCACGACGCGCGAATACGGATCCTTGACAGAGAAGGCAGGGTCCTCGCGGATTCCAGCGTTCTTCCGAAAGGTATCCTGGAGCCTGCTTCTCAGGCACGGTCCGTTTCCGCGCCGGACGATGAAGGACGGGAACCAAGTGAACGATTCCTCTACCGCATGGCATCCTTTCCGGTCCGGCTTATGAGGAATTATCTCCTTCCCCCGGCAGTACCGATTGAATCCGGAGATTTTTACCAGGGCAGGGAGAGACTTCTCGGAGAGGAAGTACTGACCGCTCTACAGGGCAGATACGGCGCGGTAACCAGGATATCCTCCGGAGGCCAGCGGTCAGTTACTCTGTACAGCGCCCTTCCTATTCGCAGGGAAGCCCAGATAATCGGTGCTGTCCTGGTATCCCAGTCAACCTTTCGGATTCTTCAGGACCTTTACAGTGTACGCCTCGATATTTTTAAAATATTTCTCATCTCCCTGCTGGCGGCTGTACTGATCAGTATACTTGTTTCCCTTACTATCTCCAGACCCTTAAAAAAACTGAGTGGAAAAGCCAGGGAAATCTTCACACCCCGGGGGAAGCTCCAGGGCCGGTTTTCCACAGGAAACAGAAAAGATGAAATCGGGGAACTTGCCGGGGCCCTGGACAGACTTACCGAAAAACTCCGGGAACACATCTCCTTTATCGAATCCTTTGCCTCAGACATCTCCCATGAACTGAAAAACCCTATTGCATCGATACGCTCCTCAGCGGAAATCGTGGCTGACACCCTGGGGCCGGATAATGACGAAACAGGAAAATTTCTAACTATTATCCAGCGCGAAGCCTCCCGAATGGAACGGCTGATCTCCGCGGTTCGTGACATAACCTCTATTGATGCACGGATGGAAGAAGAGGACAAAGAGGAGGTTGATCTCGGAGTTCTGGCAGGACTGATTGTTGAAGGGTTTAAACTGCGGGCTGATAATAAACGGATTTCGTTTCATCTAAAGATTCCTGAAAAAAAGATCACGGTGTCCGCCGCACCTCACCGGCTCACCCAGGTTTTTGAAAATATTATTAATAATGCCGTAAGCTTTACACCTCCCGAAGGATCTGTTTTTGTCCGGATTTATCAGGAAAATCAGCAGGCCTGTATTACGGTCCTGGATGAAGGCCCGGGTATTCCTGAAGATATAACAGATAAGATCTTTACCAGGTTTTTCTCCAGCAGGAGTAATAAGCAGGATTTTGACGGCGGGCATGCCGGCCTCGGTCTGGCAATAGTGCAGGCCATTGTACGGGGTTACAGCGGGACAGTGGAGGCTGTAAGCAAAAAAGATGGAGGAGCGTGTTTAACGGTAAGGCTGCCGAAAAGTGTCGAATAGTTTCGAAACGCATAATTTATTTTAGGTCATACCCTCCTGAACACTTTGCAGTAATATCTAAGCTACAAACA
>Ga0272441_10008823_pt1 | contig 15812 bp, 12 predicted proteins | sample SSMProp6N_FD_193582 | JGI IMG/M metagenome (GOLD analysis project Ga0272441, IMG submission 193582) | Marine sediment archaeal communities from Little Sippewissett salt marsh, Falmouth, MA, United States - SSM-Prop-6N | ecosystem: Environmental > Aquatic > Marine > Wetlands > Sediment ... | reverse complement strand
AAAAGGTGCGGGTTGATATTCGACGTGGACGGTGTGATTGCGGACACCGAGCCCGTGATCGCTCAGGCCAGTATCGAGATGTTCCGCGACCTGTATCAGGCGGAACTGACGCCCGAGGATTTTCGTCCGTTCATTGGCACAGGCGCCGTGCGCTACGTTGAAGGACCGGCAGAGAAGCTCGGGATTGCGTTGGATTTGGAAAACGCGATCCCAAGGCGGACGGAGAATTTCGTCCGGCTGTTGGAATCCGGGGGCGATATCGCGTTTCCCGGAGCCCTTGCGCTCATTCGGGCCGCGGCTTCAAACCCGGCGTGGAGACTTGCGATAGCGACGTCGAGCCCGACGGACAAGTTCCGCGCAACGTTGCGGGCAGCCCGAACGCCTGAGGACCTTTTCGACGCGATTATCACGGGGGACATGGTCACCCACAAGAAGCCGCATCCTGAGATCTATCAAGCGACGGCGCGCGCGTTGGGCCTGGCCGCGGCGTCGTGCGTGGTCGTCGAGGATGCCGTGACGGGCGTCGCGTCGGCCAAGGCCGCGGGAATGAAGTGCGTCGCGGTGACGAATTCGTTTCCTGCCGCTGCGCTGGAAGGGGCCGACCTTATTGTGCGTTCCTTGATCGAGATGAATCTGGACACGCTGCGCGAACTGGTTTACGGGCAGGTATCCGACGCGGGCGGCGCGACGAGAGAATCAGCGTGAACGCTGCGCCGAATCGAGACATCGAGACGATCCGCCTGAAGGGTCTCGTCCGGTACGGGGACGCATTGCGCATGCAGCGGGAACGGCGGGCCGCGGTGGAGCAGGGCCTCAAAGGCAACGCGCTGTTTCTTCTCGAACATGCGCCCGTGATCACCTTGGGGGTGAAGGCGGAACAGGGGCACATCCTTGGCAGCAGCGAGGAACTGGCCGCGGCAGGCGTCGAGGTGTGCGAGAGTGACCGCGGGGGCGACGTGACGTATCACGGACCGGGCCAACTGGTGGCCTATCCGGTGCTGGACTTGACCCTATGGCGTCCCTCGATCCGGTGGTATCTTCGCGCGCTCGAGGAGGTGGTGATCCGGCAACTGGCGTGCTACGGCCTCGAAGCCGGGCGCCGTGAGGGATTCACGGGGGTGTGGGTGGCGGATACGAAGGTGGCCGCAATTGGCGTCAGCATTCATCAGTGGGTGACCTGCCATGGGGTTGCGCTGAACGTGGACCCGGATATGGCCCACTTCGGGTTGATTGTTCCGTGCGGGATCGCCGACCGTCCCGTCGGGTCGCTGAAGGAACTCCTCGGGCAAGCCCCCACGATGGCCCAGGCCATGGACGATTTTGAGCGCGAGTTCAGGGCGCACTTCGCCCGCGAAGGCGCGTAGGGCGGGGGCATGGGAGGCCGGCTGAAGCCGGCACGCCAAACGGCTCAGGGTTCGCGGGGGACCATGTAAATCCACCAGGGGTCGTAGTTCTCGCGGAATACGGACAGCTTGTATTTGCGCAGGATCTCGCGCCGCTCGAGAACGATGTCCGGGTCTGGATGCAAGCGCTGCAGGAGGTCGGGGTCATCGCCCGACATCAACTCGGCCTGGGCCGGGAGCATGTGGGTGTAGCGCTCGCTCCATTGGAGGCTGGCATAGAGCGAGTTACCCGCGAGAACGGCAAGGACCAGCAACGCCAGCAAGGCGGCCGCACTCCTCTGGCGGGCTTCCGGCGCGCGGGTCCGCTCCTGCGCAATGCCGACGTATGCCCACACGAATACCGCAGCCCACAGCAGGTTGGCGATCGTTACGTAGCGCGAACTCAGGGCTTGTTGGGTTCCGAAATCGAGACGCCCAACGCCTGTCATGAGCGCGCTGGCGATGGCATACAACCCAAGCGACGCATACGGCGCAAGGTGCCTGAAGGGGACCCCGCGGCCACGGATCAGCATGCTCCCGTAGCCGAAGAACACGGCCAATCCCAGGACCGCGGCCAGGACTGCGCGAACGCTGCTTGAGCTGTCGATTGGGGAGCCCAAGTACGCGAGCACGTAGACCGCGTAGGCCACGGGCCGCTCAAACACGAGGGACAGCGGCGAATGATAGTCGGGAGCGTGATAATCGTGAACGTAGGAAAGGACGGCTATCCCGCCCACAACCAACCAGAGAAGGATGCGTGGAACCCACATTCGGCGCTGTTCAGGGACAACAACGATCACGCTCAGCAGCGCTATCGGCCAATAGGCGAGGCCGTTTGCGAAGGAATACGTGGCCACGACCCCCAGCCCTAGTGCCCCGATGAAACGCCCCCAGCGGCATTGGGTGTCCGCCAGCAAGACAAATCCCGCAACCACGGCGAGGACGTTGAGCAATTCCTGGAGTTGCCATCCGAGGAACCAGTTCCGCCATTGGCTCATAGAAAACAGCAGCAACGCGAATACCGGGATGAGCCAGTTTGCGCCGGTCAAGCCGAGACGCCGCTCGGTGGCCTTGAGTTGATGCACGAGTACCAGGAAGAGCGCGGCCGCGAGCGCTAGGTTCGTCGCCAGTTCCCACGCAATGTTCCAGTGGCTGAGGCGTGCCAGGCCGAGCATGATCAGGCGGGGAAAGATGATGCGGTGTTCGTTGTGCTGGGCCCAGAGGTCATGAAGCGACAGCGTCCCTTCGTAGGACTTGGCCAGCAGCGGGACGAATTCCCACTGGTCAAGGTAGGGCGCATCGAGATGGTAACGAAGCAGCATGACCACCAGGTACGCAAACGGCGCACACGCCAGTGCGCAACACACGGCCGCATGAACGGTCGGCGATTCAGTCAGTGGCGTCCGGCTGCGTTCTTCGCTCAACTCCCCTTACGCTCCGTCAACACAGGCTCGAGGAACCGCGTCACAAAGGCTTCGAGGCCTGGCGAATTGAGATGGTCATAGTCGTAGTATAGATCAACGTCGTCGATGGCGGCGGTGAAATCGCAGAACTCGAAGTCGTACTGCTTGCGGTAGCCCTCGATGAGTTCGAGGACCTGGGGTGCGCCTTTCTCGTGTCCGAGCAGCGTGGGGGGGAAGGCCAGGATCATGCGGCACTGGTGCGCCCGCGCCATTTCGAGGACCTCGCCGAGCATCGGACTGTAATACTGGAAATAGCCTTGGCTGAGCCCGTCTGGGTAAAGGCTCTCCGCGCGCGCGCGCATTCGCTTGGGCTCGAGAGCAATGCCCCAGTCGGCGAGTGTGGCGCTCTCATACGCGATGAGCACGGGCTCCTGCGTGATCCAGCGGTAGGTGAACTTCGAGCGAATGTAGGTGAACACGCGCTCGAAAGGCATGCCGTTTCGGATCATTTCCAGCAGGAAAGACATCCGCAAGGGCTCGTAGTAGACGAATTTGTGGTACTTGTTGGGCAAGGGCGAGAAGAAGACATAGGGGTCGAGGAAATACAGCAGGATGTCCGCGCGGTTGCCGCGCTCGAAGAAGTTGCGCAGGTACATCTTCTCGAGCAGGATGCCGCCGCCAAACGGGATGGCGAGGTTGAAGACCTGCATGTCGAGCGCATCCGAGAGGAAGTCGTAGTTGTGCTTGATGCGGGTGAACAGGCGGGCGTGCGACGTGCCGAGGATGACGAGGTCGAAGTGGGTGTCACGCGGGGTGGACAACAGCAGGGAATCGGTCTGCCATTGTTCGAAGGCGTAGCGGGCATCGACGGCGGCCAGGACGAGGATCCCGATCGCGGCGTTGAGAGCCACGAACAGCCCGAGTCTACCTGCGAATCGTTTCACCGGCGCAATCCAATCATGCCCATGCCGTCAGGGGACAGTCTCCATCAGAACCTGAAGTAAATGAATTCCTTGTGGGTGAAGATGCCGAACAGGAAGATGCACCACACCAGCGCCGAGTATACCGGCCACCGCACCCAGACCGGCCGTTGCGCGAGAAATTCAATGACGTTCCCGCGTGCCTGAAGCACGTGCCCGCATTCCATGACCACGATCATGGCGAGGACGAAAAGGAAATCCGGGAGCGAACACATCGAGCCAATGGTGTCGACTATCTGAGCCGGACTCAGGAGCACCCCCCAGCCTGATGGCAGGTTGCGGACAATGTACAGCGCCTCGGAAAGGCTCGGCGCCCTGAAGAAGATCCAGGCGAAGGTGACCAGCGCGAAGGTCGTGAGCATCCGGATTCCCTGCTCGATGCGCGGGCGCTTCGTCAAACCCAAGGCCCCGGCCACCCGTTCGCGAACCGGACGGCCGGCGCGGCCCGCGAGCATGTAGGCCGCGTGCAGTCCGCCCCAGACCAGGAAGGTCCAGTTGGCGCCGTGCCACAGCCCGCTCAGCAGAAAGACGACGATGATGTTGAGGTACCAGCGCGGCAGCGCGACCCGGTTGCCCCCGAGCGGAATATAGACGTAGTCGCGAAACCAGGTCGACAACGAGATGTGCCAGCGGCGCCAGAACTCCGCGACGGACGTGGCGAAATAGGGGCGGCGGAAGTTCTGCATCAGCTTGAACCCGAGCACCTGCGCGGCGCCGATGGCGATGTCGGAGTATCCCGAGAAGTCGCAAAAGATCTGGAAGGCGAAGAGGACGGTCGCGAGCGTCAGGCCGAATCCCTCGTATTGCGTCGGGTCGCCGTAGACGTGGTCTACGATGACCGCGAGGCGGTCCGCGATCACGACCTTCTTGAAGAAGCCCCACGCCATGAGCTTCATGCCGTTGGTGACGCGGTCATAGTCGAACCGGTGTTTCTCGAACGGTCCAACCGCAAACTGGGGCAGCAGGTTGTAGCTGCGTTCGATGGGCCCTGCGACAAGCTGCGGGAAGAAGGACACGTAGAGCGCGAAGATGCCCAGATGCTTCTCGGGGCGCTGCCGGCCGCGGTAGACCTCGATCACGTAGCTCATGGTTTGGAACGTGTAGAACGAGATGCCGAGGGGCAACAGGAAGTGGCTCACAGGGAGTGGACAGGCGACGTTCACGCCGGACAGGCCGGCCGCCACCGCGCCCCGGAAGAAGTTGTAGTACTTGAACACGAAGAGCAGGCCCAGGTTGGCGCCGATGCTCAAGATTAGATAGCGCCGGCGAACGCGCTTTTGGGCGGTGCGTCCCATCATGATCGCTGCAGAGTAGTCGACCAACGTCGAGATGATCAGCAGGACGCTGTATTCGACGCGCCAGCACGCGTAGAAGTAGTAGCTCGCGGCAAGCAGCAGGACCCATCGAAACCGAAACGGCAGCGCGAAGTAGGCCGCCACAACGATGGGGAAGAAGAAAACAAAGCGTGTCGAGTTGAACAGCATTCAGTAACCCTACGCGATGCGTAACGGACCGGCAGACGGGCGCATTCCGAGTGCACGTAGTGTAAGGAATCCCCAGAACAAACCACAACGCGCCGCGTCCGGGCCAAATCCGGACGCAAGAACATCGAAGGCAGCACGAGTGCTAACGTAGAAGCGGCATCCCTGCCGCTTTCCTCTGACGCCACTTGGCATGTGCTGCTTGATCGAAAGCGGCAGGGATGCCGCTTCTACGTTATTGACAGCCTTCGACTGGCCCGTTGCGAGAGGAGTGAACCTGCGGATCTGGGTCATGGCCTTGATATGGCCCCGAGGTCAACCTAAGATGAGGGTCGCGGCCGCAGAGAAGGGATTAGCCCTACGGATTATGCGTTGAGCAAACACGCGCAGGATGTGAGCGCGCGCGGCGCGCGTTGCAGCCGCGCAGTAGGGAAGAAGCACCGCGGGCATGGTCGCTCGCCGGGCACGCATATGCTATGATCGATGCGCCGTTGTCCAAGTCATAGAGCGAGGGAGGATTGCATCATGATGCACAGTCGCAGTATGAGAAGACAGGGCTTCACCCTGATCGAGCTGTTGGTCGTCATCGCGATCATCGGGATTCTGGCGGCGATTCTTCTGCCGGCGCTGGCGCGGGCGCGTGAGGCGGCCCGGCGGGCGAGTTGCGCCAACAACCTCAAGCAGTTCGGCCTGATTTTCAAGATGTACGCGAACGAGTCTGCCGGCCAGAAACTCCCGCCTGCGCAGCACCAACCGGCGCATTGGTGGGGGTGCTACATGATGCCGCACGTGGGAAGCACTTACCCGGAGTACACCACGGATCCGGCCATCTATGTCTGCCCTTCGAGCGCGGACCACGAGATTGACGACATGTTCTACGATGATGGGACGCCGATTCTGATCGACTGGGAGCACGACCCACACCACAGCAACCGGTGGTGGATGGCGACGAAGTCCTACATGTACTGGGGTTTTGCGTACGATAGGTGCGATAACAAGCCCGACAATCTTGAGCCCGCCCAACCTTACATTGATGCCATGGCCGCCTTCGGGCTTGACGTGAATGCCCCGGCCGGCGCGATGATCCCGCCGCAGTTCGTGAAGCACTGGGTCGCGCTGGTGACGACGCCGGATATGATGGGGCAACTCATGGGCACGCTGTACTATGAGATGCGGGAGATCATGCCCGCCTTGGACAACGACACCACAAGCGATCAAATCGACCCTTACGGCAATGGCAGTGGCGACACGGTCTACCGGCTCCGAGAAGGTATCGAGCGTTTCTGTATCACGGATATCAACAATCCGGCGGCGTCCGCCATTGCCCAGAGCGAACTGTGGATCATGCACGACTGGCTGTCCACCAATGCCAAGCAATACAACCACGTGCCGGGGGGCTGCAACGTGCTGTACTTGGACGGTCACGTGGAATTCCTGAGGTACCCGAGCGAGAAGGCGCCGGTGTATGAATCGCTCGCCATTGCTACGGGCATCTTCGGCGAGGGCGCGCAGGAATAGGCCCGGAAAGACCAACTGAAAGCACGCATTACCCGCCATGAAGTATTGGACGCTCGCTTGTTTGCTGCTATGGGGCGTGTTCTTCGTGAGGCATGCCGCGGCCCAAGCGCTTGTTTGCGAGAGGGCAACGCCATTCGGTGGGGAAGTGACCGTTGGAGACCGGGGGGAGTGGCGCCCTGTGGTCGGCGATCAGCTCGAGTCCGGCTATTCGTTCTCCGGGGACGCGATCGTCGACAGCGGCAACCAGGTTGTGGTGTTCTTGGCGCAGCAGGGCGAGGCGCTCGTTTTCACGCAGGGCGACGGGGTTGCAAGGAGCCGGATGCGGCTTTCCCGCGCGACACCGGAGTTTGACTCCCATGTGCGGAAGCTGACGGCGTCGCGTGGGAGTGGGGGCGAGGTCGTGGTGACTTGGCAAGGCGAGTCGCCGGGAGCGGCGTTCCGTTTCAGCGACGGCGTCGTCGAGGTCATCCCCGGCGACGACACGGCCATGCTCGAGGTCGCAGCGCCTCTGCCCTACGCCGTGATGCCGAATTTCCTGGGCGATGACCTCATCTACGATCCACAACGCGTGGGCGGCTTGGAGCAGCTTTGCGTGCCTTCGACCAACGTGTGCGTGGGCCTGCTCGAGGGGGAAGACGCCCTGCTCACACTTTGCTGGCCCGAAGGAGACCAGCGGCTGGCCCTGATCCCGGACGATCCGGACGCTGAAGGCCGCCTCTTTGCCAAGGTGCGCATCGCATTGGACGGCAAGAGTGTGTACTGGGGTCTCATCACGGGGGCGGGCCTGTGGCACGCGCATCCGGCGGACTTGGCCTACTTTGAGAAACCGATGGCCACGGGCTGGCATCGCCCGTTCAACGCGGCGTGGATCGCCCAATTCGGGTACCACGGCTATGCTGCACGGAACTGGAAGAAGCCCGGCGCTCTGCTCGAGTATGAGGGCACGCTGAGCACCTTTGGCTTTTCGCAAGGCGAGAAACGGACCTGGAAAGCGACCGTGGGTTGGCACGAATGGCCGTGTTGGTTCGAGGACGAGGAGGCCTACGTCCAGATCGGCAAGAAGATCAGCCCGCCCGGACAGGACATGCTCTTCTACTTCCTCGAGCGGAATGGCGAAACCCCGGCGCAACGAGCCGCACCCATCGACATCGTGCGCCGCGCCCTGGGAGACGCCGACACGGAACGCCTCCTGCATCTCGACAAGAGGAAACAGCGTCCACTGAACCGGCCGAAGTCGGTCTTCAACTTGCCCACCTGCGGCACCACGGCCAAGATCGAGGAGTACTTCAAGAAGGGCAAGGAAGTGGAGGAGCGTGAATTGGTGGAAGCCGTTGCCTGCGACCTCGCGTTCTATTTCGAGAACATGGAAGCCCGGCTGAGCGAGTTTGCGAGCTTCGCCGGGGCCGCGCGTCGTGTGTGCGACGAAGCGGTTCGGCGGGAGGCCTCGCTGGCCGCGTTTGTTGAAGACATCGACGTGACGGGAACGCTCAAACAGATCGCGTCGGCCGCGGACATGTTCGACATCGGGGCGTTGTTGCGTCCACCGGAGAAGGTGCTGGGGGAACTTACAGAACTGTGTACGCGAGAGGCCCCCGGCAACTACGGCGCATACCTCGAGCTGAAGGCCGAGATCACGCAACGGGGCGGGGCGTTGGACTCGGCCGCGGCCAAGGCCGACCTGCTCGTGCGCGGGCTGCTCCAGCAGGCGGGCTACCGGTGCATTGATGACTCCCACAAGGCGCAATTCGCAACAGCCCTCATTGCCTTGGCCACAGACCACCTGGGAAATCCGACCCCATGGGAACAGGTCCGTAGGAAGTAGGTCATGCCGCGTGCCGTGGTGGGGCGAGCGTCCTCGCGAGCCGTCAAGGAATCGGGCAGCACTACAGACCCGGAACGGCTCGCGGGGACGCTCGCCCCACCGTGGTCCTGGTCCAAGTTGCTCGCTGCCGGCTATCGCGCCAAGGATAACCAGCAGCAGTATCGTCAGAAGCCTACGGGCGTTTTCGGAAGGTCGCGGCGGCGCCGAGGGCGATGGCCGCAACCAGCACGCCGAGACCTACAACGCTGGCGGCCGGTATGCCGTACGTCACCTGCAACACCGCCGTGTTGGAGACCAGGACAGCGGTGTTGGCGTCCGAGATCTGGACCCAATATGCACCTGAATCCGATTGCTGCAACGAGGCAATGGCGTAGGTCGAGCCGTTGCCGAGGGGCCCGCCGTCCTTGTACCACACGTAGGCCAAGGGGCTGTACCCGCCTGTGGCGGCAATGCTGAAGATGTGGGGATCATTCACGTACTTCGCGCCGCCCACGGGGTGCTGCGTGATCTCAAGGTGTTCCTCGACCTCGAGCGTGGCCGTGTTCGATGCGTGCGGGACCCCGTCATAGGTGACCGCGCACCAGTAGGCACCGCGCACGGCGAGAGCGGCATCCTCGATGATGTACTGCGGTGCGTCTTCACCGACGTCGTGCACGACCTTGGCGCCGGCATCATCCCATTTCCACTGATACGACTGCGCGCCAATGCCCTGGTTGGCCGCGACCATCAAGGTGTGGGAATCGCCCTCATAGAGTTGCGCGCTTGCAGGATGTGCCGTGAATCCTGACCAGTTGTGGATGGTACACAGGTCCGATGCGCCGCCCGCACAGGCGTTGCCGGCCGCGTCGGTCACCTCTGTGCCTACGGTGATGCCCAGGGTGCCGTCTGCATCCGGATCGGCCAGGGTGACGGTCACGAGGTACGTGGGGTCGGTGCCCGTGATGTCCGCTGTTGCACCGGCGGCCAGGGAGCCTGCAAAGCCTACGGTCGTAAACGTGGGGGCAACGGGCTCATGAAAGGTGACCTCGAAGTCTACCGAGTCTGCGCCGGTAGGACTCGGCGACAGCAGATTGATTGCGACCGACGGCGGCACATTGTCGATCGTAAACGCCTCGCCTGCCGCAAAGTCGCCGTCGCCTGCGGCCGGGCCGCCTAACGGCTCGCTCGCGCTGTTGATGATCGAGTTGTCGTCCGACACGTCAAGCCGGAGCGTGCCCTCGGCCGGCCCGGGGGCCAGTTCGACCTGGATGGCCACGGCCGGGGTCAGGTTGTGCCATTCTATGGTGGGGTCATGCACGGAGTCCCCGTGGCGGCCGTTGGGCGAGAGGTCGCACACATCGTCCGCGCCGTCCCCGCCCACGCCGAGGTCTTCGAAGCCGTCAAACCGGTAGTAGGCAACAAGCCCGGCCTCGGCGCCCGTCAGTTCGTGGTACATATCGGCCTGGATATCTTGCTCCGAACGCGCGAAGTCCCAAATGCGCAGTTCGTCGAACTGGCCGTCGGCATAGCCGTCCGTGTTCCAGTTGCTGCGCCCGATGTAGTTTCGGGTTCGGTTGACGCCCGCGGCGACGCTCATGGCGGGATTCGTGGCCACGGGTTGGCCATTGATGTAGATGCGGCCGACGGTACCCTCGATGGTTCCGGCTACGTGCGTCCACTGGTTGAGGGGGATGGGGTCCGGCGCCATGACGGAGGAAGGGGTGGGGTCTGGACGTTCAGGGCAGGCCGGCCACTGGTCGCCTCGGTGTAGGACAACAGGACATTGTCGACGTTCTCCCCGTTGGCGCACTCGACCACCCGTGCCCATTTGTTGAACTCGCGCGGGCACACCCAGCACTCGATGGTGAGATCCCCATCGAACCAGATGCCGTCCGGAAGGTCCACGTAGCGCTGGTCTGGTTCAACCAAGTCGAGCACCTGGTCCGGCACGAGCGTAATCGGGCTGGTCGTCGGATCGGTCACGGCAGGATCGTTTACCGTATCGGCGTGCAGTGCGTTGGGGGACACGTCGCGCAGGTCGTCGGCGCCGTCGCCGGCTACGCCGAGATCCTCGAGGGCGTTGAAGTGGTAGCAGGCGACGAGTCCGGCTTCGCTGCCATCGAGGGCCAGGTGCATGCCGGCCTGGAGTTGGCCCTGCGAGCGGGCGACGTCCCATACCCTCAACTCGTCGAACTGGGCGTCGGCATAGGCATCCGAGGCCCAGTTGCTTCGGCCAATGTAGTTCGAGGATCGGATGAGGTCGGGCGGGACCTCCATGGCGGGGTTCGTCGCAACGGGTTGCCCGTTGATGAACATGGTGCCCGTGGTGCCCTCGAAGGTCACAGCGACGTGCGTCCACGTAAACAGCGGGATCGGGTCTGGGGCCTGGACGTTTATCGACACGCCGGTGTGGATACTCAGGCTGGGCCGGCCGCTGGTCGCCGCGGTATAGGCGAACACAACGTTGTAGGCATCTGGGCCGTTGCCGAAATCGGCGATGCGCGCCCAATGGCCGAATGCGCGCGGGTACACCCAGCATTCGATGGTGAAATCGCCGCTGAACCAGGTGGCCGCGGGCAGGTTTGCGTACTGCTCGTCATCGGCGCGAACATCCAGCACCGGATCGAGGAGCGGGGCCGTGGTCGTGATGGCCGTGATTGTCGGGTTGGGCATCGTGCCCGTCGTTGAAAACACGAAATCCGAAACGTCGATTCCGTGGACAGGTTCGCTGAAGCCTGCTCCAAAAGACACCGCCGAGAGCGGCGTCGGGCTGGGTCCAACCCGGCTGACCGCGGTCACAGTGGGATGCGCCAGGTGCCCGAAGTCCGCGGCGCACCAGAGCGAAATGGCCACGCCCACCAGCGTGAAACAGACGAAACGCACAACCCCGCGCGCCCCATGGCGCTGCCCCAAGACTCGACTGCCCTGCCTTTGCATGATGCTTCTCCTCCCCAAGGCGCCTCCACGCGCCTTGCCCATGCGCGAGGAAGCACCATACCGTGGGGAAGATAATAGATGCCCGGGCCAGGCTTGTCAAGACCCACACGTGAAATAGACAAATAGGGTGACACGGCAAACCACTGGCGGCGCGCCCCGGAATGCGCTCAATCGTGGCACTCTGCGCAGAGCGTGCGGGCAGGGGCGGTGAGCAGGCCGGATCGGTCAGACCCGTGGAGGGCGTGGCACGCGCCGCACTGCTGCAGGGGCTGCTCGGTGTGGGAGTGTGCGGCTGCGAACTCGACCGAGTCGTGGCATTCGGAGCAGGCCGTATACCCCAACCATTCGCCGACGGCAAAGCGTCCGTCGCGCGAGGCGGTCTCGTGGCACACGGAGCAGTCACGCGAGTCCGGGTCGTCGGCATAATGGCTTTGGAGTTTGCACCAGCCGGCCGGCGGTTCGGCGCCGTCCTCGAGCACGAAGACCGCGAGGGTCTGATCCCCGACGGTCACGGCGTGCTCCCCCGGGTCAAGCTTGAGGTTTGCCACGTAAGCAGGCGGCTCGTAGGGTTTCCAGGGCAGGCGTTCGCCGTCGACCTCGAGCCGGGGCTCCTTGGCGGCGCCGTTCGCAGGGGGGCGCGAAACGGCCATGACCTCGATCTCGCCGGATTCCAGCACGCCTTTGTCCAGCGGGAAAAGCACCTTGAGTTGGGCGCGATTCGGTGGCTCGGCAGGCTCAGATTGTTTGTCTGCCTCGGCCTCGAGTGCAGAGCCGCCCCCCGCGCCTATCGGAAGAGCCCCAGCAACCAGGACGATGATGGCCACGCGCCTCAGACGCCAAACCGTAGCCATCACACCTTACCGTGTTCTCGGGCGAACCCGGCGTTTTCGCTCACCTCGTCCTTGTACACCGGGAACATCCCGACGATCACGCCATCGGTTTTCTTGATGTTGTTGAAGGCGTATTGGAAGGCGTTGCCCACGGCCGCGCTGCTCGCGCAACGGCGCCCCGCGGCGAGGATCTTGAACCCGAGGCACGGCGTGTCGACCTGGCGCACCACCGCGGTCATCTTGGGCGGGTCCGATTGAAGGAACGGCTCGCCATACGTTGCGAACCCCAGTTCCTTCTCCATCTCGTCCTGCGTGCGCGTCACGTAATGGAAACACGTCATGAACAGGTCCAGTTCCCAGCCCTCATCGGCAATGCGTGCGATGTTCTCGGGGTTGTGGGCCGATACGCCCGCCAGCACCCCGTGGTCATGGACCCTCTTTACGAAATCGTGCACCTTATCCGCCTTGCCTGCCCGGAAGAACGAGTCGGTCACACCGCCATGATGAACCACCGCAATCGGTTTGTACTTCATCAGATGGTCGAGCGAGCTGTCCGTGGGGCGCGCAGCGTGCAGCGAGATGAACTGCAACTTCGAGTTCTCGCCCCACAGAATGTCCAGCACTTTCTCGACTTTCTCGCTCAGGTCAAACTGGAAGGTGTTCATCCCTTTGGCCTCGCATTGCTTGAGGAACTCGACCGTCCGCTCGACGGTGAAGTAGCTGCGCATGTGGGCCGAGAGGTTCGGCGTGGCGTGCGAATAGCCGCCGATCGGGTTGTATCCGGCAACCAGCCGCGTGATCGTATGCGGTCCAATCTTGACCGTGGGCATCGGGGGCGTATCGAGGGCCGCCGTTGTTGCTGGCGATGCCGCGGCCGTCGCAGCGTGATGTACGCCGGTAGCGGCGCCCATTGCCGCGGCCGTGCACAAGCCTGCGCGCCCGAAGAACCCTCTGCGACCAAGAAGCTTGCTCTGCTGATTCTGTGCCATGGCGAATTTCCTTTCGGACGGATAAACAAGAACTCCTTCCCTGCTTGCCGCAATCGTATCACCTCTGTTCCCATGGGGGCAATTCAGGTTCAGGTGCAGGGCGGAAAGGGCTCGCGGGGACGCTCGCCCTCCCGCTACCGCGGGCATTTCTCCCTGGGAGCGCCGGCATCTCTCCCTGGGAGCGCCGGCATCCTTGCCGGCTCTTGAAGACCGGCTCGCGAGGAGAGACCGTCTGAGAATTCCCGGGGGTGCTGGCTGTGATTGGCCTGTGCGCGCGGTAGGCGGTGGAGGCGTGGGGCCCTCGGCCTCGGCTGTGTGGCACCCGAGGCGCTCAGGGGGACTCAGGCGTACGCCAGAGCCCAGGGATCGGTCCCCAAGCCCGCTGAGCCTTCCGCCTCACGAGACTCCTCCAGCTTCGCCTCCAAGTCCCGCACCGCCTGGTCCAACAGCGCTTCCCGTTTCGTCAACGCCGTGCGATGCCGGCCCGATGCATTGCCCACCGCGGCCTGCATCTTGGTCCCGTCCACTGCGTGCAGCACCAACCCGATCAGGTCCGCGTGCAACGCCACACGCACCGAGTGCTTGAACACCTCCCGCAAGGCCCGCTTGTTCTCCTGGAAAAACGCCCACAGCGTGTTGTGGTCCGGCCGGAGCCAATCTTCCATGTAGGGCGGAAACATGAAGCCTTGCTCATAATCGGGTTCGATCGTGTGGCTCATCGTTCAAATCCTCCAGGGACTATTATACATATTTAATAGATTCCTGTCAAGGTAAATATTCAGACAGCCTCTCCTCGCGAGCCCTTTCCGCACAACGCGCCGTTCTTGGTGCGCAAGGGCCGGCAAGGATGCCGGCGCTCCCAGGCAGTCCCACGCACGGTGGGGCGAGCGTCCGTGGAGGCCGAGCGTCCTCCGCCGGGCTGTTGTCCCGATGGCATCGGGCTGATACAATAACTGGCCTTGGCCCGAACAGAGCGGTTCTTTCTGGAGGCAGGTGATGGTAGCGAACAACCGTAAGCACAGCGTATTGAGAATCATGGCGTTCGGGGTGATCGCCGCAACCATGGCGCACAGCGCCGACGCGGCCACGCAACGCATTCTGCTCGTGGGCGACAGTTGGCCCATGATGATGTGGATCGGCTGCCTGCCGGGCAGGGCGTTTCAGAACGCGCTGACTGACAGGGGGTACGGCCAATGGGAGGAGTCGGGCGCCTTCACCGCCTACACGACCACCACGGCCCGGGACTATGGGGAAAACGCGCCCACGGCGAGTGGGCTGGGCCGGCTCGATTTGGTGCTAAGGGAGTTGAACGAAAATCCTACGATAGACATCGCGCATCTGAGTCTGGGCGGTAACGACTTCATGGACGGCGACTACAGCGACATTCTGGGAGACCCAACGTTCAGCAGCGGCTGGAAGAAAAGCTGGTCGGGCGCACAAGAAGACCTGTTCTTTGATGCTGTTTGCGACCAGATCTGCGTGGTGATCGAGGCGATGCTGGACCTGCGGCCCGATATTCGCCTGGCAGTTTGCAGCTACGAGTTCTCCGGCCTCACCACGGGCGGCGGTTCGCGCCTTGAGACCAACGAGGCCGGACTCCGGCTCGAGGCCAAGAAACTGGCGTTGTGCCAAGCCATCTCTGCCGACCCCTTGTACTTGGATCGCTGCTTCTACATCAATGCGTCGGGCCTGATGCAATATGTCTATGGGTATCCGTATCCGCTTGAGCCGGAAGAAGACCCGATCTACGGGCCGATGGGAACGCCCGGCACAGGCGGCACCATCCAGAAGCCCGGCGGCTATCCCACGTATGACCCCTTCCCCGGCGGCGACATCACCTACCCGTGTCCGGAAGGAACCGTGCGCGACATCATCCATCTGAATCGGACGGGCTTCATCACGCTTGCGGGGCACTGCATTGACGAGTTCTACGGCGCATGGCTGGACCTGCCCAAGGTGATGTCGGTTGTCCGCACCACGCCGAGCCCGCTCAACCCAAACGATCTGTACAACCCGACCTCTGCGGACCAGGTGACGTTCGAGGTGACGTTCAGCGAGCCGGTGAGCGGCGTGGACGAGGTCGATTTCGACGTTGTCATGGACGGCGTGATCGGGGCCTCCATCGAGAGCGTGTCCGAAGCCAAAGACGCCACGACCTACGAAGTGACCGTCACTACGGGGACGGGCGACGGCACGCTGGCCCTGGCCATCCTCGACAACGACTCCATTCTGGACGCAGACCTGAACCCGCTCGGGGGTGTGGGTACGAACAACGGCTACTTCGCGTATGGCACGCCGTACGACATGGACCGCAGCGTTGGCCTTGCGCTCGCCGCGTGCCCGATGGCCCTTGCACTTCTCCTGGCCGGCCTCGGCCTGCTGCGCAGACACCCCAGGCAGCAGTAGCCGCACCTGCAATAGAACGCGGACCACGCGGATCATGCGGATGTTCGCCGATACGGAATGGAAATCTCACATTTCCTATCCGTGT
>Ga0272441_10008822_pt1 | contig 15813 bp, 11 predicted proteins | sample SSMProp6N_FD_193582 | JGI IMG/M metagenome (GOLD analysis project Ga0272441, IMG submission 193582) | Marine sediment archaeal communities from Little Sippewissett salt marsh, Falmouth, MA, United States - SSM-Prop-6N | ecosystem: Environmental > Aquatic > Marine > Wetlands > Sediment ... | reverse complement strand
AGAAGAGGTGGAGACGTGCCAGGTCGATCCCGCGCCCGCGCACGAGGCGGACGAAGTGCGGGTACTGCCCCACGGGGCCGACGGGGACGATCCAGCGTGTCGCACGGCCAGCGCGGGCATTCACCGCAAGCTCGTCGGCCATGATCTCGTCCGTCCGTCGGTGCAGGTCTTCGATGTCCTCGCAGACCACGAGCCGGTTCCCCGCCCGGCGCCCCACCTCCTCCCCGCTCAGGGCCAGGAGCGAACGAACCTCGGCGCCGCGTCTCATGTGCGGACCTCCAGGGGCTTGAAGTGTTCGGACTCGATGCGTCCGACCTCGCCGCGGGCGCGCTCCAGAAAGGCGACGCGCTCGGCGTCGAACCCCGCGCCGAATTCGGTGTCGAGCCACGCCTCGAGCATGGTGCGGGCTTTCTCGGGCGCGACGACCCAGCCACCCAGGCACAGCACGTTCGCGCGGTTCACGATCCACGCGCGCGCGGCCGTGTAGACCGACTCGGCCGCGACCGCGTGCACGCCGGCGAACTTGTTCGCCGCGATGCACATGCCCGCGCCCGTTCCGCAGACCAGGACGCCGCGTTGTGCGCGCCCGGACTGCACGGCCCGTGCGACTCGGGGCGCCACCTCGTAGTAGGCCATGAAGCCGTCGGCTTCCCGCAGGCCGAGGTCTTCTACCTCCACGCCGCGCCCGGCAAGATGCGCCTTCAGCGCCTCCTTGAGCGCGAAGCCCGACCTGTCCGATCCGATCGCGATGCGCATGCTTCCTCCTAGGCCGCACATACGGACTTCTTCGCCGCGACCTCTCGGGCCGTGGCGGCGATGTCCTGTGCGCGAAGCCGGTGCTTCTCCATGAGGTAGTTGATCGTGCCGACCTCGCCGAAGCGGTCGCGCACGCCGATGCGGCGCATGGGAACGGGCTCCTCTTCGGCGAGGAGTTCCGCCACGGCCGCACCGAGTCCGCCGGCGACGTACCCGTTCTCGCAGGTCACGATCGCGCCGGTCTCGCGCGCGGCGGCGAGAATCGCTTCGTCGTCGAGCGGTTTGAGGCAACCGAGGTGCAGATGATGAGCGCGAATGCCCTCCCCCGCGAGTATCTCGACGGCACGGCGCGTCTCGTGCGTAAGAAACCCGGTCGAGACGAGCGTCACGTCCCCGCCCTCGGCCAGCGTCTCGGCGTGGCCGGGTGTGAAGGCATAGCCCTCATCGAAGACCGCGGGCAGCTTGCGCCGGGTGAGCTGAAGATACGCGGGCGCGCGCGAGCCAGCGAGCCAGCGAAGCATGGCCCGAAGCTCGCAGGCGTCGCACGGTGCGAGCACGGTCATCCCCGGCAGGAGCCGCATCAGCGCGAGGTCGTCGAACGGCATGTGCGTGCCGCCGTTCATCTCGGCCGTGACGCCGGGGTCCGTGCCCACGATCACGACGCCGAGCCCGGCGTAGGCCACCGAGATCGCGATCTGGTCGTAGACGCGCCGCGTGGCGAAGCAGGCGAAGGTGTCGCAGAGGGGCCGCTTGCCGACCGAGGCAAGTCCCGCGCCGAGACCGATCATGTTCGCCTCGGCCACGCCCGTGTTGAAGGCGCGCTCCGGCAGCGCCGCGGCGAAGGCGGCGCTGCCGTTCGAGCGCATGAGGTCCGCCCCCACGACGACGAGGTCCGGGTTCTCGCGGGCGAGTTCGATCAGCGTCTCGCCGTAGACGTCGCGCATCATCCTCTCGTGCCAGCTCACGCGTCCTCCTTCTCGCCCAGCCACCAGAGGGCGTTTTCGATTGCGATTTTCCTGCGCGTTGTTTCGTCGAGGTCGAGCTCGTCCCAGAGCGCGCGGTCGCGCGCAACCACAGCTTTGACATCCCCGGGCCGCACGTCCGTCCCGAAGATCACTTGTTTCCATGCGCCCGACCACCAGAGGAAGCGCGAGAGGTCCGCAGCGCTCCAACGCGCGCGCCAGCCGGTGAGCTCGCCGGTGAGGTCCACCCTCACGTTCGGAAAGAAGCGCGCGATCTCGGCCGCCTCGTCGTTCCAGTGGATGCCCAGGTGCGCGCAGATGATCCGCAGGTGCGGGAAGGCGCGCGCGATCGGCGCGAGGAGGATCGGATTCATGCGGGCGGAGTTCACGTCGTCGTCGCGCGTCGCGTTCGGCACGGTGACCACACCCGTGTGGAAGAGAACCGGCGCGCCGCGCTCCTCGGCGAGCGCCCAGAGATCAAGGTGCGCCGGACTGTCATAGTCCGCCGACGGACACGTCACCTTGAGGCCGCAGAAGCCCTCGTCGAGCCGCGCGCGCACGTCTTTGATATGTGTCAAGCCGGGCCGCACGCATGCGAAGGGTACGATGCGATCCGGATGCGCGCGCGCGAGAACCAGGACGTCTTCGTCCGACGCCATGCCGAAGAGCGGCCCCAGGCCGCTGACGCACGCGCGCTCGATGCCGGCGGCATCCATCGCGGCAAGGAGAACGTCCCCGCCGCCGGGCCACAGGTGCGCGTGCGCGTCGATCAGTCGCACGGATCCTCCGCAAGCTCCTTCAGGGCCTGGGCCGTGAGCTCGGCGTTCATCTTGATGTTGTGGCTGGTGTACTGCCCCTCGGCATAACTGACCCCCCGGCCCTTGACCGTGTGCGCGATTACGACCGCCGGGCGACCCTTCACGGCCGCGGCCTCGCCAAAGGCGGCCAAGAGCGCCTCGGGATCGTGGCCGTCCGCTTCGCGCGCGTCCCAGCCGAACGCACGCCACTTCTCAGCGAAGGGCTTCATCGGCATCACGTCCTCGGCGACGCCGTCGATCTGCATGCGGTTGTAGTCGACGATCGCGACGAGGTTGTCGGCGCGATACTTGGCCGCGGCCATGGCCGCCTCCCAGACCTGACCCTCGTTGCACTCGCCGCAGCCGAGGAGGCACCAGACGCGGCTCGGCCGGTCGTCGAGCCGCAGGCCCAGCGCGGCGCCCAGCGCGGCGCTCAGGCCCTGGCCGAGGCTGCCGGTGGTCATGTCGATGCCGGGGGTGCGCTGCATGTCGCAGTGACTGGGCAGGTTCGTGCCGTTCGCGTTGAGCGTCCTGAGCTCGCGCGCGGGGAAGTAGCCCTTCTCCGCGAGCACGGCGTAGAGCGCCGGGCCTGCGTGCCCCTTGCTCATGACGAACCGGTCGCGGCCGGGCCAGTCGGGCTGCGCCGGGGCCACACGCAGCACGTGGTCGTAGAGCACGAGCAGGATTTCGATCACGCTCATGGCGCCGCCGACGTGCCCGCTGCCCGCGCGGCCGATCATCTCCATGACGGTGTAGCGCAGTCGCTGCGCGCGCCGCCGGAAGGCGGCGAGGTCGGGAATACGATGCTCCGCTGCGACGATCATGCGATCTCCTCCAGAATGGCGGTCAGCGTTATTTCGTCCAGGGGCACGGGATTGTTGCCCGCGTTCGGATGTGCGAGCGTCTCGCTCGCGAGCGCGGGCCAGTCCTCACGCGACACGCCGAGGCTCGCGAGAGAACCGGGGATCTCGATCGCGCGCGTCAGCCGCTCCAGACGCGCGAGGAGCGCCTCGACATCGGGCTCCCCAAGGAGCCGCGCGAGGCGAGCGAGCTTCCCCTCGATAGCCGGCCGGTTCAGCCGCGCGAACGGGGCGAGCCCCATTGCGCACGCGCTCCCGTGCGGCACGCCGAAGCGATGCGTCAGGGGGAACGAGAGCGCATGCACGCCCGCCGTCTTCGTGTGGCCGAAGGCGAGCCCGGCCAAGAGGCTTCCGAGCGACATGCCGCTGCGGGCCTCGAGGTCGTCCGCGCGCGCGCACGCGGGCGCAAGATGCGTCAGGACCAGACGCGCCGCCTCCAGCCCGAGCGCGTCGGAGATCGGATTCGCGCCCGTGGACCAGAGCGCCTCCATCGCGTGACTGAGCGCGTCCATGCCGGTCGAGGCTGTGACCCCGGCGGGCATGGTGCGTGTCAGCTCTGGATCCACCAGGGCCACGGCTGGATAGAGAGACGGGTGCACGAGCGGTCGCTTCTCGTCCGCGTCCGGATCGGTCAGGACCGAGATGGGCGTCACCTCGCTGCCCGTGCCCGCGGTCGTCGGTATCGCGACGAGCGGAAGGCGCGCCCCCGCCGGCTTCGTGCGACCGTGCAGGAGCGGGGCGATTTCGTTCCCCGGCTCGCGCGCAAGGAGCGCCGCGGTCTTTGCCGCATCGAGCGAGCTGCCGCCGCCCAGGCCGATAACCAGAGAAGCCCCTTTTTCGCGAGCGCGCGCCGCGGCCGCGTCCACAATCCGGGTCGTCGGATTCGGCTCGACAGCGGCGAAGACCTCGCACGCACGCGGCGCCAGGAGTTCTACGACGCGCCCGGCCAGACCCAACCGGGCGATGACGCGATCGGTGACGATGAGCACCGGTCCGTCCCCTGATGCGGGCGCGACCTCGGGCAGAGCCTCGATCGCATGCAGGCCGAAGCGAATGGCGGTGGGAACGCCCCAGCGGAAGGACGGGTTCATCGCTTCCCCCTCAAGCGGTTCGGGAACCGCGCGGCCGCCACTGCGGCGCGAGAACGTTCTTCCAGACGAAGGACACGAAGTGTTTCCGGCGCGCCCGCATGGCCGCGCCGACCGCGGCCGTGAACTCGTCCGTTTCGTTTGCATCCAGTTTCGCGGCCGCGGCGATCTCGGCCACCGCCGCGCGTTCGAAGCCCTCCCGGAGCGCGGCCTCGACTTTGCCCCCGAGGCCGGCATAGATCCCGCGGATGTAGATTCGATCCGGGCTGTAGAGGTTCGCAGCGTTTCCGAGCGCGAGACCCAGCGCGCGCGCGCCTTCGGTGAAGAGATCCCGCACGTCGGCATCGCCCGCGCGTGCCCGCTCCGCCAGAGCGCTGATGGCATCCGTCCGTATCCCTCGCTCACGGGCACGTGCGAGGAGGGCCCAGCCTCCCGCCACCGCCTCCATGCATCCCCGGTGACCGCAGCGGCACGCCGGACCCGCCGGATCGATGACCGTGTGCCCGATCTCACCCGCGCGGCCGCCCGCGCCCCCGGCAAGCTCGCCCCCGACGCTGGCGCCGAGCCCCACGCCGTGGCGAGCGAGAGCCAGAAGAGCGGTGCCCTTCTCCTCCGCCTCACGGCTGAGCTCGGTGACGAGCGCGCAGCGTGCGTTCAGGTCCGCCACGACCGGGACGCGGAGCGCGGTCGCGAACCTCTCGACCGGCGCGACCTTCGCCCAGTCGCGAATCCCCAGATCCGCCCGCGACCGGCCGGTCTGCGGGTCGAGCGGTCCCGGCAGCGAGAGTCCGACGCCCAGGAGGCGTTTGCGCGGGGCGCGCGCGGAGCGCAGGGCTTGGCGGGCCAGGCGCAGCAGTCGCGCGACGAGTTGCTCGCCGTCGAGCCCTGCGGGCAGGTCCTCGGCGACCGCACCGCGCGTCCGATTGGCGCAATCGAGGACCACGGCGCGCATGCGCGAGCCGTCGAGATCGACCCCCAGGGCACAGGCCAAGTCCGGCCGGACCGTGAGGCTGCGCGCCTTCCGACCGATCCCCTTGCCCGGAAGACGCTCACCGTCTCGGAGCAGGCCCATGTCCTCGAGCTCGTCCACCAACCGGGAGACCGACGCCGCACTCACAGGCGTGACGTGTGCCAAGTCAACACGGCTCCGCGCGCGCCCTTCGATCAGGGCCAGGAGCATGTCGGCCTTTGTCTTTTCCTTTCGAACCAGGCGCACCGCGAAGTTCCTCCTCTCTCTGCATGATACACGCAGGCGGGAGAAAACGCAATCACTAATCTTAAATAATAGTAAGAACAAGACTGTGACTGATGCGAGCCAGACTGTTCGTCCCCGACCGACAGTTACGCAACCCATTAGAATCACATGTGTTATGAGGCCTTGAGGGAGCTTCCGAGCCTTGCCTCGGCAGACGACCAAGGATCAGGAGAACGGAACTGCGAGAAAAACACTCCGCGCCGAATCGCGCAAGCTGCGTCAGTATCTGAGGATGAGCTGGGAGGAGGGCGGGGAGGAGGGCCCGACGCGTGCGGTGAGGCTAGGGTCCCGCGAGCTTCCGCTGCACCTCAGCCGCGGCCGAGAAGAGCGCCTTCGAGCGCTCCCGCCACCCGGAGCCGATGAAGCCGGTGCAGTTCTTCTCCTGCTCCTTCGTGTTGTTCCTGCCCCCCAGCGTCTTGCGCAGCACGCGGACCCGTTCGTCGAGGAGATCCTGGCATTTCTTCGCCAGTTCGTCGCCGAGCTTGGCGCGCTGGCCCTCGTCGAGGAGGGCCCTCTCGATGAATATCCTCGCCTCGCACTCCTGGACGCCCTCGCGAAGCATCTCGAACCGGACCGTGCCGAGCGCGCCGGCCGGCCCGGGCGCGATGTAGGGGTTCACGCGCAGGTTGAGCTGATGCCAGTCGCTCATCCGGTACCGCGACGAGAGGGACCGCCGCCTGCCCCGCTTGCCCTCGAGCACGGGCCAGAAGTCCGCGCCCATCCGTCCGAAACCGCGCTGCTTCCCAGTGATGTTCCACTCTCCGAGCAGACGGCCCCGCATGAGCTGCGTCACGAAGGCGGGCTTCCAGAGGTCCCGCGCGAACTGCGTGACGAGCCTGGAATTCCGCCAGCCGTAGGTGCGTGCCTCGCCCGGGTCCTTTGGAAAGCGCGCATTCCACACGGTGGTGACGTATCCGACCTCGACCCCGTGGACGGCCTTCATGGCTCCGTGCGTCTGATCGACCCATCGGACGTAGGGAGCGGCCTTCTTCAGGCACTCGACCACCGGCTTCGCCGGTCGGCCGAAGTCCGGGAAGAGACCGAGCATCATCGTCTCCTCCCCGACGCCTTTCTTCGCGAGGTGCTCCCGCAGGCCCTCCAGCACCGGTTTCCAGAAGGCCACGGTGTCTTCCGGGTAGTTCGGATAGCCGGCGTTGCGGCTGTTAAGGCACGGTCCCTCGACGGTCGTGAGCGTCTGGGTCTCGGGGTCGAGCACCGTGATCCGCCCGCCGCGCTGTTTCTCCTCGTCGGTTCCCTTGTCCTTTCCCTTGTCGGTCGTCCCGAGCCGGCCGCCCCCCATCTTGCTCTCGAAGAGGTAGAGGACCACGACCTGCGGCCGGCAGCCGCTCTCGAGGATCGTATCGATGTACCGCTTCGCAGCCGTCAGGTCGGGTTTCAGCGCCTCGCCGTCCTTCGTCCAGCGGACGATGCTCTGTTCGTTGCCGAGGTTGCCCTGGCAGATGAGGGTGAGGTAGATCGTCTTGTTCCCGACCTTGGCGAGCTCGCGGAAGCACGTTCCGAGCAGCTTGAAGTGCTCGTCCGACCAGAGCGGCACCTTGTACTGGAGTGCCACCGACTCGGGTGACTCGATGAAGTCCACGAAGGTGGTGAACTCCGCCGCAGGCGGCAGCGTCCAGCCGCAGACCGCAAGCTTCACCGATACCTCTCGCCCGGCGACCGTGAGCGTGCCCTCGTACTCGCCCGGCGCTGCATCGCGCGGCACGTTCACCGTGAGCCAGACCGGGTGCGTGGTCCCCTCCGCCCGGGGCTCCTTTCCGAGGGCGTCGAAGATGCTCTGTCCCTTCGGAAGCCGCCGGGATCCGTTCCCGCTCGAGGGAAGCGCGTAGCGGATCTCGACCGACGAGGCGGGAATCTGACGACGACGGTTTCCGTCCTCGTGCGTCAGAGCGCTGACCTTCGCCTCCGGCCCCTTCATCCCCCCTTTCGCGTGGAGGACGACCTGAGCGCTGAAGGCGCCGCCCCGCGTTCCCGCGATGCGGACCGCACACTTCGGGTCGTTCTTGCCGGTGTAGTCAATCCCCTCGAGGATCGGCTCCAGGGGATCCGGGCACCAGACCTCGGCGGCCGCCGCGCACGCGACAGCCAGACTCAGGAGCAGTGATGCGCCGAGCACGCTCGTTCGCATAGGGATTCATCCCCCCTTCCGCCATCATCCTATCGTGTTGGGCGATATGAGCAAGGGAAGAAGGCCGCATCGCCGATACTCCGGGCGGTGCGCTCGCGCCAGCGCAGGGCCTCGCCGGCGCGCAGAAAATCGATGGGGTTGTAGTCGTCCGTGAGGATAAGGGTCCCCTCGGTCGGCGGCGGGATCGTCAGCCGCTGAATGTCCATGAGCACCGGGTCCGGCCCGGAGAAACCGGCGAAGTCGAGGGCGTGGTCCTGCCAGCGCCGGTTGAACCGGATCTCGCGGTCCGAGGCGAAAAGCGTGACCGTCTGCACGTCGTCGCCCTCCTCGCCCCGGATGGCCAGGAGATGACCGAAGACCTCACCCACGGTGGCGCGGAGGCAGGCGAAGGCCTTTCCCTTGGGCGAACCGATATAGTTCATGGCGAGGACCCCGTCCGGCTTGAGCACCCTCTTCGCGGCGGTGAAGGCCTCGCGCGTCGCCAGGTGGAACGGAAAGACGTCCCCGGAGTAGGTGTCGATCACGCAGAAGTCGTACTTCTTGGTGCAGTCCTCGAGGAAACGCCGCCCGTCCGCGGCGACCGCGCCTCCCGTGAATCGGAAGTGTTCGCGGGCCACCTCGATGATCGTCGGGTCCAGATCGACCGAGTCCACGTCCATCTCGTACAACTTGAGCATCGAGGCGGTCATTCCGCCGGCGAGGCCGATGATGAGCGCGTTGGCGCGGCGCGGGTCGTCCACCATGTAGGGCAGCAATTCCTGAAAGTAGCGGTCCTCCAGTCCCTTCCCCTTGCGGAACTGCGAGGGGATACCGGTCTGGACGATCCCGTTGACGACCAGGAGCTTGTACTCACCCTTCTCCAGGACGACGATGTGACCGTGGGCCGACTCGCGCGCGGCCACGACCTTCACGCGCTCGCCGTCAGGCGCGGTGTACTCCTCTCCCACCCTTCCCGTCGGGCCCGGAATAAAGACGAGGATAACGGGCAGGGCCAGCGCGGCCGCGCCCCTTCGTCCCATTCCCAGGACGAAAAGCGCCGCGCCCACGAGGGCCGCGGTGACCGCGACGATGCGGAAGCCGGCCGCGTTCCCGAGAGTCGGGATGAGCCACAGCCCGGTGAGCAGCGTGCCGACCACGCTCCCCACCGTGGAAATCGCGTACACGCCGCCCGAGGTCACGCCCACGCGAGTCTCGCTCTTTCCGGTGCAGAGCAGCCGGATGACGAAGGGGCTCGTCATGCCCATGAGCCCCAGCGGCAGCGAGAAGATCGCGGCCGAGCTCGCGAGCGCGCCGGCCTTCAAGCCCATGGCCCGGTAGCAGGCCCGGAGCACGAAGTCGGTATGGGGGCAGAGGACGAGGAGGCCCCCGGTCGCGACGAGAAACGCGCCGAGAAGCGCCGGACGAGGGAACCGGTCGGCCAGCCAGCCGCCCAGGAAGTAGCCGACGGCGAGCGAGAGAAGCGTCACCGAGATCATGGCCGCCCAGACGCTCAGGCTGCCGCCGTAGACCACGCTCAGCCTGCGCGCGCCCAGGAGTTCCACGGCCATCACGACGGCGCCGCAGACCGCGGCCGCAGCCAGAAGAAGGATGACCTCCAGCCGTTCCCTTCGCATCCCTATTCCTTCATCCCGACGGACTCGCCGAAGGGGATGCGCACGAGGCCCGTGTACGTGCTCAGCCACATGCTCTCGCCCTTGTCGCCTACGCAGAGCACTTGCGGGTAGAAGACGTCCTTGACGTAGACGATCGGCTTCTCTCCGCCCGCGCTCACGACGAAGTTGCCCTGCGACTTGTCGCGGCGGACTCCCCTGCCGACCTTCTTGAAGTGCCAAGCCGGCCCCTTGCTCTCGGGCGGGAGATCCTCGGCCTTTGCCTCGGACCAGGTCTTCCCGTCGAACTTGACAGCCTTGCACTTCATGGTCCGGGGCTTGAGCTTGTCGGCCAGACCGGCGGGCAACATGCCCAGTTGCGTCGGGCGCGAGAGGGCCACGATCTGGCCGGCCTCGTTCTTCGCAAGGCGCGTGATCTCGCGGTCGTGCAGGACGGCCTGCACCTCGAAGCGGCCGGTCGTCAAATCCAGGCGGCTGACGAGACCGCGGTCCGAGCCGAGGTAGAGGTGCTTCCCGTCCTCGAGCGCTGCCGTCGCCCGCCAGTAGAAGCGGTAGTCGGTCTCGACGACCTTCCGCCACCTCGCCCCGGCCTCGTCGCACCAAGCCGCGCATCCCTCGGTTACCGCCCAGTGGGTGTCGCCGTCGACGAAGAGTCCCAGCACGTTGTCGTGGCCCACGGCCTCCAGGACGCCGGCGCTACGGTCTTGGAGCTCCCGCAGGATCATGCCGTAGGAGATGTTGAGCACCAAGGGCTGCTCGCCCTGGAGCGCCAGCTCCCCCGGCGCGTGGTGGAACGTGGCCGCCCACGGCGCGTCCGCGCCGGGACGCGAGGCGAGCCGCGCCACGGACGGCCAGTAGCCTCCGAAGTACTTCCCGGGCACCAGGCGCACGGCGCCGAAGAGGCTCCTGGCGCCGATGGAGATCTCGGTGACGGCGCGCGGGAAGATGTCGTCGCTGTCGCGGCAGCCGTCCTGCCCGCAGATGAGCCGGTTGTCCAGCTTCTTGCTCTCCAGGGGAAGCGAGTTCCACTTCTTTCCGTCGAACGCATGAAGATGGAACCCGGTGGTCACGAAGGGCTTGTGCTTCACGTAGGCCATCCCGGGATGCGCGCCTCGGGTCTCGTACCGGCCGTCCGCGCTCACCGCCCAGACAACGCCTTCTCGGATCGCCAGGCAGGAGACGCGGTCGGCCCGGTGCTCGTTGATTCTGTTCCAGCACTTCCACTCGCGCGTCCCGAGGTCGAATCGGCACAGCCCGCCCCCGGCCGGGTCCTCGTCCCCGCCGGCGCGCTGCGGATGCGCCGCCGTCCAGGCGGCCGCGTCGGTCACGACCAAGTGCATGGCCTGCCCCCGGCAGCCCTCCGGCAGCCCATGGAGCTTCTTCTTTCCCGTTCCCGGGTCGTACTCGTTGAGCCCCCCCGCGTCCAGGAACCAGACGCGCCCGGCCGCGGCCCGCAGCGCCCAGGCGCCGACGGCGACCTCCTTCCACGCAACCCCGTCAAACTCGTAGATGTCTCCGTAGGAGCTGACGAAGAGCTTGTCGCCGGCCGCAATCGGGTCCGCGATGAAGTGGGCGGTTCGGCGGCGCCAGTGCGGAATCCAGATCCCGTTCTCCACGGTTTTCGAGATCTGGTCTGCCGTGGGCAGGGCAGGAGCAGGATCGGGCGCGGGCCCGGCCGCGGGGTCCTCGCCGGCCTTGTGCTTGAAGGTCCCCGAGACCGAGATGATCCAGACCGCGTCGCCATGGGCGAGGACGCGGGCGAAGCGCGTCTCGAGCCACTCGGGCCTTGCGATCTTCTCCCCGCCGACAGGCAGCGTGACCACGCCCCCCTTGTGGACGATCCACAGCCTCTTGCCGTCGCTGGCGAGGTCATGGACAAGCCGGTCCGGCAGGCCCTCGGCCCGGCCGTAGGAGCGCACGAGTTTCCTCGCGGCCAGGTCGATCTGAACGATCCGGCTGTCGGTTGCCAGCCAGAGGTATTTCTCGTCACGGGTCCAGGCCGCGAGACGCTCTCGGTACGGCCAGTAGCGGCCGTGAACCGGCACGGCTCCACGCAGGTCCTTGGGCACGGCGGCGTTGGCGACCGCGGGCGTGACCACGCAGGCGCTGCAGCGCATGTGACGCCAGAGCTCGTGACCGGAGGTCAGCTTCTCGTCGGTGTAGCCCAGAACCCTCAACCAGTCCGCGCCGTCCTTCTCGGACGGCACGCCCCATATCTCCGCGCTCTGCCCGCTCATGACCTTGACGAGGCTGCGGCCCTTCTCGTCCAGCACGATGCGATACACCTTCCTCTCGCCCGTGGTGAGCGTGGCCTCCCGAGGACGTAGCCGCCCACCCTTGCCGGCCTTGATCCTGCCTCGGACCTTGACGGCATCCGCTCCCGGCGGCTCTGCGGCGTGGGAACCACCCGTCCAGAGAATCGGCACAGCACCCAAAAGGCAGACCCAGATCGCGACGAGCCTCCTGCCCAGCATTTTCGCCTCCCTTCCGGCCGCTTCCGGCTAACGCGGGCGTCAATGGATTATACTCGGGTCCCTTGCGCCGGGCCAGTGACCTGGAGGCAAGAAGGTCCAGCGGCAGATAACAGCCGGGCGGCGCAGGGTTCGCGATTTGAGGTTTGGCTCCATGGGCAAGTCTCTTAGCGGACTATTCTCAGTTCCTATGTTACAGTGTCGCCGAGAAATGCGACAAATCATGTTACAGAATCTCGGCTCAGAAATTGGCCGCTGATCCTGTAATCCGCGTCTCAGAAGTGAGATGCGGTTCCGGCGTCTATGCGAAGCCGTTAACCCTGTAACATTGCCCGATGTTACAATTCGCTGGATGCGGACTCAGGGCGCCGTCCCGGAAATCGCCGAGGGGGCGTCCTGTACCTGGATGCCGCGGCGATTCAGCAGTGAGCCCTCCAGCCGGTAGAGGTCAATCAGCGCCTTCAGATAGCCGATGATCGCCTCGACCTCGGCGATGCGGCTGACCACCAGATCCCGCTGGGCCCCGGCCACGAGGATGGATGTGGAGCGCCCCACCCGGAACTTCTCCGTCTCCGAACGGAGAACCTCCTCCTTCAGCTTGCGCGTTGCGGCGGTGGCGGTGATCTGTTCCCTGGCGCGTCCGGCCTCGACATGCGCGGTACGCACGTCGAGTTCCGCCAGCTGGGTCATGTTTGCCACAGCCATCCTGGTCTGATCCAGGCTCAGCCATGCGCGCGCGTGACGGGCCCGCGCGTCCCGGTTGCCGAGCGGTACCTCGAAAAGCACGCCGAGGCGCGTCCCGTAACTGTCCCCGTCCAAATCCTCGACCGCATCTCCGAAGGAAGAGGCGTATCCGGTCCTGCCTAGGCTGACGAAGAGGTCGAGCTTGGGCAGGAGACCGTTACGGGTCTTGACCACGTCCAGACGGCCGCGCTCAATGTCGAGCATGGCTTGATTGAGGTCCGGCCTCATGCGCAGCGCGACTTGAACGTGCTTCTCGATAGAGTCGAGCGTGGCTTCGGGCACCTCGGGCGCTGTCTTGGGTGTCACTGATCGAGACCAGAGAGAGTCGCCGGCGGGGTTCAAAAGCCTGAGAAGCCTGAGCCTCGTCTTGACCAGGGCGCTGCGCGCGTTGATGAGTTGCTCACGCCGCCCGGCCACCTCGGCTTGAGCGCTGGCGAGTTCCGTCTCGGGAAGCCCGCCGACCTTGATGCGCTCCCGGGTCTCCCCGAGTTGCTTCTCGGCCAGCTCCAGCGAGTCGGTGTAAATCTGTATCTGGCGCTCGGCAAGCACGTAGTCCCAGTACGTGGTTTCTACCTCGGCGACCAAGGCCTCGGTGAAGCCCCTGAGCTCCCACTGCGACCTGAACGTGTCCAGCCTCGCCTGCCGGAGAGAGGCCAGGTTGGCCCGAACGCCAGCGCCGTTCAGCAGGGCCTGGGTGACGGTCAGGCCCAGAGTCGCGGAGCTCGCCTCGTCGCTGTAGAGCGAGGAGTCCAGCTTCTCGCCTTCGGCATCCGCCGTCACGCTGGTCCCGGTAGGCAGGAATGCGCTGACCGAGGCGCCGCCGCCCAGGGTGTCGGCGGTGGAGTCGCTCCGCGAGCCTGTCGATCCTTCCGTCTTGGTGCGTTCCTTGGAGATCTCTGCGCTGATGACCGGATCGAACGCGGCCCGCTCCTGGTCCACGTACGTGCGCCTGATGGCCGGGCTGAGGCGCTCGGTCCTCAGGGAGCGGTTGTTCTGCAGGGAGGCGAGGATCGCCTTTTCCACGGTCAGCTCCAGCGGCCCGGTCTCCGGCAGTGCGTTCTCCCGGGGCGTCCCGTCATCGGCGCTTTCGCCGCCGGAGGCGTGCGATCCGCTCCTGGTCGTGCGACGCGCCGGGACCTCGTCGGCCGGCACACAGGACGAGACGAGTGCGCAGAGCAGCACAGAGACCAGGGGAAGAGAAGGGCGGGGCTCGGATGCGTCGCGCATGGCTTGGTCGCTCCTACTCGTAGCGCAGTGCCTCGATGGGGTCCAGCGCCGCAGCACGGCGCGCGGGGTAGTAGCCGAAGAAGATGCCGACCGAGGCGGACACGATCAACGCCAGCATGATGCTGGGAAGCTCGACCGCCGTCGGGAAGGGGCTGAAGCGTCCGATCGTCCCGGCCGTCGCGAATCCGACGCCGACGCCCAGCAGCCCGCCCAAGCCGCTGATCAGGATGGATTCCAGAAGAAACTGGCGAAGGATGTCGCGGTTACGCGCGCCGATGGCCTTTCGCACGCCGATCTCGCGCGTGCGTTCGGTCACCGTGACCAGCATGATGTTCATGATACCGATCCCGCCGACGACCAGCGAGATACTTGCGATGCTCCCGAGCAGGATCGTGAACGTCTGGATGAACGATGAGGCCATCTCGATCATCTCGGCCTGGTTTCGCACGTGAAAGTCGTCCTCGGCACCCGCCTGAATACGATGACGCTTGCGCAGCAACGCGGAGATATTTCCCTCCGCGCGACTCAGGTCGGAACCCTCCGACACCTTTACGTCGATCTCGTTGAGGTGCTCCTGCCCGAGAAGCTGTCGCATGGCGGTGGTGTACGGGATCACCACCATGTCGTCGGGGTTGAACCAGCCTTGGTCACCCTTGGCCTTCAGAACTCCGATCACCCGGAAGTTGACGTTCTTGACGCGGAAGCGCTCGCCCACGGGAGGCTGGTCGCCGAAGAGAAGGTCCGCCGTGGCCGCCCCCAGCACGGCGACACGTGCGGATTGCTCCTCGTCGACCGAAGTGAACCCCCGCCCTTTCTCGACTTCGAAACCGCGGATATCCAGATAGGTGGATGCTGCGCCTGTGATGGTCGTATTCGTGTTTTCGCCATAGTACTTGACCTGCGCCCTTCCCATCACGACTGGAGAGGTGGCGGTCAGGTCGCCGATCTCCTTCGCGATCGCCTCGGCGTCGCTGACCTTGAGACCCTCGCCGGTGCTGGACCGCGCGCCGCCGCGCCGATGGCTGCCGGGGCGAACGACGAGAAGGTTCGTTCCCATGGCCGTGATGCGTTTCATGACCTGTCGCTGCGCCCCCGTCCCGATGGCCAGCATCGAAATCACCGCTCCCACTCCGATGATGATGCCGAGCATCGCGAGGAAGGAACGGAGCTTGTTCGCCAACAGGCTCTTCAGTGCAACCTTGAGAATCGTCCAGAGCAGCACCGTTACTTCTCCTCGACGACTCTGCCGTCTCGAATCTGCACCTGCCGCTCGCAATGCTCGGCCACGCCGGCGTCGTGTGTGACCAGGATGACCGTCCGGCCTTCGGCGTTGAGATGCTGGAAAAGGGCGAGGATCTCGCGGCCCGTCTTGCTGTCGAGGTTCCCGGTCGGCTCATCGGCCAGGAGAATGGCCGGATCGGTGACGATAGCGCGGGCGACAGCCACGCGCTGCCGCTCCCCGCCGGAGAGCTGGTTCGGCTCGTGCGCCGTGCGGTCCTCCAGTCCGACCGTCCTCAAGGCCCGAGTCGCAGCCGCTCGTGCGTTGCGCTGTCCCGCGTAGAGAAGCGGCAGTTCCACATTCTCCATGGCAGACAGGCGCGGCAGGAGGTTGAAGGTCTGAAACACGAACCCTATGCGTTGGTTGCGGATGCGGGCCAGCCGATCCTTGGAAAGGCGCGAGACGTCCTCGCCCGCCAGGATGTACTCGCCCTCGTCGGGCGTGTCGAGGCACCCCATGATGTGCATGAGGGTGGACTTGCCGCTTCCCGAGGGGCCTGTGATGGCCACCATCTCGCTTTCGCGGATATCGATGTCCACGCCCTCGAGCGCGCGAACGGTCGTTTCGCCAAGCCGGTAGGTCTTGCGCAGGTTGTGGGCCTCGATCATCAACGTCGCG
>Ga0272441_10008821_pt1 | contig 15815 bp, 29 predicted proteins | sample SSMProp6N_FD_193582 | JGI IMG/M metagenome (GOLD analysis project Ga0272441, IMG submission 193582) | Marine sediment archaeal communities from Little Sippewissett salt marsh, Falmouth, MA, United States - SSM-Prop-6N | ecosystem: Environmental > Aquatic > Marine > Wetlands > Sediment ... | reverse complement strand
TTTGATTTAGTTATAATATCACTCTTTTTTTGAAGAAATCCTTTACTTTCTATGTATTCTTTAGTGTCGTTTTTTATCATTTTATCTTATTTCTCCTTATATGCTTTGTAAACTTATATTTATAAAGTCAGGGATTTACCCATAATTAACTCCTACATCCCTTTTCTCGTTTGACCATACAGGTTTCTTTATTCTTATTTCAGTGATAATTGATATATTGATACACGCAACATCACCCTTTGATGATTTAACAACTAACAGTTTATTTTCACTATCAAATCCTAAAACGCAGGTTGCTATCCCTGATATTTTGTACTCATTTTCTCCAACTAGGTATCTGATTTCACAGTTAGAATTTAACAGCTCTATATACTTGCTCACTTTTTTCTACTCCTTGTGATTTGTTATTTATACTAACCAATCCATATTTGTATAAAATCGTCATGATTTCCACTTCAAGAAGTTCCCTGTAATCCCACATAAGGTCGTCTTTGTTTGTATTCTTGTATGTTTCCTCAGAGATAACGTCATCTTTTTGTGATGCTCTATAATCAATATTTTTCAGTTCTATCTCTAATTTCTTGTCCATCTCTGTTTTAATCCTTATGAATTCATCGTGGGCTTTTGGTTTTAACAGTAATAAAACTTCAATCGAGTGCGCTAATTCATCAAATACTTCACTTTGGTGTTCTTCTCGAGATAGTTGTAATAAATCGAACTTCTCGATAAACCTGTCAATAATCTTTTGTTTTTCATTCATCTTCATACCTCTCTTCATTATCAAGTGAAAACGTATGAGCAGTAACTTCACGTGGAATATCAGCTTCTTTACTCATCAAAAGACCTTCAGATAGTGCTTCAGGAAAAACCTCCAATGATATTTCACGCAGTTGTTTCCATATCTCTGTTAAACTAGCTTCGTATTTTTTGTCGTTTACTTCTAATATTATTTTGTTATCTTTGGCTTTATCACACCAATATATCATTTTCAAATAAACCGAGTGGATAGAACCAAGAGATAAAAGCCACCCTGACGAGTGTTTAAACTTGAATTGTTTTCTTGAACCTTCAGATAAAAAACTAGAAGCTACATACGTTGGTAATAATTTTTTCTCGTTGATTGTAAGTATAGGGTCGTCTTCTATCTTTTTATCTATTAAATTTCTTAGTAATTCTTGATAGTGTAGTGTATCAAGCAGGGTTCTACGAAACTGTCTTGGCTTTCTATCATTCTTATTCATAACTCATCAAACTCCTATAGGAAATACACAATTTATAAAAAACAAACTTAACACGTATATACAGGGGCAGGGTTTTAACCCAATATACCACCCTACCTTGTTTCAAAAAATGTTTTATTAACTGTGTTCCTTTTTCTCTGTTTTCAACCACTTTACAACCTCCTGATTTCCTCTATTCTGTTATAGTGAATGAACGTAGTTAATGGTGTTCCAGGTTTCGAGAAAAGCGAAAGACCTGTTGCTCGAATGTGACATATAGTTACTTTTTTGATTTGAATACGACCTTCCTTTTCAAAAATAATCTCTATTGTATCACCTGACTCTATGTTTTCTTTTAATTTTTGCCACTCTTCATTTTTCATACTTTTTCAACTCCTTTTATTGTTTCAAAATTGATATAGAACTTTGTGCCTTTGTTAGGTCTACTAATAAAGGATATGCCCCTATCAAAAATTTTTGAAATTGTCATTTTTCTTTTTTGAGGAAGCCCACGACGTATATATGAAACTCGAACTACATCACCTACTTTTAATTTCTTTTTAGTTTCACGCCATCTTTTTTTGTTCATAACTTACCTCCTGTCCACTGTTAACCATCTACACGCCTCCTTCGTTAAAAAAATTCACGCTACCACCCAACATTCAGGGTCTTCTTCTACCATTATAAATTCAATTTGATGTATTGGTATGCAGTAAATCCCATGTGACAGTGAACGACGAATTTTTACAAAACCATTTGATATATCCAACAAAATTCCTTTGATTTGAGTTGTTTCTTCGTAGTGCCAGTTGTAAATATCATTTTCGTCTCTATCGTCGTCTAAATTATCCCTTACTTGATTGTTTTCTCTTAATTCACTACTTTCTTTGACATATACATAAACAAGTTCTGCCTTTTCATCCCAATATTTTTTTAATGTTTCTTTACTGTTTTCTTCACTAATATCCATTGATTTTTGTAATGATATTGTTTTTTTCATATTATCATCTCCATTAACTCAGCTCTTTGTTTAGCTTCTTCAAGTTTTTCTCCTTTAAGCCCTGTATTTGATAGTAACCATACTAAAAAATGACTAAGCTCTTGCCAATCACACTGTTCTCTATTATCACAGGTAACTTTGTGATTTATTTTGTATGATACTTTTCCATCTTTATATGTAGGATTTACAAATTTTACCATTCCCATTCTAGCGTCTTTTATTCTTTTACCACAGACATCACAAGTTACTATTGGTGCTGTGATACCGTTTTTTCTTACTAATTCAATCATTTTTTTTCACATCCATCCATTTATGGTTTTATGGTGTTGAGAGAGATAGTGAGCTTTCAAATCAGCTTGAGTATCAAATTTTTTCCCACAGAAAGGACATTTAAACCAATTTTTAATTACCATTTGTTACGCTTCCCTTCTATACAAGTCATTAGAAATTTCATTTTTTTATCCACCCACTTTTGGTTTCTCCTTAACACCTCTTTTCAAATTTATAGCCTAAAAAATTGGTAACGGGAGTAAAACGCCAAATTTTTATTTTTTTAGCCCCCCAATAATTACACACAAAAATAAAACATAAAAAAGCGATAGCATAAAAAATTAAAAAATTAAAGTTAAAACTACTACTACTACTCCTATTACAACTATATGTATTTAAATTTTTAGCCTGAAAAATTGTTCTCCTTATAGAGCCTAAAAAATTAACTAAAAAATTGATTTTCACTGTTTCACTTCCTCAATTTCTTGATTGTTTCTTCTGTTAATTCAATAGCTTTTCCAGCACTTGTATTAAGACCTAATCTTATTCTTTCTTCATTATCAATAATTTTATCTCTAGCAACTTCCTTTAAAAATCCTTTATCAATACCATTTTGAAGTTCCCTTGCAAAGGGAGCAGGTGACATTTTGGCTTTTTTAGCTAACAAACCCGAATTGCATGAATAGTTCGGTTCATCATATAAAACGTAAACCAATTGCATATAATGGTGTTTGTTACCAACATTTTTGAATGGAACGGATGCAATTTTTAATCCATCACGCAAATCCATAATATACTCTAGGGTATCAATACTTTCATTAACGTGTTTAATAGCTTTTACCATATCATCCCGTATCATAGAAATATCACCAGTAAAGCCTTTAGAACATATGTTGTCAATAATTCTGCTAATAGTTACCTGACCTGCTATTTTTATGACAATCTCTGGTAATCTAATCTTATAACACCACCTGTAACCCAAAGGTTCAGTAATTCTTCCATACTGATATTCTTCCATTACTTTGTGTTTGAACTCCAAAAACGGCTTATCTACTTCTTTATCAGGCAAAATAAAAATATTCTTAGGTCCGTTGTTTGTATAGTGTTCAACTTGAATTCTTATTGCTTTTAGTATATTCTTATATTTCTCGATTAATTTGTCTCTTTTTAAAACAACTGCTTGTTCTTTATTAATTGATATACCAAGTCCTTTATCTTTTTTAAAATCAAATCCACATAAACTCCAGTCAAATCTACCACACAATCCTTGTTGGAAAAACATATCGTTTAATTGAACTATAAATTGTGGAATTGTAGCTGTTGATAGGCATACATATGGGTCTCTTGGAGAACGAAGTCCTGATGATACCAAATAAGTTTCATCTAGTGAACCATCCCACAATCTTGAAAACTGCTCAAACATTCCAGTATATGCAGATGACATATTGTTGGATTGTTTTATCTGTTTAGCTACTTCATCTATTGACATATATCCCCAATTGTTGTGGGTGTAATTTCCTTTATCATCCTTTTCAGCAAAATATTCTTCTATACTTTGACTTGTAAAATTAGCTGGTAGATTGTTACCAAGCTTTTTTGATATTTTAAAACACGGTTTCATAAATCCTGTTTTAATTTCGCCAGAATATCCAGTATTTACATTCATGGTAGCTAATGTTAAAGGATTTATTCCATATCTAGTGCAAATTCTTACTTCAGGTAGAACAGATGCTAATAATGTTCCAGCTACACTGTGAAGTGGTTTTATTATCTTAATTCGTGGGTCTAGTTTGATAAAATCATTACTAAGATTACTAATAAATCCCACTAGTAACCACCTTCTTGTTCGGAAATTGATACTATTACATCAAAATCCAAGAAGCTAGTTTTCTGTTGGGTTCTGAATTCGATACAATCTGAAAAAACCTCTTCAATCCACCCTGATAGAGCAAAGTTGCTGGGTTTTATTCCAATTTTAACGTACTTACCTTTGAATTTCCTAAAAATTTCTGCATCCATTTTGTTCACTTCCATTTAATTTAGTCATTTTTGTCTCCCTTGTAAAATTCATCGTATTTCTGTTGAGATATTTCTTTTAGTTTCTCTTGATACGCTACTTTTGGGTCTTTTAATCCTCTAATTCTAAAGTAGTCGTGGCTGTAGAGATTGATTTTCAAAATATCATCAAAAGCTATGTTCAAAAAACTCCCATCAAGATATTTGAAAAGCAGAGATTGTTCACCAACTTCTTCAACAATTCCAACCATCCAAAAAGTTCTTTTTGGGTTATCAAAGTGACGAACACCAAGTATAACTTCCATTCCTGAATAACGGCTTTTATAAAAACGATACCACCTGTGTGGTAAATTTGTTGGTAATGTTCTTTCCTTCATATCAATATCGTCTCCTTTTTATAGAGTCCACACTCTAATTTTTAAACGTTTCAAAAAACGTTCAGTGCTAATGAACCACCGAAACCATATCAAATATCAATAAATGATTTATATATTTATTCCCTTCTTAAAATATTAAAAGTAAGTTAGGGATTTAAATAATATGAGAAATCCTATTCCTTATCAATTAAACATCTTATTACAATTACATTTTTACTTTTTCAAATTCTTTCCACTTTTTTTTAGATGTTTTATTGATTAATTTCAATACTTGTGGATAAGTTTTGCTATCTCCAATATAATTCCACATTTCTTCACCAAGCATTACTTGTTTTTCTATATCCATTATATTTATGCAAAAAGGCCATGAATATTTATCTTTTGTAATGTAAGGATTGTAATGTAATGCAAAAAATCCATTATGTTTATTTGAGATTTGTCTAAATAATAAAATTTTTTTCTTAGCTTCAGTGGTTTGGTCTTTATTTGGTTTTGGAGCTTTGATTTCATAAAAAAGAGGTCCATCTTTATGGTCATCTATATACAAATCACAGATGACTCTTATTTGAGTTTTTTTTCCTGTTTTTGCTTTTTTAATTTCTTTCATCTCATTATCATGAGCAGGCGTTCTTTTTTTACCAGCAATATCTCCTCTCAATTCAAGACAAATATCATCAATTTTTTTAATAGAACCTTTATCTAATTTACATTGTATAGGTTTTTCAAGAAATACTTTTTTATATTTATCTTCTGCAACAATTTTCGCTAATTGTGGTACAAATTTCATTCCAATACTAGTCACTAATGAGCGCTCTTTTAAAGCGGCAATGGCGGCTTCAACGTTAAAAAAAGCATAATGCCACGGATAGGCTTTCTCAATAATATCTGGATTAACTTCTAATTTGAAAATAGTATTGTCAAAAAAATCTTCAGTATGTTTAATAATTTTATTTTTCGTTTTCGAACTAAGAGGCATATGAATTAATTTAAATAGATAGATTTATAATTACTGTGTCATTATAGGTATATGGGTGACTTTTTGGGTATAATATATTCAATTCCAGTAAAGATTGTAAGCAACAACGGTGCTATGAAATGTACAATTCCTAAACAGATAGCAGAAAAAATGGAAATGGTTAGAGGCGAATCTATTCTATGGGTTCTTTTTGAAGATGGACATGTCGAAGTACAAAAAGAGAGATGAGGCAATGAAAAAAATAAAACTTGATTTTTATATTGGTAATTGTCTGGATTTATTCAGCAAAGTAAAATCTAATACTGTTGACATGGTTTTTGCAGACCCGAAATATAATGTTGGAAAAAATTACTATTCAACACCCGATAATCTTGAAGAAGATGAATATTTTAACGAAATGAAACAATGGATGAAGGAGTGCTATAGAGTATTAAGACCGGGTGGTAGTGCTTATTTTATGAATGCACCAAAAAATTTTGGAAGACAGGAATCTGTTATCAAAAAAATTGGTTTTGAAATTAAAAGTTATATAGTGTGGATGAGAAGAAATCCAGCACCTGCAATAAATACCTTCCCAAATATTCATACAGACATTCATTACTGCTTAAAACCACCTTCAAATAAAAAATATTTTGATGGCTCAGAAAAAATCTGGTATGAAATAAGGAGAAAAGATGGATTAATTGGCAAAGACCACAGACCATATGATGTTTGGATTGATATTCCAAAACTTGTACCAGGATTTATGGCACAAGATGAAGTTGTAATAAAACCTGGGATAAAAAAAGCTATGTTATTGCCAAACCAACTCCCTGAAAAACTTATTTGGAGGTGTGTAAAAAGTAGTACTAGACCGGGTGACTTGATATTAGACCCATTCCTGGGAGTTGGAACTACCATGAGGGTTTGTGGTAAAAATAACAGAAATTTTATTGGTTTTGAAATTAATGAAAAGTATAAACCCTTTTTGGTTTCCCAAAAGAAGGACTTATTGAATAAAATAAATTGAAAAAATCAAATTTTTTTCAATACTATGGAGTGTTCCTTTTTTGTTGTCATTAAGTGTTGTATTTTTTCTTTCTCACAATCATAAAAATATTAAAAACAGCATATACTCTTATTACTAACCTAACGAATATGGAATAGTCGGTGAACTAAATGAAAAAACCGACAAAAAATAAAAAAGACGCAAGTGATGTAATCGTTCTATCTTTTGAAGACCTTTTAAAAGCTGTTGAAGACCTGAACCTATCAAAAAAGAATTTTAAAGATGTGCATGGTGGTTTTCGACTATCTGACAACCTTTCTCCTATTGCTGATTTTCGACCTGCAAAAACCCACATAAGATGGTATCCTGGACGAGATGGATTGGTTAAAGCTATGCAAATCAAAAATAAAAAAGACTTAGAAAAGGCTAAAAAAATAATGGTTGCAATAATAGATGGTAGGATTATCAAAAATAAAAAAATTACAGGATACAAATTCAATGATTTCACGACAGAGAACAAAAAGGAATTCGTAGAACATTTGATAAAAGTGATTTAAATGGTCAGTGGTTGGTGCAATTTTTGTGGACAGTATAAAGATGATATCAAAGAGTTCAAAGGTGAAGGGTTTGTACTCGATGTTTGTAAGGATTGCCTGAAAGAAAAGGATAATATTCCAAAGGAAAAAGAAATCCCTTTACAAACTGATACACGCAAGGATACGAGATATATTGCTTCCATATCAAAGAGAACCCTTAATCAATTCCAATACCTCTGCATATTGGGGGTATTGGGGGTCTTTTTTTATTTATTTACAAGCCTAGACTTCTCTAATTTGATGGGTATCTTTCGTAGAACTGATGTAATTATCAATGGAACTCTTGGTATCATAGCGGTATGGTTCTGTTGGAAACTGTTCAGGAATGAGTTATCTTTAAAGTTCAAGATTAAGGAATATAAACCTAAGATAAAACAACAAAAAATACTTCCTGTAAATAAGGATGTAAAATCAATTTATCCACTTATTGGATTGATACTTTGTTTACCATTTGTTCTCTTGAATATCATTTACATATGGGCTTCTTATCCTTCAGGAAAGGTTACAATCATATATAATCACTTCAATGAGCTTTTACCTGAGTTGATATTATTCAATATTGTATTTGTTATCATTCTGTTTTTAACCTATAAAACCTATAAAAATTTGAAAGCAACTCATTAAAAGCGTTCTTTATTTTATTTATTTTAATTATTTCGTATAATATGTTAGTGGTATGAAAAGGGTTAAACCCTTCTCATTTAGTCACCACAAGCCAAAACAAGATATTGAGGTATCTGAATTGGCAAATATCTATTATTATGGGATTATTAAAGGTTATTGGTTAGAAAACTAAAAAAGGATTTAAGGAATTTAACATTCTCAATTAAAAGATTATTGTTCATAAATCCTTTTTCAATATATTTATATAGCCGTGGTGTGTTCTATAACCTGAGGTATCTGAATGGCAAAAGCCAAACAATTTAAAGTATCAAAAGAAAACACGCAGGTTATGGACGATTTTATCGAGCTAAGAAGGGATAAGGGTAAATCTGAAAATACCTTATATGCTGATAAATATGTAATAGAAAAATTTGGTGATTTTTTAGGGACTAAACAGTATAAAGAAGCCACTGAACAGGATTTAAGGGATTATATGAAAACAATTAATTTTGGTTCGTATAATCTTCAGGGAATTACCCTTATAAAATTCTACAGATGGCTTTTTGATTTGGACAAGGATGAAAAACCCAAGATATTGAAGTGGATTGAATTCAAAAACAAAAAAAATAAATTGAGAGAATTAAACCCTGACAAAAGAAAAAAACTGATTGAACCTGATGAATACAAAGAAATCCAGAATTATTGCAGTAATGATATATTTGGAATGTGGTCAGCATTATTCGAAACCTATTGGCTTTCAGGTGGACGATTAAATGAAGTTCGAAATATGAAAATCAAAGATGTAATCAAAGTTAATGGTGGAAACAACATTAAGGTATCCTTTAAAAAATCCAAAACAGTTCCAAGAGTAGTTCCACTATCAGAATATCCAAAATTATTGGAAAGATGGCTCGGAAACCACCCACAAAGAAATAATCCAGAAGCACCACTATGGATTACATTAATAGGAGAACACAAAGGAAAACAAATTCAAAACATAACCATTCAACATAAAATAATGAAAATCAGAGATGAAACCAATATCAAAGAAACAATTTCAATACATAGTTTTAGAAGAACCAGAGCTACAAAAATGTTCCACGAAAGAGCAAAAGATGGTGGATTGATTTATGGTGATAAAGAAATGTCACAGTTCTTTGGATGGAGTTTATCAACTGTTTCACAGAGAAGAGAAGAGTACGACTTATCAGGTCAAGAAGAATTAGAAAAAGTAGTATTTGGCCAAACTTCAACAGAACAGATTGAAACATATGATACACTCAAACAGGAAAAGGAACTACTAGAAAATCAATATAAGAAGAAAATTGAAGACATGGAAAATCAGATGGCAAATATGAAAGAAACAATAATGTCTGAAATTGGACAAATGCTCAAGGGATATACTGATTAAATCCCTTTCTTTTTTTTTATTTTAGTTTCTTTACTATCCAAATCGTTGTGAAAAAAAGACCAATGACTATTATAGCAAATGCAGATGTAAATCCACCCCAATCCCAGTCTTTGGTTTCCAACCATTTTATATAGGCAGAAGCAAACAATCCACCAAAAATAGAAAATAAACTTCCTAAGATAACACCTACAACCAAATATTCTTTTGAATGTCTGACACTTTCAGCTATTTCTCCAAGTGCTTTATCTTTATGATATTTACTTCTGCGTTTTTTGTATTGTTTCAGGTCATTGGTAGATTTCTTACCTTTCAATGCTTCTCTAGCAGTATCAATCATTGCTTTTTGGTCTGGAGTAAGATATGGAACAAACTTTTTTTCTTTTTCCTTAGCCATATATAATTGATAATTAATCCAGTATTTAAACTTACATTCATTTACAGCAATAACAACCATTCAAACTCTTTTTTTGAATAATATCTCTTTAGAAGCTCTATTTTCTTGTTAGAATTGGTGTTTTTAATGTTTTACGTGAAAAAAGTAATTACTTACTTTCTGTGTAACTACAACATATGATAATATAGGTGGTAATATGAAGCAGATAACTCTTCAATTCAAAGTTAACCCTGATATGTACAAGAAACTCGTTATTAAGAAAATGAAATTAGATGCTAGAACTTGGAAAGATTTTTTAGAGAAGATAACAAGGGATGTAAATCTATGAGACACACGTTAGCTAAAAAACGAAATCTCTACAATATGGAACAACTCAATCAATGCAAACAGTTTTCAAGGAAAGTATTCAGGAGGCGTAAAAAGAAATGAACTTCATAATCGCCTTTGATTTCATAGTTTCTCTTGTATTGTTTGGGCTTCTATGGTATGTTTATGTTCCTTGTATAGATTATCTTAACGCAATAATGCCCACCTCAGGAGTATGGTCTACTGCTATGTTTTGGATTTTTTTCTACATTCTACCTTGTGTTGCATTGTTTGGTAGTGGAATTCGCAGTGTAATGCTTTATCAAAGGAAGGTGGGTTACTAATGGATGCAATAGAACAATATTTGAATACTATAAAAATCAAAAATGCTACTTACTCAGACGGAACTACAGAAATCAAAGCAGATGATGTTATCGTATGGTTCAATTCCAATAAATCAAAAAGAACATATGTTGAACCCTTTATTGAAGAAATCAAAAAATTCAAATCATGGGAAGACTGGAAAAGAGAATATGACCACTACAGAATATTAGGTTATCCTGTTGTAACTAATTGTCCACAACAAATTAATTTATTTATATTAAAAAAGAACTGTAAAGTCATTTCTAGGGGGAAACCATGACAGAACGCCAACTGAATACATCAATTCTGGTTAAATGGAAATGTAGGTTCTGTGATGCAAAAGCTGAAGAGTGGATGACAATCAAAGATGCTCGTCACGAAGCTCGACAACATCATCTTACAATCCATAAAAGAGATTGTAGTGCTTATTACTATATTTTACTAATGCCTCCTATCTACAGAGATAGAAATGTTCTTACAAGAATGTATTGGGGTGAGGAACTTTCAACAGAAGAAATAGCCAATGTTTTCAAAGTATCGTCAACAACTATTCTGGAATATATGAAAAAATTTGATATTCCACTCAGAGACGAACACGAAAGAGGAAAACTCGCTATGCAAAAAGTGGCACAAGAGCAGAAATTAAAAAGATGGACAGGCCAAGAAGACTCTTACAATTCTCAAAGGAAAAAAGCTATTTTAAACATATCAGGAGTGATAAAATGATAGAAGTAACTCAAGGAGAAATTAATTATATGTGCATAGTGACGATGCTAGGAATATGTTGGCTATATATGTTTTGGTGGGTTTTAAAAGAGTTTTTTCCAAGAAGGAGGTATAGATAATGTCGTGGGCGAAAACATCAGTTGGGCTTATCACATTTGCGTTCGTAACGCTTACTCTGTTCATCGTGTTATCAGGTCCAATCGGTATAATTTTTGATGCGATAGGTGAACAAACAGAAGATGTTGGAATTCCTGTTTTACATTATGAAGATTTTGATAATACTTCTTATTTTTATTTAACTAATTTCACAGGTGATGGATGGAACATAACACCTGAAAACATGATTGATGGAGATATTTCAACATATGCTAGAACGGCTTTTGGAGAATGTATTTTTTGTGATTATCAAAACTTAACGAATAATACATATCAAGTGAATGGGTATTCTTTTTATGGAGGGATTTCTCACGTTTATTTACGAGCATACGGAACTGCTCATAATGCTACTGTTAAATTAAAACCATATTTTGATACAGGATTATCAGGGTCATTTTCAACTATTACTTTTACATACGAAGAAGATTGGAGCTCGTGGGCTAAAATTACAGGAGATATAAATCATCCTACACCATGGACTTGGAATAATATTTCAGGATTAAGAGTTAATATATCATTCTGTTATACCGCCTCGAACGATGGTTATTGTAACGTTTCCAAAGTTCAAATTTATGTTGTATCCGACACAACTTCTGTTAGTACTCAACTTTCTAATTATAAAGCTTGGAGAAGAACAACTGTAAATCCTCATACAGACCCCTATACAAACGTTATCCCAATTCTAGATACATTAAGAAATGTATTTGGCCTCTGCTTTGTGCTTTCTATGATAGGTTTAGCTGTGTGGTTCCTGCTTGGTTCACATAAAGATGAATATGAAGAAACAGTTCGAGAAGACCATCAAAGGTGGAGAGGGTTTTAATGGAATTAGAAAAGAAAAAATTTGCACTAAGAATAAAACCACTTGAACTTAGACCTTTAAAAATGCAACCACTTACTATTGGAGGAGCATCTTTAGGTAGTGGAACTTTACCAGATGCAGGTGGGCAACCTGAAGCAACGTTTTCAGAGAAACAGGAGTTCAAAAAGGATGCTGAAAAATATGTAAAACCTTCTGTTATTTCTCATTTGAAAAGCCACAAAGAAGATGTTTTGCATGGTTCACAATCATTGAAAATGCTTTTACCTAGTTATTCCAGAGAACCAAAGGATTTTGATATTTATTCCAAAAAGGAAAAGAAAACAGCCCAAACAATAGAGTCAAAGATTGATAAAAAGTTCGGCAAAAATGTAGTAGCAACAAAACCACAACACGTTCCTAACTTTTCAGGAAGGGAAGACCCTACCACTTCAGGTTCTTTGTTCAGAATTGTTCCTGTTGGAGGTGGGTGGAGTCAGGATGCTTACGTTGATATAATGAAAACACCCAAAAAAGTATCAACTACAAGAAAAGGAGGAATAACTCACGAAAGTTTGATAGATGCTCGTAAAAAAGCAGAGAAAAGGATTATCAAACAACCATTACAGGGATACAAAGCTCGTTCAGATGTAAAAGATATCGACAGGGCTTTATCTAAAAGAATGAAAGATACCGACAAAGATGGCGTTCCAGATAGGTTTGATTGTGACCCAAGAGACCCTAACAGGCAGGGTTGGTGGCATAAATTAACAGGTAGACAGAAAGGTAAAGCTCAAGAAATGACAGAGGAAATAGAAAGCTACGATTTTGATGAAAAAACAGGTGAATATTCTTATAAACCACGACATAAAGCCAAAGGTGAAAAAGGATACATCAAAGAAGGTTTCAAAGAAGTAGGTCAAGATGTTGCTCGTGGAGTTGGATGGTTAGGAAAAAAAGCCGAAGCAGTTGGAGAAAAACTTTCTCACGTTGGTGAAGGAATGGTTTCAGGTGAAACATCAGAAGCAGTTGGAGAGCATTTTCAAAGAAAATCACAACAGTGGGGCGAAAATATCAAATCAGGATTAAAAGTTAAACAACAACCAAGAGAAATCAAACGACAATATCAAAGACAAATGGCTAGAAATCAAGCCACAGGAGTTCCACGACAAATGATTAGAATACCTTTAGAAATATGGAACCAAGCAATACAAGCAGGTTATACACCTGAACAACTCATTTATGCAGGATATTATCCAGAAGAGCCAGAACAACAACAACATCACTCATATGGTTATCGTTCCAACAGAAGTCAATTTTATCAAGAACAAAGTAAGTTTGGACCAAGCGTAGTTCCTTACAGACCTATTTCTCGTAGGCAGGTATCAATAGGATATGATGATATTATGGCACCCAACGTGCCTGTAAAAGCTCCATATCAGGAAAAAGGTAGAACTCCGTGGTTTAGTTCTCAACATAGTGCTAGAATTTCAAGAGATAGAGTTTACCAACCACCTTTCAGAGCACACAGATTTTTTCCACCTTTTATTAGATTAGGTTATAGGAGACGTGTTAATGAAGAAACCTATTAAACAAGATGAAAAACTATTAAAAAAATTTACAAAAAAACAATTACTGAAAATAATAAAAAACCAAGATTTTGAAATTCAAAGTTTAGAGAAAGAGTATCACAGAGCATTACGAACAATTGCATCTTACAGAAATATAATTCAAACTGAATTTAGAGCACCACATAATTTTTTTGAAAATATAATTGATGATATGATAGAAGAAGAAGAAAAGGTTCCACCTGATTTCAAGGAACCAAAGAAAGGATATGCTTAAAGGAGTTGATAAAATTAGAAAACCCAAGCAATTAAAAGAACCCTGTAAACCAGGCGACATAAGATGTCGAATTGAAAGGATGGAAGAAGAAAGAGCAGAAAAAGCAAACAAAATGAGAAGAGCTTCACGTAAAGCGTGGAGAAGATAAAATTTAGAGTCGACAAAACCACAACAGGGTTCAGGGTTGTCGACAAAGGGATGGTTTCCCCTTATTGGTTTGCTCTGAACCCTCTTTCCAATTACTGCAGTAATATCTAGTATTAGGAGTAGGCTTTTCCCACTTTGTGACCTCCTTAGTGGGTTTTCCCTATTCCTACTAAAAAATTTAATTAGTTACTTTTTTGTTATAGAACTATAAAGTGTAAATAAAGAGAAAAAAATGTAAAGAACAGAACATTTTGAAGGAATGGTATCAACCTACCTTCGTTCTTTCTTTATATAAATGGGTGACAACGTTTTATAGGGATTAACCACCAACTTTTTCTTTGTTGATTTCGTCAATTAGTTTGGGATAATCAACATCCAACAAAACCATCAGCAACACGTGGGCTAATGCAAAAGTGCCAACACCAAACTTTTCTTTTTTGATTTTTTCGTACAACTTCCACGCTATTTTAGAGCTTTCTTTATGGTCGATATTTCGAGCTATCATACCAAGAAAAGTACGAAAATCTTGGTCATATACTTTTGTTGATAACTCTTCAAGCTCTTCAAATTCTTCTTTTTTCATTCTTTCACTCCAAAATTTTTACATAAAGCAAACCATTCGTCTTCGTCATTTATGATATTAACTTTTTCTGTTGGGATTTGATTTAGCATTTTTGGAACTCTTACATCTTCCACGAAAATATACTTATTTTTTGTTACAAAGATTGCTTCGTTTATATGATTAAAAACCTGCTTGATTTTTTGTTTTTTATACATTTTTATTATATCTTCTGCGTTCATTTTCTTTCCTCAATTAAACTCCTTATGGCTCGAATAGGCCATGTAATAAGTAATCTGAATTCATACATGATTTTCATTCTCAAACCTCCCTTCGAGAATTCCCAAATTCCCACTGTTATACACCTGAGAAAATGGGAATTTCATATCCAACCCTCAACATATGGTCTCATTTGATTTTTATCTTCTTCACTAAAAGGTAAATTAAGATAATGTTGTAAAGAAGTTAATTGGCTGTGACCTTGAGATAAGAATATTTGATTAAACTTTTCTGGATAATAGGTTACAAGCCAACTCTCATAGGTTTTACGAGTTGTTTTCGGTCCCATATAGTCAGGATATAGCCCTGCTTTTAACATCCAACGTTTAAGGTTCTCTGTCCATGTAGAATAATCTGGTAATCCCTTCTTTGATTTCAGGTAATGTGATATTGCTCTTCTACCCACAGGATTAAGATGAACATATCTCTCTGAAATAGTAACTTTTTTCTTTTTAATGGCTTGGTTTGTTAAATGAATTGTTTCACCATTAAACCAATCTGGATGTTTATACAATCTCTGCAACTCAATATATCTGCAACCTGAATATAATAATGCTTCAAACTTGTTGACATAATCCAATTTTGGAATTGTATCAATAAGTAACTTTGCTTCGTATGGTCTTAAAATTCTAGTTTTTGATTTAGTTATAATATCACTCTTTTTTTGAAGAAATCCTTTACTTTCTATGTATTCTTTAGTGTCGTTTTTTATCATTTTATCTTATTTCTCCTTATATGCTTTGTAAACTTATATTTATAAATTCATGGATTTACCCATAATTAA
>Ga0272441_10008819_pt1 | contig 15817 bp, 11 predicted proteins | sample SSMProp6N_FD_193582 | JGI IMG/M metagenome (GOLD analysis project Ga0272441, IMG submission 193582) | Marine sediment archaeal communities from Little Sippewissett salt marsh, Falmouth, MA, United States - SSM-Prop-6N | ecosystem: Environmental > Aquatic > Marine > Wetlands > Sediment ... | reverse complement strand
TGGAATTGCCAAAACCATTAATTAGGTATTTTATAGGGAAAATGCGGGTGCGTGTCAAAAGAAAAAGAGATGCGGACCAAATAAAATTTCATCTTTCAAAGCCGGGGGATCAAGCCCCCCCCCCCCGGCCGCATCTTTCAAAAAAAATAATACTGATAAAATAACAATTTTCGGTTCTTTTCAGGAATCGTGAAATTTTTGGGCCAGATCGCTGTCAATGACATACATACAGACCTCATTGGCGCCCTTTTCCGAATATCGATATTTTCTGCAGAGGTTACGAATTAGAAACAATACATCTTCCTGGATTTTGCGGTCATAGGTTTTAAACGATTCTTTCCCATAGTCTTTGATGGCGTTACGAAAATTTTCGTTTTCCAGAAACGGATCCAGCACCTTCTCTTTAAGGTTATGAACATAGCGCTCGTGCAGCATTCGATACAATTTGGTTTCGGGAATCGACATTTTTCGAAGCATCATTTCCTGTGTCAGGGTGTTTGAAGTATACTCTTTCTGGGTGTCAATTCGAAACGCCGCGCGTTTATCTCTTTCCACCTTTCCACCCAGCAACCGATTTTCGATACTTTCGAAAAAGTCTTCGGAAATATTGAGTTTTTCACCGGTAAACATGCACATGACTTCCGACCCTGTTTCAAAATTGACGGCAAACATGTAATTCTGGATATCTTTCGAAATCTGTTCTTCGTTGTAATAATAAAGAGATTCTTTCACTTCCTGAAGAATCGTATAATTATACATTCGAAGCAGAGAATCCAGAAATCCCTCCGGGATCAATTTATTAAGCTCTTTGTGGGTTTTGGTAAAGAAGTTGCACAGCATGGACATATTGATCAATTTTTTCTGTTTGGCATATCCCGAATAAAACATGTTAAAAATTTTAATGGAATCACGGCCGGAAAATCCCCAGGTACCCTCTATTTCCGACTCGGCCAGAATTTTTCTTCTCCGACGGGCGGTCAGGCGCTTTCGATCATCTTCGCCCAACCATGTCGGAATATAGCCGGTATAAATCTCCATCTTCAGCAACTGGAGATTTTCATCGCAATAATGACGATATTTATGGGGGTTTCCGATCCATTCCAAGAGTGCTTCAGACCGGGTACTGAGCCGTGAGGATATGATCACCCTGGCAAAATTGTGCAACACCCGAGGCAGAAATTTTTCATCGATGTTCTTGCCGAAAATATGGCGATAAATTTCCACTTCCGTGTTCAGATCCATGATATAGGGAATATCGATGTATTCGATTCGATCGGAAAACGACTGAAAATTCTGGATGTTCTTTTTGTCCTCCGGGTTCATGAGCGCCAGAAACAGGCTGTTGACGTTTTCCTCAATATCTTCAACCTTATGGGTTCCCTCACTGATGATGTTGTGCAGCTCGATGAGTCGATCCGTATTATTGGACTTGATATCCATCAGCGCATACACCCCGTTGTTTGTTTTGGCATACCGGGAGAACAGATACTTGACCTGATTGCTGTCCTCCAACGCCTCGTTGACCCGTTTCTGAATCATCTCATTGGTCAACACCGTTTCCTTCATGCGTTTATCACCCGGCGTAAATACGCTGATCCCCTGGCCAAGTCGCCGGTTGAAGCGATAGGGTCGCGCATATATCATCCGAAATACATCAACAGGGCTTTTGAGTTTGTACTGCAGTGCCTGATACAATGAACTGCAGATCGTGCAGGGGCTATCTCTGAACACCCACTCATATTCCTTTTCATTGTACAACCGGTTTTTAAAATCGGTTTGATCCACTATATTTTTAAAAAATTCCCGCCGGTTGTGTTTGGGAATCATCAATATCGGATTGTCGTGGCTGGGGCACGGAATTTCAATATAATCTTCATGCGGATACGGCCTGTTCAACACCCCTTTTTCCTGCGCGCCGTGATAGAGCAATTCCGGCACATGTTCCTGCAGATGAGCGGCCTGCTGAGGTGTCAGAGTTCTCAGAAAACTCCGATTCAACCGCCAGACCGTTTCAAACAACTGCCCCTCTCCGGAATTCACGTACTCCTCAAATTTTTTCAGCAAGTTATTCAGGAATGTGCTTTTTCCGGAACCCGGAGGGCCTTCAAAAATATATATTTTGTTCTGCTGAGCACCTCGCCTGAAGGTTTCCGCAAGACTGACCAGACGGTTGGCAAACAGCCTGTCCGCAAAAAACGGATGATCCGATCCCTTTACAAACAATCGGCTGCAATCGTAATTCATGTAATGAACTGTCTGAGGGTCATTCGGATATTCATCCACGCCCTCCGTAACATGGGTTTTGATCAAATCATGAAACAGCTGAAACACGTTACGGATCATTTTATATGGATTTTCGGATACCATGTGGATAAATGTTTCAAACGGAACCGGAATGAGCTGAACCTGGTCACTGACGCTCTGATTCAGATGGCGCATGGCCTGTTCGACGTTATTCATAAGTTTTTTCCAAATATGTTTTTCGATTGGTTTTAAAATCGATTTATGACACCAAAGGCGAGCTAAACTCGCAACCCTATATCCATAATATAACGTGCATCTTAACACCGTTCTTTCAGGACTCAGGTTCGTATGGTGAATACGACCGGTGATTAAAACCACCGGCTATGGCGGTAAATATATCAGATATTTTTTTTGCCAAGTTTGCGGTTCTCCATATAATACACCACACGCTGCCACGTCACCTTGGCCGTGGCCTCTTCTGCAGCCGCCGCCGTCGCCGCCCCGTACAACGGATGCCCGGGATAGGTCCGGGTTACAACGGCGTCGCTGGTTTCCAGCTGAACCGGGCCGCCCCAGAGATACTCTATCCCCATCAACGTGTTCTGAATAAAATCTTTAACAAGCGGTTTTTCCTCAAAACGGTGTACCAGATACAATGTATGGTTGGTGGTCTTTTCAGGATCCACAGTTATGCGGGGCGGATGATACAGGGAATCCATCAGCATCTGCCGATAGTCATCGGCCTTGCGACTTTGTACAACATACTCCCACACCATTTTTTGACGGTTCAGTCGCCGTGAAGCGGTAAACAGGTCGTTGCGCGTGACAAAATCCTGATCGACAAATGTATTGATGAGCATAAAATCTGAAAAATTTTCCCTCACATGGAATATAAAATCTTTGCCTCCACGGGTTTCTGCGTCGAAATCCTTCCGATCGCGGGCCGATTGAATTTTTTGAAATTCGTATGAATATTTTCCCCGGTCCGCCATTTCCTCGATATAATAAAATAATCGCATCCCCAATGCATACGGATTCAGCCCGACACGGGGCAGAGATGTCACCCCGGAGTTTACACGTGCAAAATCGACTTCATGGCCTTTGATGCGGTCATCTTTCATAAAAAGTATCTCATGCCAGTAACTGGCCCAGCCTTCATTCATAATTTTTGTTCGGATCTGCGGTTGAAAAAACAAGGACGTATTACGGACCACCTGCATCACCGATTTCATCCATTTATTTGCATCTTTGTTCAAAAATTCGGAATATTCCATCACAAACTGCATCGGATCGAGCTTTCGCCCGGGACCTGCCTTCAACGTCTTGGCGTACATGGATTCAAACTCGGGATATTGTTTGATGACATCCGCAAAAAAAGACTGTTCCCCGAGTTCCTTATACCGGCGGATGCAATCATTATACCGATCAACCTCTTTTATATATTCGGTAATATTGACGCCTTTGACCTCCTGGAGAAATATATCGAAATAATAATCCATCCGCCCGGTGCCGCGTGTCCCGGGAATTTCAGTCAAACGGGTCAACTCGTCAAAATACCCGACAAGGTTGTCCATACCGCGAGCAAATTCGATCACATAATCCACCCACCGCCCTTTTTCCGAGCGGTATTGGGCAATCAGACGTTTATTCGACAGTGCCTCCCCGGCAAAATCATAATCCCATGTATGACGATAAAACAGATTATTCTGAAAAAAATCAATATGCCCCAGCACATGATAGAAGATCATTACATTAAGCCAGTCTGGATTATTATCGTTATAGAATGATATAGGCGGCCTTGTATTGATGACCGTTTCGTAAGGGTTGCCCGGATACAGCTCGTAACGGCCCTTTTCCTTGAGTATTTCCACATCATGTACCCAGTAATCATACAGGGTGGGAATCATGAATTTGGGAGACAGTTCGAGCAGGTCCCGGTTCGTAACAATGTATTCCAGGGTTTCATCCTGAAAACTCAGTCCGCCATCCCGGGCCCGCTCCTTACAGCCTTCCATGATATTTTTGGTGTGTTGATCAATTAATTCCATTCACATTCCTTTATTCCAAGCAGCGCAAACCGTCTTTATCCAAGAATGGTGCTGCATTATGAAATCAATCGTTTAATGCCGTCAATCAGCCTCGGTTCATCGGCATCCTCCCGAATAATATCGAGCCGCAACAAATTCGGTTTTTCTTCCAGCAAGCCGGAGCGAATCAGATATTTTTCAACCTCTGTCCGGCTTTCCCCCAGATAGGAATGTTCGGCGATGGTAATCCCGATCCGGTTGGCGTAGGCCAGCATTTTTTTGAGTTCCGGTACGGTTTCCTTGCCGTACGTATCCCAGTCATCGCCGTCCGTGCCGTGAAAAATATATATGTTGTAATCCATATCCAGACGGTCCTTTTCCACGATTTCATTGACCAGACGATAGCCGGATACCACCTTGGTGCCGCCGGCCACTTTGGAGTTGTAATAGGTGTAAAAATCCGGAACCTCCTGAGCATCCGTATCATGAAGAATAAATCGGGACTCCACCTGCTGGGAATACTGATACAGAAGCCAGCTGTATATCAGAACGTGCTGAGTGACGACCAGCTCGGTGCATTTGCCGCTCATGGATCCCGAGTAATCGCGAATAAAAAACACCATGGCCTGAGACTGATAATCACGTTCCGGTGAAAGCACCCGGTAGACCAGATCCGAGGGCGAAATCAAAAAATGCGTGGAATCGATACGATACAGGTCCGGAATATTTCCCAGGTTGATGTTGGTTTCCAGAATTCGTTTCAACGTGGCTTTTTTATCGAGTATCTGGCCGAATCCGCGATTCCGGTCGGTCATCTCATAGGTATATCGGGTAAATGAACGTTTTTTGCCCTTGTCTTTCAGGTTGGGCAGTTCGAATTTTTCGGTAAGAATTTTCCCCAGATCATAAGCGCTGGATTCTATCTCGTGTTTTCCGACGCCTCCCTCACCCGCCTCGCCGGCGCCTTCCTGACCCGGAACCCGAACCGGCTGTTCCCCAATCACCTCGCCTTCTTCCCCCTCACCGGAACCGCCCGCGGTCTGCTCCTCTTCGGTGCTTTCAGGCAACCGATCATGAATCAATTTTTCCTCTACGGTCGTAGGGACCACCACCACCTTGTCTTTCTTGCCTTTCCCGGGTTTTACCAGCCGGCCGACCCGAATCTTTCTCGGGAAACCATCCGTTTCTCTCTGCCGATCCCGCTCCAGCAGTTCATCGATCGAACTGAGACTTGTAACATAAGGAGGCTGGATTCGATGCAGGCCCTGCAACACGGCCAGATCGTCAAAATCATAAAACCGGTCGTCCTGCGGCGGCATGAACGGCCCCCCGACGCCTCGAGCGGGCTCTTCCACGTCATGGTCACCTTCATGGTCAAGTTCCAGACGCATCCGGAAATCCATCTCCGGGGAAATTCCCTGCTGTTTGAGTTCCTGATATAGTTTTAACAAATGTTTTTTTTTCATAAATTCCATCTGCGTTTCGTTTATTTTTCATCCTCCTGGGTACAAAAATATTCGATGGTTTTCTGTGCACAGGTTCGGCAGTATCCCAGTTTGGACAGCATGGTATTGATCATCCGGTCATACAGCTTCTGATTTTCTTCGTTGGTTCGATTGGCCAGCGCACCGATAAGGCTTCCGGCACCGGCAATGTCGGATTTAAGCCGCACATCGGTCACGGCCTTGACCAGCTCCAAATTGTCCATGAAATCATAATTGGGATCTACCGATATCTTCTGTCCATAAATTTTTCGAATCGCGGTTCGAAATGTTTCCCGACGTTCATCGGTCTTGAGGCCCAATCGCTCTTCTACATTGCGGATATAGCGTTCATCGATTTTTAACGCTTTCAACTCACCGGACTGGGGGTCCTTGTACTTCCACATTTTATCCGGTCCCAGATTTTCCGCATCAACCCCTATAATCATATTTACGTAATTCATGACGTCTTTTCGAATGGCAAAAGGTTCATCCATATAGGCATTGAACATCTCCGTCATGATTCGCTCCCGATACATTCCCTTGGCCTGCCTGATATCTTCAAGATATTTTGCCCGATCGTTGGCATCGGACACGTAGTCGAGCACTACCCGCTCCAGGGTCCTGAATATATCGTAGGCGAACATGCACCGACCTTCATTGGTTTCCGAACTTTCAATCAGCAATTGTATGGCACGCCCCAGATTTCGCTGTCCCATCCCGCGCTGTCCGAATCGTCGGGTAATGTCCGGGTCCTGGTTCAACGTGTCAATCACCTCGGCCAGGGTCTTGATGCTTTTTTCTCCGGCCACCTCACCGGCCGCCAGCTTCATGGTTTCAATTGACGTCAGCTTTTCGGACCGGGGAAGCCGGGTCAGCACAACCCCGATGGATATTGCGTAGTTCAAATTCGGGTCCTGATGCAAAGACTCCCGATCCAACGTGGTTTTGGCACCGCTTCCGATTGCATAGTTTGTCAGGCTCTCCTGCAGCTTGTAGTTGGTATTATGAGAGACGTAACAGATCCGGCAACGATCGATAATCGGCGCTTCTTCCTTTTCAGCCAGAAACCGGTTAAATTCTGAATTATTACTGGTGGCGACAATCAGGCTGTCAATCGGCCACTTGTACCCGTCGATTTCGATCACACGGTTCTGAATCACCCCCAGATAGACCTGAACCAGATCCTTTTTGTTTTTGTAAATTTCATCGCTGAAATGAATACCGCCGCCGGCTACTCGCGCCAGCGCCCCCCGCCTCAGATCAAACCGATAGGGATTATTGGTGTCGGTAATATGCAACAACCGTTGAATGGACTCTTCTCCGAGCAGATCCACCGCAGACGAGGTGATTTTGTCTTTGGCCGGATATTTTCCGGTCACCGTGCCCAGACTCTCAGTCAGGGGCACAGGGAAAATCTCGACCTGCTTCAGCATTTCATCCATATTCCCATTTTCAAAATTCCGAATATCATTCCAGATATATCCGGTGCATGCGCCTATGGGTCTGTAGTTGTCATACAATCCGTCAATTTCAACATCGGAGAACCCGATAGTTTCAGATAAAAACCGTTTGTTTTCATCCGGATTTTCGTACAGATTCATTGCCAGAATCATGGGGTCTTCGTAGGTCTGGGATTCAATGGACTTGATTCTTCCATATTCCCCCAGCCGGTCCATATTTACAAACCGGAAGGTGTACCGCCGATTAAACGGATTCAAGATGAACCGTCGATAGCTTTCACATAAATAATCCACAAAAAAGGTTTTCCCGTTTCCAGGTTCACCCACCAGAACGAAGGCCATTTCCTTGGATGAACCTCCTTCCGCCGCATCCTTTACAAAGGAGACAAAACTGTTAATCTCATCATACATACCGATGATATGTTTTTTCCCCCTTCGAAATATTTTAAAATCGTACGTGGTTTTCCCGTTTACGACCACCTTTTCAATCTCATCTCCCAGAATCATTCTGGAGATCGATTCGAAGGCGTTTTCAAATGTCCTGTTTTTGTTCTTTACCTCTTCCAGGTGATGGAGAAGCGATTTAGTATTCGTGTTTGTCATGTCAACCTCCTTGTACTTTCAGCCTGGGCCCGTTTTCTTCACCCCATTTCATATCCTTCCGAATCCCAAAACGGGTCAGCGAAAAATCATATCGAGCAGGGTCTTCCGGAACGATTTTTTTAAATGCCGTCGTGATTTCAAGAGCGGTTCGCATGTCCGCCTGTCGGCGTTTCGTGAAACCCAGGGACAGACAAATCCTGTGCATATGCGTATCCAGCGGCACGATCAGTCTGGAACCGGGAATACCGTCCCAGCCGCCCGGATCTACTTCGTCACTTCGAACCAGCCATCTGAGAAACAGATTCAGCCGTTTACAGGCACTGCCGCGTTCCGGCAGCGGAATCAGGTGCCCCGGCTGGTAGGTCCCATCGTCTGTTATCGATTTCACAAAAAGCGTCAGTGCCGGAAGGATCGTCTCATCGTCGATCCGGAAATTTTCGAGAAAACAGTGATAGAGAGATCCGCTTGTCTTGACGGCGTGTTTCAATCCCAACAGCATTTCCGCCAGGTGTTCACCGGTCGCGAAGCGATGCGAAAAATTCTTGAACATCTCTCGCAAGGCGTCCGTGGACGTTTGAAATAAAAACGTTGAAGGTGACGGTCCCATTGGGTCAAGCACAGAGGCAACGCTCTTTAAAATCTGTCTGACGTTGCCGTATGCTAAAGCGGATGCGACGAATGCAGCGATTTCACGATCGCAAAGGTTGTGATAGCAAAAGAGGCACTCAACCGGGTCCGGATGAACATATTTCCTTTTATTGTATGTACGATACAGCTGTTCGAAATTAATCGGGATTATCAATGGGATGTATTAATTTAACTCCTTGCTGATAACGAAGCAATCGGTTTGATGTGTGCATGACGTTCGATCATGAACACGACGCTGTCGGTAATACGGTATCTATTTCAAGAGAGGCTCCGTCGGTCGTCATCATAACGGCTCCGTGGTCGCAGGTATTGAAAACGTCACAATCGCGCCGGCGATATCGTTCTATCACCGGAGCATACAGGGCTTTTCGATATCTGGTTTTGCCGTGTGAAACGATCACTACATCCGGATTGACCTGATCTAAAAATGCAGCACTGCTTGAGGTGCGGCTTCCATGATGCGGCGAAATCAACACGGTACTCCGGGCCCTGTTACCGGCCGTTTCAATCAGTTCCTTTTCAGCTCTGACGGATATGTCCCCGGGAAAAAGAAATGAAACCTCCTTGAATTGCACCTTCACCACCAGGCTGTTGTTGTTTGTATCTCTCCATTTATCCACAGCACTGAGCGCTGAAAACTCGTCTCGAGGATATAATACGTGAAACGTTACGTGATTTATGGTTTGATTCCGGGGCAAATCCGGATATTCAGGGGATTTTATGTTCTTTTCTTTTAAAATTTTCACGAATTGTTGATAGCTTCGGGTATTCGCAACTTCACCGTTTGACCATATATTTTTGACGTGAAAATGTCTGGCGATATATATCAGCCCATTCAGATGGTCACTGTCAGGATGAGAAAGAATGAGCGTATCGACTGTTTTGATTTTTTTTCGCCACAGACAGGGAGCGACTACCCGGGCGCCGATGTCAAAACGGGAGTTGTCCGAAAATCCTCCCCCATCCATCAGCATCGTATATCCGCCGGGAAGCTCAAGCAATGCGGAGCTGCCCTGCCCTACATCCAGTATTGTCACTCGCAGATCATTATGCCGGAATCTTTTATATAAACAATACCATACATCCGCACAAGCGGCAACTACTATTACGCTACATAACCATCTGACAGTCTTTTGACCTGAAAAGCAATTGGTCAATACCCGACGCCACATCAGACATGGCTTCGACAGCCTGCCGTGCCTATCTCCTGACGAATCGGCGGAAAATCTTCCATCTTCCACAGGTCGAATCAAAGAATTCGCCAGGCAGGAAGCCGTATCATTTCGGTTTTCCATCCACTGTCTGATAATTTTCATCATTGCCCAGACAAATGCATAAAACCATACAATTTCAAACAGCGACGGGGTAACGGTATGAACCGCAGCCAGGGGAAACGTCGAGGCCCATTTAACAATCCTGATCATCACCCCTGCGATAAATGAGCAGACATGCAACGCCGGTAGGGAAAAATCAAAACCGACCAGACCGCATGCCGTTGAAAACAGACCTATCGGCACGATCAGCCAGCCGACCAGCGGAACAATGAACAGGTTCATCACCGGACCGATAAACGATACCTGGTTGAAATACCGCATTACCAACGGCCATGTTCCGACCGTCGCAAACAAGGTCGGCAATGCAATAAAAACCACTTTCATTTTAAGACCGCAAGGTTCGCACGCTTCCCGGGGCCTGAAAATTTTACTGAACTCCATACCCGACAGAATCGCCAGAACGGCCATAAACGACAGTTGGAAAGAAATGGAAAACAGGGACGGCGGATGCAGAATCAACAACAGAAGTGCGGCAACGGCAAGTGTATTCAAGGGATCATGCTCTCTCTCAACACAGACCGCGGTTAGAAACACGCAGACCATCACGATCGCCCGTTGAGTCGAAGGCGACATTCCGGAGATAAACCCGTAAAACACGATCGGTCCAACCGATCCCAGGGCAGCACCTTTGGATGCCCATCCCCTCCACAAAAACCAGGGAATCTGCAGTAGAATTTTTCGCACGGCCCAGTACACCACCAGAGCGATCATTCCGATATGAAGCCCTGAGATCGCCAGCACATGCGCGACTCCGCATCGAGTGAACACCTCGCGAAGAGGTGACGATAGGTTTTGTCGTTCCCCGACAATCAATGCCTTTAACGTCTGATTTTCATCACCGACGGCTACCTGATCGATCTGCCGGCTGATGTGCCGCCGGCAATTTTGAACCATTCGGTGTATGCCTTTCCACTCCTTCCGATCCAGAACGGTTATGCCGCCGGACGAAACATACGAGGTTGCCCATATTCCCCCGTAGTGCATGTATTTACGATAATCGAACCCTCCCGGATTGTTGAAATTTCGGAATGGAAGGATTTTTCCGACAAACGTCAGCCGATCGCCCTGCCCCAAGTCAGACCGATCGCCTTTGACGCTGACCCGGATTCGCCCAATGACGTCTATGGATTCATCGCTGTTTTCAAGGCGCTGAGTTGCCAGTATCAATGATGTGCAGTTGTTTTTAAGAATGGGGGGGGCACAGATTTTACCCATTATGGTCCATCGACCCGAGTCGATAAACCGACGAATATGGTGATCGGATGGAAACGGGGCGGCCCATGGTTGTATCATCAGATAACCAGCTGCCGCCATCAGAATAAAAGGGGAGATGCACGCGTTACGCTGTTGCCGAACGGATCGTCCAATAACGATAATGGCCGTCAGCAATACGAGTCCTGCACTTACCCACCCGCCGGGGAACTGATCCCCTGAAACGATCCCGACCATCATCGCCGTCAACAGCGGTATGACCGGTCGAAAATACACATCGTTTGATTTCACGCTGTCAGGATCTCCTCGAATGAAGAAGAACCAGTCCGTGTTTTCGAAAATACCACTACTTAGTCTGCTGTTTCTTGACAGCCGTTAAGGGCCCCGGAAAAAATAAATTCCAGAGAAAGTACATCCAGTCTGATCCGGGTAGCCTTCAAATACATTTTATTTGTTTCCTACCGCCCGTTCGCTTCGCTCTCTTGAGGCACAAAGGTCGCAGACTGTTTCGGGCTCTGCGATCTCAGCGTCTAAAGCGAAACGGGCGGTAGATATACCCATTAAAAAATTCTTATTTTTTTGGGCGGCCTTTCACAAATAAGGCTTTGATCGTTTCCTGTAACGTTCGGATTTTACAGACCGGATGTTTCAAGACCGTTACTTCACCCGACGAATGGCAGCGCCCAGACGGGCGAATTTATCTTCGATATGTTCGTAACCGCGATCGAGATGGTAGACCCGGCTGACCTCCGTCTTTCCCTCAGCTGCCAGACCGGCTAAAATCAATGATGCGCTGGCTCTTAGATCCGTTGCCATTACAGGTGCTCCGGACAGTCGCGGAACCCCCTTGATCAATGCCGTGTTACCGGAAATCTTGATATCGGCCCCTATGCGTTTGAGTTCACTGACATGGATAAAACGATTTTCAAAAATCGTTTCGGATATCAGGCTCAACCCTTTCGCCACCGCCATGAGAACCATGAACTGGGCCTGCATGTCCGTTGGGAATCCCGGGTACGGGAGCGTCTTGACATCGACACTGCAAATGGGCTTTTGCCCTTGAATGTTGATGGTATGACCATTCACCCGGATATCGGATCCCGTCAATTTCAACTTATGAATAACCGATTCGAGATGAGCGGGATCGCAGTTCAGAATCGTGATATCTCCGGCCGTCAAGGCCGCCGCCGTCATGAACGTTCCGGCTTCAATACGGTCCGGTATAACGGCCGTAGACACCGGATGAAGTGAAGACACTCCCTCGATGGTGATTCGTGCGGTCCCGGCCCCGCGAACGTTTGCTCCCATTTGGTTCAAGGTGTCGGCCAGAGCTACAATTTCAGGCTCACAAGCCGCATTTTTCAAGACAGTCACGCCGTCGGCGAGCGCCGCAGCCATCATCAGGTTCTCAGTCCCGGTTACCGTTGCGACGTCCAGATAAATCTCATTGCCTTTCAGGCGGTCGGCTACGACCTCCACATAACCGTGCTCCAGATTTATGCGTGCGCCCAGTCGCTCCAGCCCTTTGAGATGCAGGTTAATCGGCCGTTCACCAATGGCGCAACCGCCGGGCATCGAAACTCTGGCCTTTCCAAGCCTGGCCACCAAGGGTCCCAGAACCAGAATGGATGCCCTCATTTTACGCACCAGATCATAGGGGGCTTCGAAATTATTCAAACCGCCTGCATCAATCCGCACAACATTTCCTTCAGACTCTGTCCGAGCCCCAAGATGCTCCAGGAGCAGCCGGATGCTGTCAATATCTCGAAGTTTGGGGACATTGGCATATGTGCAGGTGCCGCCTGTTAAAAGTGAAGACGCCAGCAGCGGCAAAGCGGCGTTCTTTGCGCCGCTGATTTTCACCGAACCCTTCAGGGCTCTGCCCCCCTCTACAATAATTTTATCCATAACTCTCAACGTTCTTGTATATTATTTTGTGTAAACCGATTTTTACAACCGACGGCACTATATCTGAATCGCCAACCTCCTGGCAATATAAAAAGCGCCGATCCCGTCACGATTTAACGGAATCGGCGCCTGTTATTATTATCATTTTTTATACTTATAGTCAGTGCCCGTGACTGCCTTTTCCCTTCATGGTATCAAAGACGGCTTTGACAATACAATACGTCATGCCAAGGCCAATGATGGACAGAGCATACCACAGCCCGCCGTGAAATACATAGTGTCCCATGTCCCAGGCCCATTCGAAACTAAACGGGAACATAATTTATCCCTCCTTCAGCCGATTTGACGATTAAGAGTTCAATTCCTTTTCCTGCGGAAAAACCGGCAGATAACGGAATGACACCATCAGCAGAATCACTCCGTACGCTACCGGGAGTATCGTGGTGGCCACTTCCTGCCAGCTGGGTGAATACAGATGCCAGGGCTCCCACGGCAGCGTCGGTACGGCCATAACCTGCAGCACCATAACCCAGCGATTGACACTGACGCCGATCACCCCCAGAATAATTGCGACGACAAACAGAAATGAATTCTTTCGCCCTTTTTCCGTCAGCAGAATGGCTGCCGGCACAATACCGCCCAATACGATTTCGACAAAAAGAATCCCCAACCCGTAATCGGCATTGTTCGTAAAAAATTCCATGAATGTCATACCCATGGACGGTGCCGTGACAAAGGCCCAGTAGAGGGTATCCACTATCTTGGCGATAATGTAGGTACCGATCATCCATCCTGAAATTTTTGCCAGCAGTTCGTATACATTCTGTTTAACCAGTTTTTTCCCGCTGATCCATTCGGTGAGTTTGGTAACGGTCATGGTAAAACACGGTCCGTACGCCGCCGCAGACCAGGTAAAAAGGAAAAAAGTCCAGGGCCAGATCAACACCCCTTCCCTGTAGGAAAACGGCCGGCCAAACAGGACACCGGCCACGCCGCCCAGCGATCCCTGATGGAAAAACGACAGGAACGCGCCGGTAGCCGCAAATACCGCCATAATCTCGTGCATATTATGTCCCAGATTATGAAAAAAAGGAACTTCATCAATTTTCCTGTTTTCCAATATGATGGGAAGATATTCAATTGTCAGAACACAAAAATAGCACGAAAGACAGAACGCCACTTCCGTCAGCATGGAATGGACATTGGCATGCCAGAAAATAAACCATGATCGAAGCGGCTGACCGACATCGATCGCCAAAATCAGCAATGCGGAACTGTAGCAGATGAAACCGATGATCACCGCGTAATTGATGATGTTTTTGAGTTCATCTTTCCCGACGATATATCGCAGGAAACCGGTAAAGAACGCCCCGCCCCCCAGCGCAATGACGGCAAGATCCGCCCAGATCCACAACGCAAACCCATAATAATCATTCATGTTCGTCTGGTTGAGCCCCTTGAACCAACACAGAAACATGGCATATACCCCCCACAGCAGCACGATGCCCGCCACGACGAGCCAAAAGGCATATGCACCAAACGAACAGCGTTTAAGTCCTTTGGGTATTAATGCAGAATCCATACGTTACGACTCCTCAATGTCTGCAGTTGCCGACAGTTGTTTCATTGTTTCGGCAACCTTAAGTTAACGCACCGCCTTGAGTTCCTTTTCAAGATAATTGTCTCCCATCTGCCTTACCCACTTCCGAGTGGACAGATAATAGACCTTGGGGTTCGTTCCCAACCGTTCCAGCAGCCGAAAGGCTTTTGGATTTTTCGGACGACCTCCGTGCTCGTTATCGGGTTGCACCATTTTATGGACGGCATGTTCGGGGTTGTTCAAGTCGCCGAATGTAATGGCCCCGGCCGGACACGCCTGTGTGCAGGACGTCTGATACTCGTGTTCTTCAAGTTCACGACCTCCCTCGGCGAACGCTTTGTCCATGGCCAGTTGATACCTGTGAAAACAAAAACTGCATTTTTCCACCACCCCTCTCATCCGGGGTGACACGTTCGGACTCAAGGATCGCTCCATGCCTTCCGGCCATACCGGATCCCACCAGTTAAAATATCGGGCATGGTAAGGGCAGGCCGCCATGCAGTACCTGCACCCAAAACAGCGAGTGTATATCTGGCTGACAATCCCCGTTTCATGACTGTAGTCCGTAGCGGTAGCCGGACAAACAGACGTACAGGGCGCGCCGTGTCCCTTCCCTTCACAATGCATGCAGGGCCTCGGGATGTAACATATATCCGTATCGGGAAACGACTTGCCGTTGGTTATTTTATAAACGCGCATCCATGTAATGCTCTTAAGTCTGTCGGTTTCGTCCTTCCTGAACGACACATTATTCTCGGCCATGCAGGCTACCATGCAGGCTCCGCATCCTGTGCACTTATCCAGGTCAATAACCATCCCATACTTTTTAGCATTTTTATGTGTGTGTTCTTCTTTCATCAGAACCTCATCCATTTTTTAAGCTTTGGCCAGTTTTGCCTTAATCCCCCAGGCAGCATCAAGACCGGAAGCAGGATCTTCAACCGGGCCGATAAGTTCGTTCGCATTCACCCCTTTTCCCGCCAGATAGCCGTCATAGGCCGTATGGCCCAATCCGGAAGGCATCGCAACAATTCCGGGTTTCAATCCGTCAAACAGATGAACCCTGACCTTTGCTTCTCCTCTCGGCGTGGTCAACTTCGCAAACGAACCCTCGCGAAATCCCATTTCGCCGGCGGTTTTGGGATTGATCTCGACAAATACATCATTGTGCTTCAGTACGGTATCCTCGAGCGTTTTGGTCATAAACGGCGTATTCCCGATATAACCATTTGCGATTCTCATTGTGTCGTAAGAAATCAGGGTCAGCGGGTATTCTGATGAATTCCCCTCGCTGTCA
>Ga0272441_10008818_pt1 | contig 15818 bp, 8 predicted proteins | sample SSMProp6N_FD_193582 | JGI IMG/M metagenome (GOLD analysis project Ga0272441, IMG submission 193582) | Marine sediment archaeal communities from Little Sippewissett salt marsh, Falmouth, MA, United States - SSM-Prop-6N | ecosystem: Environmental > Aquatic > Marine > Wetlands > Sediment ... | reverse complement strand
AGCCCTGTCCATCGTAGCCGACGTAGTCCGGGGAGTCGGAATTGATGTATCCGTACTGCAGCGCGCCGACTTCCTCCGCGGCGTATCCGTCAATGATGGAGCCATCGAGGATTTCACCAGTTCTCGATCGGACCCAGGCTTCCAGTGTGAAGTGTGACTTCAGGAAGTTGGGAATGGAGACGAAGGTCGTCCCGTCGAAGTCGAAGGCGCTATTGCTTCGGCCGTAGCGATCGTCTGTATTGCCGGATCCGTCGTCTGTGCCGTGCCGTCCGTTGCCGCTGACGTCTACCGCACTCTTTCTGAATGTGTACGCTGCAAGCACATCATTTTCAAACGCGGACGCGCCGATTTCCGGACCACCGGTTTCCACAAGCCGAAGGCTCATCTGATCCGCAGGATAATCGTCGAGATTGAACAGGGCGCCGACACCCGCGGACGGTGCATTGGATGAAAGCAATGTTGTCTTCCAGCCGCTTGTTGTCGGCATCAGGCTCCAGAGTGCCATCCCCGATACATTCGTCGCATCCAATCCGGCAACCACATCTAGTTCATCCCGGACACCCAACACCGTGGCCCGGGGTCCTGCCGCCCACGCAATCGTGTTGGTGGTCCAGAGTCCCTCGAATTGCCTGATTTCGATGATGCTGCCGGTCGTACCTGCCAGACCGACGTATATGGCCCCAGACTCGTTCTCGACTGTTCGGCCAACGGCAACAGAAGTTATCTCAACGGCGCCCATATCCAGCAGGTCCGATGTCCACGTTCCATTGTCCTGGCTGAGGAGCAGAAGAGCGTTGGACGAGGTGCCCGGATCACCGATCGCCGCCACGACGACTTCCTCACCGCCAATCCTGTTGAAATCACCGACGCCCAGCGTGAAGTTCGTCACGTTGAAGCCGACTGACAGCGTCGCGATACCGGACAGCGGCGTGCTCGCAGCCAGGGTCGGATCACTGTCTGCGCGCCATTCCTGCAGGTTCGACCAGCCGTCGTTGTCGCCATCGCCCGAGGCGCCGTCATTTCCTGTGGCGTTTGTCCAGGAAAGGCCGTTCTGGTGTTCCCATATGTCCGGCAGACCGTCACCGTCCTTGTCGCGTCGCAAGTAGGCGCGACTGATGACATTCCCGTTCTCGTCGTACAGGTAGCTGATCGACAGTCCCTTCGTGGACTCCATGCCCAGCAGTTGATCCATCGCGTCGTAGAGGTAGCGCTTCGAATCGAAGCCGTAGATCGCACGGTAGTCGTTCGTACCGTCTGCATCCGAGTCCGACGCTGACGGGTTGAGAGCCTGCAGATACTCGTCCAAGTTCGAAATCCAGTCGAAATCGGCATCGGCATCGGCATCGGCAGCTGTCGGGTTCAGCCCATATTGCACTTCCCATCCGTCCGGCAGACCGTCACCGTCGGTGTCGTTGGTGGCCGGACTGGATCCATACTCATAATACTCCGCGCCGTCCCAAAGCGTGTCTCCGTCCGAGTCCTGCGCGTTCGGCCTCGCCCCTGAGAGATACTCCTGGAGGTTGTTCAAACCGTCCAGATCGGAATCAACAGCCGCATCGTTACTCGATATGTTCAAGCCATATTCCATCTCCCACCAGTCGGGCAGATCATCATCGTCCAAGTCCGGCTCGTCCAACGTCATGTTTGCGGTTACGCAGTCGCCCGTCAACATGAGTGGGTTCCCGTCATGGCTGGCTTGCGGTTCCCATGCCTCACGCGTCCCGTTTGTGTTCATGTCCCGGTAGGCGTGAATCCAGACATTCGTGTTCTCTCCGAAGAAGATCGCGTAATCACTCCTGTCAAGGAGGTCGAACGTACTGATCTGATCCGCGAAATTGGTCGTGGAACAGGCCAGAACTCGTGTGACGCCATCTGCCTGCTGCTGGTTGAGTACGGTGCCACCCACGGAACAGCCCGGCATATAGCCCAGGAACGTTGTGTTGGACACGGCGTTCCGACATGTTGCCCAAAGCCAATTCGTGGATCGCGGAGGTGAGGAGACACGGACCTCATCAAGCATGCCCGCCATGTGCCATTCCCCACCGTTGATATCCACGTTCCTGCCGATTGACATTCTGTCCAGCCCGGAGATCCCGGAACAGAACAGCGTTGAAGTAGCCGATCCATAAGCATAAGTCATGGTGACTTGCTTGCTGCCCAGGAACATCCGGTTTCCCGTGGCGTCAACGGAAACGGCTACATAGTGCCATTTTCCGTCCGCGTAATAGCCGTTCTTGTCCCCGACGACACGAATGCCGTCCTCCGCCCGGAATTCAATATCCTCATCGTGGTTCAGGTCTATTGCGACCTGCTCCGAACTTTCGCTTCCGTCGGAAATCGCGAAGAACGCCTGGCGCTCGTTCGGAACCGAGGACTTGAACCAGGCGGAAATGGTTCCCTCGGACAATGCGGCGAACCCTGCCACGTGAGCGTCCAGGTTGATTCGACCCGATGATCCGTCGAAGAGGCAGCCGTCGGCCATCACAGCCGATACGTTCTGGGTCGTTCCTCCTTGGACCACGCCATGAAATGCGTTCGTCGTTGAATCATGGCCACCGCCGAAATCGCCACCCAGGTGCCATACACCCTTGAAGTCCGAGTTCCATGTCAACCCGTTGGTCGAGTATGGGGGCGCGCTTGTGGCCGACGTGTGGCCCCAATGCATCCAGACATGATCGTTGGTTGTGCTGACGGAAGGAACCCGGACCCAGACGAACGACTCACCGTTCGTGTTCCACTTCTCGATCTCGAAGGACAACTCGTTCGTCAGCGTTGAATCCGAGAACCGCAGGTCGACGCCGTTGGTCGTTCCCATCTGCTCATAGCGAAAGCCGGGCAGGTTCGTCGACAGCACGACCAGCGCCGGAAAATCGCTCAGCATCTCCCCGCGATCGTACCCGTCGAAGCCGATACGCATTCGAGATGGGTAGGTGGTGAAGTCCGTGGCGTTGACGCAAGCTACAACCGCCAATATAATGACAAGAACTGTTTGTGTTATCCGTTTCACGTTGTCTGCGCTCTCGTTCCCAGCTGTTGATTGGCGCAACTCTTCTCTCGTCAACCCACCAGCGCTGGCAACATCTCAAAACAGAAGAGGCCCCGTTAACTGTCGAGCGCCCCCCGCTGCGACACGTTCCGACTCATACTTGACAAGGTATTTGAGATCCATCAGGTCTTTGTAGAATCTGTGATTGGTATCTTGGGCTCGCTGATTCGCTCGCTTTTCGACCAAGCTATGATGCCCTGCATCCAAAGCCATAATTCCCCGATATGTGCTCAGGATTTGACTCCCTCCCTCGATTGCTGGAGGCAATGACAGAGACCCGGAACTAATGTAGGAGACAGCTCGCAGTTGCTGCTCCGTGCCATACAGGACCAAATCTATCTTCGTTTCGTGACGGAAATCTTGCTGAGCCCTCTCAGCGATATCCTGTCCGATCCCAATTCTTGCATCCATGCTCGTCGTAGTTTCGACCCCCATTTCGTCGATCTTATCGTCCAGCATCTGAAGCATATCGAGGTACTCACTGGGTGAGCTTGCATCGATTTCGGCTTTCGACAGACCAAGATACCACTGAAGGGCATGGCCGACCAATGGCCCGAAGTTGGGTTCTTCAAAGTTGGTGGAACCGGTCAGCCCCGGAATAGTTGAGAAGTTCGAGGGCTCCTCAGGCCCTGATGCGGAAAGATCCAGAGGCGCAACAGCAGCACGATGGGGCGCGGCAGAATCTGACGAGCACTGAGATCCGCCACCGGATTTCGCGCTCACAGTCTCGCCATCGGAGATTGTCGAAGCAGCATTGAGGACCAATTTCGTAACCGACAGAATGAAATTGATGATCTCGCCACTTGGATCGACGTTGATGATGCAGTTGTTGTCACAGTAGAGGTGCCGCGATGGCCGCCACCCCGGACCGATATTCTTCACAGGATCCGTCGAGAGAAAAACACCCGCTTCAGCCAGGTAGTACCGTGCACGCATGAAGTAGAGATCGTCTAGTTCCTTCATGACACCGAGGGAACCGACGTAGCGATAGGGGTTCGCGTCTTCGGTCGTGCCCGGGAATTCGTTGCCGTACGGGTCGAAGGCATATTGGCTGACCTGGACCTGGTTGCTGTCGGTCATGGCAATGATGTGACCCGTGCCGTCGCCGTGATAATAGCGTTCCTCTCCGCTGCCGGCGTCTACGCTGTAGGCGAGCCCGCCGGGACCATGAACATAGCGCGCGAGAATGGTGCCGCTGCTGTTCATGTCGCACAAGACCCGTTCCATTGCCCCGGCAAGGTCCAGCACATAGCGGGTCTCGACTCCGTCCAGCGTCCGCGATACGCGACGGCCAAGAGCATCGTAGCGGTTGACAACCAGGTTCGTCTCGGTTGACGTGCGCTTCTCAAGCGTCATCACGCGATTGTCTTCGTCATACGTCAGAGCGTAGCCGACCGCTGCGCTGACGGCACCGGTCATGTTGCCGTTGGGATCGTAGTGATACGTGAAATTCCTGTTCGTGTTCAGCGTGTCGGTGCGATCGATCAGGCGGTTGGCGGGCGTGTATGAGGCAGTCTCGTCGATCTCATCGGGCAATGTCCAGTCCAGCGTCCCAACTTCATCTTCGGATACTCTGTTCCCGTTCTTGTCGAAACCGTAACGAAACTCAATAAACGGGTTGCCGCCGCCGACGTTGTGCTGCAGATTCGTTACACGACCTGCCGTATCGTACAGGTTCTGCTGCCAGAGACCGTTCTTGTATTTCCGGTCCAGCAGTCTGCCCTCGTTGTCATATACAAACCGCGTTCGTCGCCCGTCCTCGTCATCAAATCGAGTCATCCGCCCCGCGTCGTCGTACTGATACGTGTTGGTCCAGCCACCGGGGTAAGCCAGCGTTTCAAGGCGTCCGGCTTTGTCATAGGTGTATGAGACTTCGGACAGGAACGGATCGGTATATGTCTCGACCCGGTCCATCGCATCGTAACTCAATAGAGACAACGTTGGCGGGCCGCCTCCGGTCCGATTGAGCGATATCGGGTTGTCATTGTCGTCGTAACCGTAGTCGTCGTACCGGCCCGTGCTGAAAGCGACATAGTCAACTCGCCCCGCGGAATCATACCCGATAGCCCGCACAACACCATTTGGGTCTATCTGGTTCGTCATTCTCAGAAGCGCATCGTAGGCATAGTCCCACTCGAACCCGTCCTGGTTCCGTTCCATGAGCCGCTCGTTGCGTGCACCATAGGTCATCACGTAGTCACCTCCCCGCGGATCGGTGATGTTCGTGATGTTGCCGATAGGGTCATAGAAATAGAGCCATTCGAATCCACGTTGGTCCGTCCACCTGGTCATACGACCGCGGCCGTCGTACTCATTCCAGGAGGAATAGCCGCGGGAAGAGGTGGTCGCCACTACGTGGCCAACTGCGTCGTAGCTTGTGGCAACGGAGTTACCCAGCGGATCCGTGGTGGAGACAACTCGGTTGAGGCGATCGTAGGTCTTGGTCCACCGGCGGTTGAGCCGATCCTCCGTGGCTGTCACATTGCCGTTGGCATCGTATTCGATGCTGGACGTCTTGCTCAACTTGTCTTGGACCTCAACGAGACGCCCTGCATCGTCGTACGTGTTTTCGGTGTACTTGCCGTAGGGGTCGTACGACCTGAGAACTTTGCCCCGATCGTCATACGTCTTCCGCCATTTGAATCCTGCGCGGTCGACGGTCTGGGTCACCTGGTTCGCCTTGTTGTAATAAGAGTAGGTGTACTGTCCCTTGGCGTCAGACTTGCTGGTCACGTTCCCGTTGTTGTCGTATGTACTGATAATCTCGCGGTTCAAGGGATCAATGGTCTTCACGACTTTCCCACGGATGTCGTGCTCTGCCCGTGTCACCTGGCCGAGGGGATTCGTGGCCGCAACCTGCCACCCGAGTTCATTGACGCCGAAGTTCCACTCATTGCTGACGGCATCTGTTCGGGCTATGAGAAAACCATCGGCGTTGTATGTGTTGCGTGTGCAGCGACCGAGCGCATCCGTGGACGTTTCCAGGAGTCCGTTGCTCGTATACGTAAAGATACCAAGAACGCCCATCGCATCGTAGTTCGTGAGCACGTTTCCGCCCGCATCATAGACCGTGTAGTTGGTCCAACCTCGTGCGTTCACGGTGCGGATCGGCTTGTTGAAGAAGTCGTGATACACCCACGTGGTGACCTGCCCCAGCGCGTTGGTCTGTACTGTACGATTTGATCGTTCGTCGTAGGCAAATGTGGTTGAGTACCCCCTGGCGTCCGTCAGGCGAACAACATTGCCCATAGCATCGTACTCATAGCTGACCGTATTCCCCAACGGATCCTCTTCAGACAAGACATGGTGCTTCCGGTCGTACGTCTCAATCCATTCTTCGTCTGCAGGATCAATCGTCTTGACTTGCCGTTTCTCCGGCGTGTCATATCTGAACTCCGTCCGCTTGTTGCGGGCATCGTCAACCCAAGCCTTCCTTCCGTAGCCGTCGTAGCCGATGTCCACGGCCACGTTTCCCATCGGGTCCCGGATGAGATCCATCAGGTTCCTGCTATTATACTCGAATTCCACGCGGGTGTCGGCGTTGGTGTACTCGATCGGCCCGGAGGTCCAAACACCGACAAGCTGACTCGACGTGTCATACTCCAGGTGCGTGTTCCACCCCTGGTAGGATACGTTGGTGAGCAAATACTGGGGGCTGTAGGAAAACGTGTAGCTGCCACCTGCAGAGTCCACGACCTGTGTAACCTGACCGAATGTCTCGTCCCAGTTCAGGCGGATCGCATTGTCGTTGAAATCAAGGATCTCAACAAGGCGCCCTCTCATCGTCAACGGAAAGCCCATGTTGGGGTGTCGGAACTTGTAGACGGTGCGGCCCGGCGTGGTCCATTGGCAATAGCTACCGGTCAGCTCCAGCTCGCCGCGATACTCGCCATGCCGGGTCTTGTACTGCTCCTCGTCGTAGTTCCAGTCCCACGTTTCGATCGAGCCGTCCCATGACATTATGCCAATGGTATCCAGGCCGGCTACCGGCGAGAACCAGTCGCTCCGCAAGGCACGAGCGTCAAAACTGTGACGCCAGCCCTTCCCCATAGTGGACGTCGATGGATCATGGCCACCCAGCCGGAACCCGGGGGAGGCATTTGCACTGCTGTAGCCTATACGAAATTCGAAAGGAAGGCCTGGGGTGGGACGCGACAGCAGCGTGCTTTGCCATGTGAAACTCCCGGAAAGAGGAACAAGGGCGTTGCGCCCGCCGTTCTTTCGCGAGTCGAACAGTGATTGCTCGCCGCTCTCGTCTGTCTCCTCGAAGATGATTTCGCCACTGCCCGCCCGAACCCCGTTCGTGGTGCCGGTGGGCGGCGATACGGCGAAATTGAAATACTGGTCGTTCTGGTTCTCCGACCAGCCCAGTTTGTAGTAACCGTGAAGCTGCGCGACGCTGGATGTGGGCTGATCGTCGTACATATACTGCACGATGAAATCCTCGCTCAATGCGAGCTGATAGATTGCGACCTCCTGGATCTCACCGTAGAAGTAATTCACGTTGCCCCAGCTCCCGATACACACGCCGTCCGTGTTGTCCGAGTCACCGACGCTGCGGTTCTCGCTGAACTCCTCCCGGCCATCCACGTAGCCGGAGAAGCTGTCGCCACTGCGCACCACGGCAACGTGATACCAGCGGTCCACGAACGGTCGTTCGATCAGTGTATTGGTATAGGACGAGTTACCCCGCGTAACGTATTCGAGGTTCCCGTTCCAGACGTTGTAGCGGATCAGGTAGGCGAACGGGTCCGATGTCTCCGAGCCGCCGGTCCTGTCCGCAAGCACGGTCATATGCTCGGAAATCGTGACATCGCTCGGAATCGACATCTTGAACCAGCACGAAACAGAGATCACCTGGTTGGTCGTGTCGAAACTGAGCGAGCCGGACGGATCGCTGATCTCGACCCGCGCGTCACCGTCAAACGAGGCCGCAAGACTCGACCCCACACCGCAGAGGCAAGCCAATGACAGACACAAGAACGCCGCGCACCAACGCATCAAGATGACTCCCCATTGCCCGGTCGTTGCTCGGGAGAGAAGGATGTACCCTTAGCACATTCAGGCTAAGGAATCAAGATCGTACATCTGAGACAAGCGGCCAAAGGAGGAGACTGACACCTGCCACCTGACAACTTGCACGACCCACCGCCCCGCTTTGATGCGGAATGTCCCGGTGTCATCCAGACGGGACTCACCTTCGCACATCCCCATCAGAGGCGTGTTGGTGCACCGCGCATGTTCAGCTACCCGAGCTGGACGTTTTCCGGTCTTTGTTCCCGCCAGGTCAAGATAACCCCCGTCAATGAAGGCGTTTCGGAGCAGCTGCGCCTTAGGGCGATGCAGCCGGGGGCATCCCTTCTGTCGTTTCCGGACGGTGTGCCGTGTCATTTCCGGTCAAGGGTAACAGAATGAGCATTCTGTTACGTTTGGATGTAGTCGCCTCCAGCAGTCCTGCCGATATGGGGAAGTGGGGATCGCGCCCAACAGAAGAGCACAGCCGACAGAGACGTTTCTGATCGCAAATCAGAGGTGGCGGGCGGCCCGCCCATAGATGTTAAGGCAACGGCTGACTTGCGCGCTCATGAATGACGAAATCCGAAATACCCAAGCCCGAATGAAGCCTGTCTCACGGCCCATCAGGCTGCATTTTGCGCGCATCCTGCGCGCATACGTGCTGGCAGTCGTGCAGGAAAGGGTGTGAAAAGCAGGGTTTTTGCGCGTTTTGGCGGAGAGAGTGGGTTCTTAGTGCATTTCCGAGTGAATCCAGGCTCATAGACAGGGCGAATCTTTGATGGTGGGGCAGTTGGCACGCTTCCTGCTATAACTGATGGCGCGCAGGGATTGCGATTTACCGGCAACCCTTTGCTTGGCATAATGCGAATCGATCTGGGAGCGGATAACGTGAGATGGGCGATAGCACACGTGTTTCGACTCGTTGGTGAGTGCCTGTCTGCGTGCTTGTGGCCGACGGCGAACGGTTTTCGCCGGGGAGGCCTCGCCGGTCACGAGTCGGGCGATAGCCCGACGAAGCCAGGAGGCGGGCCGCTCTGCGGAACGCCGACGGCGAAGTCGGGCCAGGCGCTGCTGGAGTACGTGCTTGTCGCGGCTGTACTGTGCTCGACGATCGCGATTTTGGCGTTGTTCCTGTACACGTTCAAGGAGTATGGCGGTCGCATCATGGATTTGGTGGCATACGAGTATCCGTAGGAGCAAAGGAAGACGCGAGACGTAGCGCGAGGAACAGGGAGGAAGCGATGAAGAGGATGCGGAAGTATCTGAAGAGCAAGAGTGGTCAGGCGATGACGGAGTACATCATCATTGTCGTGGTTGTTGCGCTGGCGGCGATTGCGATATTCGCGGTGTTCAGCGACACGATTCGGGAGAAGCTGGGCGGCGCGGTCACGGAACTGGGCGGGGACGAGAGTGCCCGGGACCAGGCGTTGGACAAGGGTTCGCATCAGTATCTGAAGGATCTGGACCGGGACGGTTCGGCGCAGAGCCCGTGATCGGTGCTCGGAGCTCAGTGCGGGACTGCTGTGAACGGAGTCGTCAGGCGTAGGGGGGCAGGGCTTGGGCACGGCGTTCATGTCATTCACATCGGGCGCGAGCCCGACGAAGCCAGGAGGCGGGCCGCCGCGCGGCACGCCGACGGCGAAGTCGGGCCAGGCGTTGGTGGAGTCGTGCCTGGTCATAGCGCTGTTATGCGTGGTGTTTTTTGGTGTGTTCCAGGTTTCGCAGCTGTACATGGCGCGTGACGTGGCGGACTACGCGGCGGCCCGAGGTGCGCGAGCGAAGGCAGTCGGTTTCAACCGGTTCATGGTGTTCAAGACCGTGCGGGTCGGCAGCATTCCGAATGCCGGGCTCATGCTGAGGCCGGGCTACTCCCGCGGCGGCGGGTTGGCGCAGTACTGGGCGGAGCAGCCGACGAGCAATCTGTGGAACCGGGCATTGAGGGCGCAAACGCCCGGTTCGCCGCAGTTCGATGTGGAGCGTGCCCGGATTCCGCACTATCTGGGTGCGGAGTATCGCGGCCGGCTGCGCCAGATTCTGGACTATGAAGAATGGAGCGGCACCAACACGATCACACACACGGTATGGGAGACTCCGCCGCTCCCGATGATTCAGGTCGCGGTCCGGCATGACTATCCGCTGCGGATCCCGTTCCACAGGGCATTTTACGGGGCGGACAGGATGGAACTGCGCGGTACGGCCAAGTTCGGCGGGCATTATGCGGAGTATGTGACCGATGAAGGGTGGTAGGACAAGTCTGCGGGAACGCTGTGCCCGCCTTCGCTCGCTCGCTTCGCTTGGGGCTACGGCGCGGCGCGGCCAGACGATCATTTTTCTGGTCATGCTGGTGGTGATTCTGGCGTTTGTCGTGTTATGGAATTTCGATGTTCACAAGATTCTGTTCGTGAAGGCGAAGAGCCAGAACGCGGGCGACGCGGCGGCGGTCGCCGCGGCGCGGTGGCAGGGCATCACATTGAACCTGATCGGCAACCTGAACGTTGCGCAGGCCGTGGCGATCAGCGACATGCTGGCGTTGGACCCGCTGACGAACAACTTCCCGGCGGCCCGCGCGATCGCGGAGCTCGAGGCCCGGCTCTGCCTGGTGGGTCCGATGGTTGGGCTGATCGCCTCGCAGCAGGCAGCGAAGAACAACGGTGTGCACGAGAACCGGGACTTCACGCAGCGGCTGCGCGAGCATGCGCGCGACGTACGGCGCAACTACGACGATCCGGACAACGGATATCGTCCGCCCTATGTGAACGGGTCGGGCGGCCAATCCTGTTGGCAGGACTACGCGGACATGCTGGACGTGGCGTGGCAGCAGGGCGTGGTTGCCGGCCCGGAGAACACGCGTCGATATTCGGACTACATTCACTACAACCATTGGCTGTTGGAGCCGGATTTTTACCGCGCCATTGCGACCGACAACTGGTGTTGGTTCCTGCACAACGCGATGCGGTTGCTGGAGGACTACGACGACCACGACGACTGGGACCCGCTCCCGCGTCTGCGCGAGACGAGCCCGATCAACTCGGAGGTGTTCAGCCTGGAGCTCAACAAGTACCGGCGTCTCGAATCGATTCCCCAGCTTCGGACACCGGGCGACCTCGACGATCTGGTGGACGAGCTCGAAGACTTTGCCGGGCAGCGGATCGAGGACGAGACCGCCTACGTCACGGCCGACTGGTACTGCTACAGACTTTCCAGCTGGCTGCCGTGGGAGCAGACGCTGCCGACGAACTTCCCGTTCGCCGGTCCGATCAAAGCGCACTACAACTACACGGGCGCCGACGCCGCGGCGCGCGTGGAGATCGATGCGGACCGCCTGACCCCGGGCTCCGAGACCGCCGCGGTCACCTGGACGGCCGCCGCCAAACCGTTGGGTTATCTGGACGGCATGGTCCCGCCCAACCAGTACGGGTTGGTCTTGCCGGCCTTTCACGAAGTGCGTTTGATCCCGGTGGACTCGGCGCGGCTCTCGGAGGCCGGTTACTACGACGTTGCGTGGCGCAACCACATCGAGAAACACCTGCCGGAATACGTCGACGAAGGACGCGGCAAGCTGCGGGTCGGCTGTTGGTACTGCCGGCAGCTCATGAAGTGGGAGACCGACGCATGGCGCAAGGGCGGGCTGCGCTGGCTGAGCAAGTACGATTTTCTCTGCGATCAACCGGGCTCCGGCGGCAGCACGGGCGGGACCAAGCGCGGGCACTAGGGGAATTGTGAATGGTGGGTGGTGGATGGTGAATGGTGTGAAGGCACATGCGCACGAGTCGGGCGCCAGCCCGACGAAGCCACGAATACGATCCGCCCGCGGCGGATTGTGGCGGGCGAACCGTCTTCGCCGAGGCGGCTTCGCCGGTCACGAGTCGGGCGCCAGCCGGCCGAAGCCAGGAGATCCGCCGCATCGCGGCGGGTCGACGGCGAAGTCGGGCCAGGCGGTTGTGGAGCTTGTGATCGGGCTGGTGGCCGTCGTTGTGCTGGTGGCCGGTCTTTTGCAGATCGGCATGCTGGCGCGGTTGCATACGGCGACGATGACGGAGGCGCGCGAAGAGGCGGACCGATACGCACTGAGCGCGGCGTACCTTTTGGCGGGCAGCGGCCCGCGCTACATTCGCGACTGGCGCGACGGTCCGGACGAGCGCAGCTACTCGCGCGACGACAAAGCGTATGACGCCGCCTACAGCCGTATACGTGAGGATATTGTGAAGCACGCGAAACCGGACGAGTTGGCCAAGGAAGTGGGCGGCAATCGGTTCACGGCGTTGAACGCGGACAAGTATCCGGTGAATTCTTTCGAGTATGTACGTGGCGACGGGAACAGCGGCCCGATCGAGCTGCTGCCGGTCACGCGCCGGCTGCTCTACGCCCAGGATCCTGTCGACGTGAAGAGCACCGTCTGGCAGGTGTGGACGACGGGGATCTATTGAAATTGGTGGATGGTGAATGGTGGATTGTGGATGGTGGGATGAGGAGCGATGAGAGCGATCGTCCAGCGTAACAAAGGATGGCTGGTGGCGGGCGTGCTGTTGCTGTTCGTCTTGGCCTCCCAGGGCCGTGTGTTCTGGCGGTGGGGCGGCGGGCTGCAGAGCCGCGAGTTGTTCACGGAGCGGTTGGGTTGGCCCTCGGCGTACCGGACCGAAGTGGCGTTGAACGGCGGCCGTGCGGATCTGGAAGTGTTTGGCTGCACGGAGCGGTTCGATCGCGTCGTCGCTCGGATTGGGGCCGCCTATCGCGCGCAGGGCGGCAGCATGTCGCTTTCGGCGGGCGAGACGCTGGCCTGCGGCATGGGCCGTCTGGGCGGCCGTGTCGTACGGGTACTCGTGATCGGCCTGGAACTGGGCCGGCGTTGCGTGGTGTTTGTGATCGAGCAGTCGCCCGCGCAGTTCCGGCAGTCCCTGCGGCGGCCGCAATCGCATTTGCTGCGTGAGCTTCCGGCCTATCCGGGCAGTGCGCCGGACTACTACGTGCGTGACATGCGGACGCGCATGGCCTGTGCGGTTTCGACATGCGCCTCGCGTCCGCCCAACGTGGCGGGCTACTATCGTACGGCGCTGGCGACAGCGGGCTGGCGGCCGGCAATTGCGCTTGACGCCGGGGCGCGAACGCCGAACATGATGATGTACGAGAAGGGCCGCGAACTCTGTTGCGTGGCCGTGAGCGGGGCGGACAGGGACGGCGGCAGCGTGGTTACGCTGGTGCACAAGGAGCCGGGCGTGGGGTTGCCCGCACTGGGACAGTAGCATTCGGGGATTGTACGGATGAAAGAAAAGATCGTTCTCATCGCGTCGATCGTGGTCGGGCTCATCGCCTTTGCCTTGACCCATCACTATTTGAAGTCGGAGCGCGACAAGCTCTATGCGGGTGCGGAGAAGATCCAGATCCTGGCGGCGGCGCGCGACTTGCCCGCGGGCACGATTTTGAAGATGTCGGATCTGGGGCACAGGAGCGAGTTCAAGACGGCGGTTGGCGAGAACGTTTTTCGTTGGGAGGACATGCAGGACGTGTTGGACAAGCGTCTGATCTTCCCGCTCAAGGCGCGGGAGCCGCTTTGGTGGTCGCATGTCGAGCTGCCGCGGGGCGTGAAGGAGGGTCTGGCCCCGATGATCAAGTCGGGCATGCGCGCGTTGTCGATCGCGATCGGCGGCGACGCGGCGGTCAGCGGGTTGGTCAAGCCGAACGACCGCGTCGATGTGCTCGGCACCTTTTCGTTTCCGTCAAAGACGACGCCGGGCGAGATGGAGACGATCACACTGACGGTCCTGCAAGACGTGACGGTGCTGGCGACCGGCCAGGAGCTTGCGAAAGAGACGGTGGGCACGCGTTACCGCAGCAGCGGTCGTCGCGGCGGCGGGTACAGCACGGTCACGTTCGAGGTAACCCTGCGCGAAGCCGAACTGCTGGTCTTCGCGCAGAATGTGAAGGGGCGTCTGACGCTGGCCTTGCGCAATCCCGACGATCTGCATTTCGAGCCGGAAGCTCCGGAGATCGACTTCCTGCATCTGCAGAGGAAGCTGCCGGAACTGAACCTGTACCGCCAGCTCAACGTACGCGGCAAGACGGAGAAGGACGTTCCGGAGCTGCGCGCGCTGCGCAAGCGAGTGACGGAGGGCCCATGAGCGCGGCAGCCGTGCGAACGTTGGAGATCCGCAAGCCGGGCGAGCCGCTGCGCCGGTTCGACCTTGCGCCCGGCGTCTATCCGGTTGGTTCCGATACCGACAACAAGATCGTGCTGCCCGGCAAAGAGATTTCGTGGCGGCACGCGGTTTTGAGCGTGGTTGACGACGGCGTCTGGGTCGAGGACTTGAACACCGCGTTCGGCACGTACATTGACGGCCGGCGTGTGGACGGGCGGGTCCGTGTGCAGCTCGGCCAGGAGATTCGGGTCGGCACGTTTGTGCTGGTTCTGCGGGCCGACGGCGAGAAGGCGATGCCGGAGCAGCCTGTCTCGGCCGGGCCGGCTGCGGCGGGCGAGTTGCCTCCTGAACCGGTATCGGAATCGGAGCCGGCCCCGGCGCCACCGATCCCCGCTGCCGCGCCCCCGCGTGAGCGGCGCCCGATCGACGAGAAGAAGCGCCAGATCAAACGTCAGATCCGCGAGGAACTGCTCAAGCGGCTGGACATCAAGCGGCTGACCGCCAACCATATCGAGGAATCGGACCTCAAGAAGCGCGCGCACAAGACAATCGAAAGCATCATCAAGGATGTGCGAGACCGGCTGCCGCCGGAGCTCGACCCCGGCGCGTTGACGAAGGAGGTGTTCGACGAGGCGGTTGCGCTCGGGCCGCTGGAGGATCTGCTCGCCGATCCGGACGTCACGGAAATCATGGTCAACGGGCCGGACCAGGTCTATGTGGAGAAGGCGGGCCGGTTGCACCTGACGGAGATGAGCTTTGTCGACGCGGCATCGGTGCTCGCGATCATCGAACGGATCGTCGCGCCGATCGGCCGCCGCATCGACGAGAGCCAGCCGTATGTGGATGCGCGGCTGCCCGACGGCTCCCGCGTCAACGCGATCATCCATCCGCTCTCGCTCAGCGGGCCGTGCGTCACGATTCGCAAGTTTTCGAAGGAACCTTTCACCATCGAGGACCTGGTCCGGTTCGGCACGCTGCGCGGCCCACTCGCCCGGTTCATTGAAGCGTGTGTGCAGACGCGCAAGAATGTTGTGATCTCGGGCGGGACGGGCAGCGGGAAGACGACGCTGCTGAACGTGGTGAGTGCCTACCTGCCGGATACGGAACGGATCATCACGATCGAAGACGCGGCGGAACTGCGGCTGACCCAGTCGCACGTGATCCGTCTGGAGGCGCGCCCGCCGAACATCGAGGGGCGTGGTGCGATCACGATACGGGACCTGGTCCGCAACGCGTTGCGCATGCGGCCGGACCGCATTGTGGTGGGCGAATGTCGCGGCGGCGAAGCGCTGGACATGTTGCAGGCGATGAACACGGGCCACGAGGGATCGTTGACCACGGTGCACGCGAACTCGCCGCGCGACGTGATTTCGCGGCTCGAGACGATGGTGTTGATGGCCGGTATGGAGCTGCCGGTCCGTGCGATTCGCGAACAGATCGGCTCGGCGATCCAGCTGATCTTCCATCTTGCGCGTATGAGCGACGGGTCGCGCAAGTTGGTGCGCGTCACGGAAATTGTCGGGCTGGAGGGCGACAAGATCACGATGCAGGATCTGTTCCTCTATCGCCAGGAAGGGATCGACGGGGACGGGAAAGTGTTGGGGCAGTTTCTTCCGAGCGGC
>Ga0272441_10008817_pt1 | contig 15819 bp, 14 predicted proteins | sample SSMProp6N_FD_193582 | JGI IMG/M metagenome (GOLD analysis project Ga0272441, IMG submission 193582) | Marine sediment archaeal communities from Little Sippewissett salt marsh, Falmouth, MA, United States - SSM-Prop-6N | ecosystem: Environmental > Aquatic > Marine > Wetlands > Sediment ... | reverse complement strand
CGCGTTTGTCCAGCTGTAGTCCCTGACGCTCTGGCGAATGAGATGGTCTGGCCACTCCGGCGCCCGATCCCCGGCAATGGTGATACCTGCGGCCAACGCAACCGGTGACCCCTCGGCAGCGATGATGCCGGGTCGCTGCATTCGGGCCAGTTCGGCCATCACCCCCACCGGGGTGGAAACAACCGCCCGCCCGCATGCCAGGGCCTCTAAACCCACCAGCCCGAAGCTTTCATAATGTGAGGCCAGCACGATGATGTCTGCCGCCGCATAATACACTGGCAGGTCGCGGTGGGCAACGCTGCCGCAAAAGGTTACCCGTTCCTGAACGCCGGCTCGGGCGGCAAGCTCCTGCAAACGTCGCCGTTCAGGGTCCCCGTCGCCATTGCCTCCCACCACCATCAAATGCGGCCGGGAATCGCGGCCGAGGCAGGCCAGTGCGTTAATGATCCGGTCCTGTCCCTTCTGGGGTGTCAGTCGCCCGATGGAGAGCAGCAGGCCGACACGGGGGTCAATTCCCAGCCGCCGCCGGGACCTGGTTTTGTCCATGGGCCGAAAATGGTCAACATCAACGCCGCCGGGAACCATGGCGATCCTGGCTGCATCTGCTCCATAATAATGCATCAGATTGGCCTTTTCACCCCCACAGGGTGCCAGCAGCCCCTGACAGTCCTTTACCAGTTCCCGTTCAACCGCCAAACGCCGGGCGGGTTCGGCGGCCCCGATACCGGTGTCGGCTTTCACGGCCCCCAGGGTGTGGAAGGTGATCACATGGGGCCGCAGCCATCGCGCCCGGGCCATGCGCCCCACATGGCCGGAGATCCAGTAGTGGCTGTGGATCAGATCATAGGCGCGATCCTGGCGGTGGCGAAACGCCTCGATGGCTGCCATGGTATCGCCGGCGCAGGCATACAATTCGGTTTTGGTCAATGGACGGCCTGGGGCAGTGTCGAGAGACACCAGGCGTACATTGGGCCCCAAGCCAGACACTTCTGGTTCGCTTTCGTGCCGGCGATGGGTGAAAATATCCACCTGGTGTCCATTGCGGCCCATCTCAAGGGCCAGCTGCCTGACGTAGACACTCATGCCGCCAGTATCCCGGGTGCCCAACTCCCCAATAGGGCTGGAATGGATGCTGAGCATGGCAAGGGTCAGTGGCTGCATTGACATCTGGCGCTTCCCTTCAGTCGATGTCGAGCACGCAGTGGTGCACGTTTACCGGTTGTCCGCCCAGCCGCCTTTTGTATGCTTCCGAACCTTTGAGAAAATCATAGGTATGCCGTCCGTCGCCGATACTGGCCTTTATCGTCAGCACCTTACTCAGCAGGCCGACGCTCAGGGACCGGAATGACGCATCGTAGCCGTTGTTGTAGAGATAGACCGTAGATCGGTCGTCGATGCACAGGGTGGCTGCGATGGGCCGGCCATCCAGATCCAGAAAGTACAATTTCAGAAGACAGTCATCCGCCAGATTTTCTGCCAGGCGGAGAAAAAAGGCGGTCATCGCGTCGTTCATGAAGGTCGCTTTATCGCTCCGGTTGGCCCTGAAGAGGGTTAGAAAGGTCTGCATGGCCGCCGGCAGTTCCTCCCCGTGACTGATACAGCGCAGGGCCACCCGGCCGGCTTCGTCAAGCCGTCTGAGCTTGCGCCGGATCTCATGGCGCTCCTTGCCGCTCAGGCGCTGGAGATAGGCCTCCCAGCTGTCGGGCAGGGACATGGCGAACAACTGAGCCTGGTGGTTACAGTGAACCCGGGCGCCCCGGGCTTCAGCCATGGGAATCAGGTGGGTCATTACCGACGAATCCTGGCGAACCGGTGAAAGGACGACCCGTCGGACGCCGTCCCGGGACAGACCATCGAGCAGGCGCTGGCAAAAGGCCTTGGCATGCGGCGATGCGACCACCACATCCAGATGATCGCAGACATCCGCGTCTCCGATCAGACGGGCCTCGTGTCCCTTGCGCATAAGCGGGGCAATGCCTGCCAGCTGTCCCTGACAGTGGCCGGACAAGACATACGGTGACCAATCCCCGGCGGCAAGCGGCCACCAGGCGCTCAGCCAGGACGGCAGAACAAACGGGCAGTGCCATGTCAAAGCGTGCTCACCGCCTTGCCAATACGCTGCCACGCTCTCCAGGGTCTCGTTCTGCACGTCGCTGCAGGGCGCTGCTGCGTTTCGCATGGGATCGTTTCCACGTTCCAACCCTCGAGGCTGCCGTGGGTTGCCGGTTACACGATTTCGCATCGGCCGCTCCGTGCGGCCCGGGACAAGGCGTCCAGCACCTGCATGTTGGCAACGCTCTCTTCGGGTGGATAGGCCAGTGCCGAGCGACCCAGCACGGCATCGGCAAAATGCTCCACCATCAGCTGATACTGGTCAGCTCCGGCGATCGGCTGCCGGGTGCCGGTTTCTTCATCACGGCCGCGCAGCACGAACCCGGCGTCCTTTTCCCAGGGAATGAACGCATCGTGGGGTAGGTCGATGGCACCGCGATCGCCCACCACGCTGTAGGTCTGCTGCAGGGCGGTGATAAAACTGGCTTCAACCACGGCCAAGCGCCGTGGACCGAAATAGAGGCTTCCGACCAGGTGCCAGTCCGCGCCGGAAGGGTGGCAGGAGGCCTGGGCCTGGACGCGCATGGGTTCGGCGTTCATCAGCCAGCGGGCCACACTGACACCGTAACAGCCCACGTCCAGCAGCGCGCCGCCGCCCATCTCCGTTTGCAGGCGGGGGGTGACGCCGTTTTGCAGGACATCCGCGCCCATGTGGTAGCAAAAAGCCGCCCGTACGAGGCGGGTTGCACCGATCTCTCCCTGCTCGACCATCTGTTTGATTCGCCGACTGCGGGGATGAAAGCGGTACATGAAGGCTTCCATGAGCAGCCGGTCGGCCTGGCGGGCAGCGGCGGCCATCGCTTCAGCCTCCTCGGCGTTGCAGGCCAGCGGTTTCTCGCAAAGCACGTGTTTGCCGGCGGCCAGTGCTTTCTCGGTCCAGGAGCGATGCAGGTGATTGGGCAGTGGAATGTAGACGGCGGTTACCGCGGGATCGTCGAGCAGCGCTTGATAACTCGCGTACAACTCGGGGATGCCGTGCCGCGTGACCACATCGCGGGCCGTATCCGGTGACCGGCTAGCCAAGGCCCGCAGACTGCCGTTGCGCGATTTCCGGATGGCGCCGATCACGCATTTGCGGGCGATGGTGGCGTTGCCCATAATGCCCCATTGGATCTCAGATTCCATCGAGTGCCTCCAGCGTGCCTCCCTGTTGCATGGAGCGGGCAGCAGCTTCCAAAATGGCCACCACTTGGACGGAATCGGCCAAAGGGGCGGTGATCGGTTCGCCCAGCAGGAGATGGTCGGCCAGGTTGCGGTGGAAACAATAGGGCTCACGCTCGGCCACGGCAGGGGTGATGCGGATGATCTCACCCTCGGCCCGGCGATAGAAAATGGCCATCTCCGGTGTCATCTCGGTAACCGGGATATCGTGGCGGCGGTAGTAATGGTCTCTATCGATGGTGTGGGTCTGCACCTCCTGCCAGCAGCCGGTGATCGCCCCGCGGGTGCCCAGTAGATACCATTTCGGTTTGCGGGCTGCGGCGATGTCGGAGTGCATGAATTCGGCCTCGATGCCGCCTTCAAAGCGAATTTGAATGCGTTCCTGGTCGGCATTGGTCACATCCCGCCAGACCCGTTTGTGACGCGTGCCGATCACCGCCGTAACCGGTCGTTGGATCAGGCTGACGATCCAGTCCAGATAGTGGGCGCCCCAGTCATAGCTGGTGCCGCCGGAGACGGAAGCGTGCGAATGCCAGTACCCGCAGGGGTGGTGATAGTCGCCAACGAAGGTTTCCAGGTAGAACAGCTCGCCGATGAGCCCTCGTTTCAGGCTCTCTTTGATCGTAAGGTAATCCGGGTCCCACCGGCGGTTCTGGTGGCAGCTCAAATGGACCTGGTGCTGCTGGGCCAGGGACTGCAGGGCATTGGTTTCCCGGCGGTTCAGGGCCAGCGGTTTTTCGCAGACCACATGTTTGCCGGCCGCCATCATCTGCAGGCAATTGTCGGCATGGATATTGGGGGGCGTGGCCACAATGACCAGATCGATTCCGTCAGCCGCGGCCAGCGCGTCGGCCGTGGGCATAATCCGGATATCCGGAAAATCCAGGCGGGCCTGATCGCAGCGCGCCGGGTTAAGGTCGCACACGGCGCGCAGTTCCAGCCCCGCGGTGTCGCCGATACCCAGGCCGTGCAGCCGGCCCACGGAGGGCGCGTAGCCCAAAATACCCACGCCTAGTGGATCCGGCGTGATTGGGCGGCCGGCGAGTGTGACCAGCAGGCGGTAGCAGATTTGCTGCACCACGGGATGGTCAAGGTCTTGCAGGGTGGTGCAGGCCACCCGGCCCCGGCCCACCGGGCGCTGGGTGAGTACCGGGGTGTGCGCGTAGTGCCAGTCCGCATAGAGCAGGGTTTCGGTGTCATCAGCGGTGGGCGTCAGCACCTGGTAGCGGCCGGGCAGGTAGAGCGCATCCGGCAGCCGCGCGCCCATTGGGTGATCGGCCTTTTCGAACAGCACGCGCATTTCAGCTTCGGGCCCGGGCGTTTCGGCGACCACGCCCAGCATGGCCGGCAGGGGATCGGACGAAGCATCGACCGCGGCCAGCCAACCGCCACCGTGATGGACAAATGCGTCCAATCTTCGGTTGGCGGCCCCTGCCGCAGTCCCCAGCGTGATCACGACATCGTAGTCGCTCAGATTTTCGGGCAAAACCGGTTCAACATCCACACGGACGTGGGGGATGGCCTCAAGATAGGCGACCAACGGCGCCGGCCCGGATGGCGATGCCTGCATGACGAACAGCAGGGATAGCTGGGGGTGTTGCTTCATGGTTATCGATTCCTCGGTGAATGGATGGTCGCTGTCAGGCATTGCATCGACTATGGCGATGTCAGGTGCCAGCGATGGCCGTCCGGGGTGTCTTCCACCTGAATGCCGATGGCGCTCAGGGCGGCACGCAGCATGTCGGCCGCGTCCCATTGCGCTTCCCGGCGCAGCTTCTGGCGCAGACGCAGCAGCGCTTCCACCAGAGGGGCCAGGCGCTCCTCCCGAAGTTTGGGTGAGGCGGCCATCTGGTTTCCCAAAAGAACGATCATATCCCGCAGCGTGTCCCGGGCCTGGGCAACGACCGCCTCATCCTCCAGACCCTGTTGGGTCTGCCAGACGAGGCGGTCGAACTCCAATAGTGCGTTGGTCGCGGCGCGCGCATCCCCTTGATCGAGACCGGCCTGAAAGCGGGCTTCCAGGTCGTGCGCGCGCTGCCAGAACGCTTGATTGGCATCCGTCGGCGGTGGCACGGATTCCGATTCGGGTGGTTCAACGATCCGATTGGATGTGATCGACCCTTCCCGCAGCACCGGCAGGGCAAAACGGTCGCCGCTCTTCACCGTCATCGTACCGTCGGAGGTTCGCAAGGTGATGCCGCCAATGCCCTTGACCTCGGCCTGATCGGTGGCCAGGTCCAGGATGCAGGCGGTATGCTCGTCCAGGCCCAGTACGGGTAGTCCTTGCGGCAGCATGGCCGCCATGGCATCGAACCGCGTGGCACCCATAAAGCAAAAACGCGTGTCGTGGTTGCCGCCTTCGGCGTTGTTCCAATGGGGCACCACCACCAGGTTCAGGCCGAAGCGGCCCAACAGGTCCAGGCCGTCGATCCAGTGCGGATCCTGGCCGACCTTGTAGATTTCGTATACCGGCAGGGTGAAGCGGCCCATGGTCAGGGCGGCGGCGCTGGCGGCCACCAGGCATCCACCCGTGATTACGCAGTCAGCGAGCAGATCGGGTACGGGCGATTGCTGCCATTGCCGCAAGGCATAGGTCGGGCTGCCCGGTCCGATCAAAACAAAGTCGGCCTGGCGCAACACGCGGTTTGCCTGAAGGTGGCCATAGTCGCTGGTGGGCGTGTTAGACTTGAAGGAGGCCACCGTCAACGGGTGGCGGACACGGGTCTGAAAATAGTCGGCCGCCCGGGCCGATATCTGGTCCACGTTGAGTTGAAAACCGGCCGGGGTGTCCAGAAAGACAGCCCGGGGTGTTCCCGGTAACTGCTGCAAAAGGCCCTTGTGCACCTCCACCATGGTGGCCGTTAGCTCACCAGAGCCCATAAGAACTATTTTTCCATGAGGATTTGCCATGGGGCCTTTCACGATTGGACATGGTAGTGGGCGCGCTTCAGGGCGATCGCCATGGCCGGATCCGATGGGTCATCGGGCGGCATGACCATGCCGCTAAATCCGGATAGAAATTGAACCCTCCCCGCGGCAAGCCGCGGGGAATCTTCACCGTAAGGATGAATGTCTATTTTCAGTTCGCTCGCTAACCCCGCCGCAAGCGGCGAGGAATGCGCTCGCTATCGCGGTTAAAAAAGTATAGTGGATTTCGGAATGCAAGTCAAAAACCGACCCGATCTGGACCCGTCCTGGGCAGTTCCGCTCAAGGGGGTGTGACCGGTTTTCCCACATTGGCGTGGCAGTTGCGTCAACCATTCAAGCGGAATGTCTGGCCGGGGCCAAAGACCGCCACCTGGCCTTCCCGGTAAAGCGTTACCTGCCCGTTGCCGTATACCTGCCAGTGGTTTTGGGCGCCGCGGGTCAGGGCACCGGTTTCCTCATCGATTCCCATCAGCAGGCTATCCGGTCGCGCATGTTGAAGAACGGGCACCCAGCGCCGGCCAACGGTCTCGTGATGGGGGATGACACAGGTGTGTGCGAGCAGTCCAAGGCCGGGGAAGACACCATCGCCCGCCGGATCGTAATAGTCGCTGCACAGCACCATGGCACCGGCACTGCTGCCGGCAATCACCGCGCCGGATCCATGCGCCTGCAGCACGGCCTGCCAGCTGCGGCTGCCCTGAAGGCTAAGGGCCAGGTGCGCGGGAAACCCGCCCAGCAGGTAGATCAGCCGGGCCTTGAGCAGGCGGTCAGCAATGGCGGGGTCATCGGCCGAGATCCGGTCGACCAGGGGCAGGCTTTCGACCTGCAAGGCGCCCAAATGTCGAAACCAGCGCACCGCGTTCTGCCCGGCCCGTTCGGCATTGTGGTCCGGTGCCGCTGCGGCCGGTATGATGGCGACCATTGCGTTTGGGCCGCCTGCAGCAGCCAGGGCTTCGCGGTCGGGGTCCGCCATCCTGCCACCGAACTCCGCTCCGCCTTCCAGGAGGAGGGCTCCGGGCATGCTTTTCGCGATCTTCTGATGCGCCATGGGTTTAACCTTCATACGGGGTCTCGATGGTGCGCGGTGGCAGATGAGCTGACTGGCCCTCACCCAAAAGGGTATCCAGATCCCTTTCGAGACGGTGGGCATCGCTGAAGACAATCCCGTGAATGCCCAACACTCGCGCGGCCGTTACGTGTCCCGCGGTATCGTCGATAAAAACGGCTTCGCCCGGCCGCGCCCCCAGGCGGTCGAGGGTGGCGTGGTACACCGCCGGATCGGGTTTGACCCGGCCTTCGTCGCCGGAACAATAAATCACGTCGAAAAGATTCCGAATACCCCAGTCGCTCAGCCATTGATCCAGGCCCGGCGGATGATTGGAAAGCACCGCCAAGTGGTAAGTGCCGTGAAGCCGCTGGATCAGGCGCAGGACATCAGGGTTGACGGATTCGTCATCGTAATAGCGGCGCTGAAAGGCGTCGATCTCCCGTTGCCTGGTCAGGCCCAGGGACGGGCCGATGGCACGCCAGTAGGCCTGCATGGTCAGTTGACCGATCAGGGCGTCCTGCCAGGCCGGGCCGTCGAACATGATCCGGTTGATGCTGCCCCTGGCGATCCCCAGATCCCGTTCGTATGCGCGAAAGCAGACCGTCGGACGCGGGGTCGAGATAACCAGCCCGAAATCGAATATCATCGCTTTGATCATCGCGGCAATTCCCCTGTGTTCATGGATGGTCTGCCTGATTCCCCGAAAGTCCCAGGTAGTGCCGCACCATCTCACGGGCCGTTGTCGTGGACGCCCGTCGGATCGGCGGGTACAGGCGGCCACAGTCCGTCAGGGTGAGTCGGGCCGTCATGGCACTCACTTCCAATTCATCACGGGTGTGCGGGTAGGGTTCGTCGGCGTCGATAATCTCTTCCTTGGCGATCAGTTTACTGTAGATCAGTGCACGCGCCGCGAGAAGATCTTCCTCCTGAAATCGACGCTGCGGGTGAAAGCGGTAATGCAGGGTCAGCCGGTCTCCGGGGCCATACAGGTGACTGCGATAACCCATGGATCGCACGGCATCGGCCATGAGAAAATGCACGCGAAGGGGGTAGCCTGTCGGCAGCCGTCGCCTGAGCTCCTGCCACAGGGGAAAATGGATCAGCCCGGCCTCGATATAGGTACGGCCGGGGGCGGCGATGACGTCGGCAATGGCCGCTGCCCGCATCCGGTCCCGCAATGCAAATCGCTGCGCATCGCTGCGGGCGAAGCGCTTGACCGCCTCGATGGTGGCCGCCAAGGGTCCGCTGGTCGATACGCTGTAAAAGTCGATCAATGCGGCGGTGGCCTCCCGTTCGGCCAGGTAGACCCGGTGCAGGGCCGTACCGGTCGGCAGGTTCGACGGACCGTCCCCGCCGGCGAACCGCTCGTGAATGGCCAGCAAATGGTCGATAAAGGGCTCGATCTGATAGAGCCGGGTGCCGGCCCGGTGGCATTCGCGCAGGACACCGGCCATGCGGCGGCTGAATTCAGGATACTCCAGGTCCTGGGTCTCGAGGTAGGTGTCGATGGGCACCTGCCCGTTGAGCATGAGCAGAAATTGGGGGTCGGGCGGTTCTTCGAGAATGACCGCGTCGTGGCGGGCCATCAGCCGCTGCGCCGCTGGAATCGTTTCCGGGCGGTGGTTGGCAAGCACGAGGGTGGCGCGAGAGCTCATAAGCACTATCCGTTTCGACTGGGTCGGCGGCCGACGCTCCCCATGTCCCATAAGATTTTCGACGTTACCGGCGTAGCCATGGCTGGGAGCTAAATGCAAGCCGGGTTGGCATTATCGGCCGTGCGTCTGGCGCAACCTCAGGGGCTGCTTTTCCGTCAGATACTGCCAATACCGGCGCGGCAGCTTGCTCAGGTGCAGCCTGGGGTTGTTGCGCGCCTCCACGTTGACGGCCGCATAATAGTGCTGCCACAAGGTTTGGCAAAGCTGTTCATGGTCGTTTCGACAGGACGCCGTCAGGGCGGCGACATCCATCTGAAGCGCCTGCGTGTGGCGGCCGTCATAGACAAGCCCGTAGTTTCTTCGCGTATCGTAAATAATCCAGCGCTGGTCGGCAAAACGCGATTCGAAATGTCGACGAACCAGCGGCAACACGTCGTAGCGGGGGTCTGCCAGGGCCAGGTAGCCATCATCGCCGGTCTGTTCGAACCGAATCAAGCCTTTCATGCGATGCGCCTCGAGGCGTACCTGACGACTGAGTTTGTCGATTTGAATGAAGGTCGACAGATGGGTCCTACCGGTGCGGCCGCGGCGGGCGGCGATGGCATCTGCAACCAGCCGGTAAATCATGGTCTCAACCCCGGCGTGGCCCGACAGGAAAGCGTCGAGCAACTTGCGGCGGCGCTTGGCGCCCAGATGTTTCTTAAGCCCCTTCCACACCCGATCAGCGATGACCGGGTCCGTGTTGATGGTCACTGGTTGTTCAAACAGCCCCCTCTGGCCGCGGCCGTTAGGTTCAATGGCATCCGGTAGGGCCGGGTCTGTGTAGGCTCTATAGATCGCGCTGAGCAACCCCTCGAAGCTACCGTCGGTTTCAAATACTCGGCGACCTGCGCTGCTTGAGGACGCCTCGGTACCCCCTGGCGGTGATGCCATGGTTACCGTTTGCGGGGGAATGCGTGTCGCGGCGACCGGCCATTGTCGTGCCGGTAAACCATCGCAGCGGATGTACGGCCGGGCCCTGGTAACGATTGCGCCCAGCTGCCGCAGATGCTCCAATCGAATGCGTCCTTTTTGTCGCAGGTGGACGATGCGATTGGCCGACTTCAATCCGATGCCCGGCACCCTGAGAATCATTTCACGGTCGGCGGTGTTGATGTCGACCGGAAACCGTTCCGGATGCCTCAGGGCGAAGGCCTGTTTGGGGTCGATCGTCAGATCGAGCCAGGGAGAGGCGCTGTCAATCACCTCGTCGATGGAAAAGCCGTACAGCCGCATCAGCCAATCGGCCTGGTAGAGTCGGTTCTCGCGCCGCAGCGGTGGTTCAACCAGATCCGGCAGTGGCTTGCGTGATCCGCCCACCGGCACGTAAGCCGAATAATAGACCCGCTTGAGGGTTTGCTGCCGGTAGAGCCCATCGGCCAGGTTCAGTATCTCATAGTCGGACTCCGGACTGGCGCCGACGATCAGCTGGGTGCTTTGTCCGGCGGGCGCAAAGGCCGGCACATGCCGCAGGCGTTTGCGGTCCGCCCGTGTCTCGGCGATCGTTTCACGAATCACTCCCATGGGGGTCAGCACGGAGGCGTAGGTTTTATCCTGTGCCAGGCGCATCAAGCTGGCTTCGGAGGGCAGTTCGATATTGACGCTCAGCCGGTCGGCATGCTGCCCGGCCTGTTGAATCAATCGCCGGCTGGCGAATGGGACACATTTTAAATGGATGTATCCGTTGAACCCCTGACCACGAAGCATCTGCACGGTTCGAACCAGCCGCTCCATGGTGTCGTCGGGGCTGCGTATGACCCCCGAACTCAAAAAGAGGCCCTCGATGTAATTGCGCCGATAGAAGTCGATGGTCAAAGAGACGATCTCGCGCGTCGTGAAAGCCGCCCGGGGGATATCGTTGCTGCAGCGGTTGACGCAATAGGCGCAGTCATAGATGCACACATTGGTCAGAAGGATTTTCAGCAGCGACACGCAGCGGCCGTCTTCGGTGTAGGTATGGCAGATGCCCGAGGGAGCGCTGTTGCCCAGCCGCCGGCCGCTGTTCTTCCTCCGGCTGCCGCTGGACGCGCAGGAGACATCGTATTTGGCCGCATCGGCCAGTATGGTCAGCTTGTCTTCAATGTCCATACAAAGTACCCCTTGCCGTCATCTGAAACCGATCACGATAATAGATACCCATGTGAGCCAATTGATGCATGGCAGCAGGGTGTGCGCCCCTCTGGCGTTTCGGTACGAAACGGTATTGGATGGTGACCGCCTCTTGAAAATAAGTGAATACTTCGTATACTAATGGTTCCCAGTGATCGATGGCTGCCGTCAACTTAACCGGAAGGGAGGTCGATATGGTCGAACTGAAAACCCTCAAACCCGAAGCGGTTCCATCCGCGCTCGATATGGCCAAACGCTATCGCATGCTCAATGAACCGGACGGGGCGGAAAGCATCTGCCTGGACATACTAGCGGTCGCCCCCGACAATCAGGAGGCCTTGATCGTCCTTTTGCTGGCATTGACCGACAAGTTTTTAGAAAGCGGGCTCAACCCCTCATTTGAACAAGCCCGGGACATCGTGGCCCGGCTGGACAGCGCCTACTGCAAAGCCTATTACACCGGGATTGTATTCGAGCGGCGGGCCAAATTTCATTTCAATCAGGGTGGCCCGGGTTCAGGAACCGTGGCTTATGATTGGTTCGACAAAGCCATGAAAGCCTATGGTGAAGCACTGGCCGGCTGCGACCCGCACAACCAGGATGCCGTCTTGCGCTGGAACGCCTGTGCCCGTTTCATCAACAGCCACCCCGAGGCCAAAGGGGATGATGCCGATCAACCCGAAATGCTGCTGGACTCTTTCGATACGCCGCACTGAGATGTCGCATTGAGCAACCGGTCAAGTGTCGGCCTTCTTCTCCTTGCGTTTCTCGATCAGGCGTTTGGTCTGGTTGATCCGCTTGGTGATCAGAATGGAACGCGGACAGGATTGCGTGCATTTGAAATGGTTCTGGCAGGGCCACACGCCGTCGGGTTGATCCAGCACGGCCAAGCGCGCATCGAACCCACGATCACGCGTGTCGGCGATAAAGCGGTAGGCCTGGGCGATGGCCGCCGGCCCGAGAAAATCGGTATTGTCTTGCAGAACCGGACAGGCCGAGTAGCACGAGGCGCACAGGATGCAGTTGGTGGTGTCGTCGAATTGCATGCGTTCGTCTTGTGACTGTATGCGTTCTTTTTCCGCCACCGGTTCGTCGTTGATCAGAAACGGCTTGACCGAACGGTACTTCTTGAAAAACTCGGCCTGGTTGACGATCAAATCGCGCTGAACCGGCAGGTACCTGAGCGGTTCCAGCGTGACGGTATCGCCGTCATTTTGGACCACCTCCTTGACCAGGGTCTTGCAGGCCAGGCCGTCCTTGCCGTTTATACGCATGGCATCGGACCCGCAGACGCCGTGGGCGCAGCTCTTGCGAAACCCCAGGCTGCCGTCCTGAAAACGTTTGACCAGCATCAAGGCGTCCAGCAGCCGCTGGTTGGGCCCCACCTCCACGTTGTATTCCTGGAAATAGGGGACGTCGTCGACGTCGGGATTGTAACGCTGGATGTTGAGGATGATGTTCATGATCGCCTCCTTGGGATCAATAAGTGCGCGGTTTGGGTTCCCATATGCTTGTGTCTACCGCTTTGTAGTCAAGCCTGACCGTATCTCCTTCCAGATAGGCCAGGGAGTGCTTGAGCCAGTTGTCGTCGTCCCTTTCCGAGAAATCCTCCCGGCTGTGAGCCCCGCGGCTCTCCTGGCGATCGAGGGCTGCCGCGGCCGTCAGCAGCGACAGGTCCAGCAGGTTGCCCAGCTCGATAATCTCGAGCAGGTCGGTGTTAAAGGGCTTGGCGGTGTCCTGGACGCGCACGGACCGGTAGCGCTGCCGCAGGGCCTTGATCTCATCCACGGCCGCCTGCATCTCCTTCTCGTTGCGATAGATCCCTACCTTTTCCATCATGGTGGTCTGCATCTCATCCGTGATGTGCCCGCCGTGGGGTCCGGATGAGCCGTCGGTGAGGCGATCGATAAAGGCACGCGCCTGGTCGGCGGCGGTTGCGTCCGGCTGGGGCATGTCGGCCTGCTTCACATAGCCGCCGATGTGCTGACCGGCCCGCCGGCCGAACACGACCAGATCGAGCAGGCTGTTGGTCCCCAAACGGTTGGCCCCATGCACGGAAACACATGCACATTCACCGGCCGCATAAAGGCCGTCGACGATGGTCCCGGCACTGTCCATGATCACGCGTCCATTTACATCCGTGGGGATGCCGCCCATGGCATAGTGCGCCGTGGGCAGCACCGGGATGGGCGTTTCGGCCGGATCGATACCCAGGTAGGTTTTGCAAAAGCCGGTGATGTCGGGCAGTTTGCTGGACAGGACCGCCTTGCCCAGGTGCGTGGCGTCAAGATGGACGTAGTCGTCGATCTTGCGATCCCCGCGGATCCCCTGGCCGGCGCGGATCTCGGTCAGTATGGACCGGGCAACGATGTCCCGGGGGGCCAGATCCAGCAGTGTCGGTGAGTAGCGCTGCATGAAGCGAACCCCGTCCCGATTGCGCAGGATGCCGCCTTCGCCGCGCACCGCCTCGGAAATCAGAATGCCCAGCCCCATGATGCCGGTGGGGTGAAACTGGAAGAACTCCATGTCCTCTAAAGGAATCCCGCGCCGGGCGCATACCGCCGGGCCGTCACCGGTATTGGCGTAGGCGTTGGAGGTGATCTTGAAAATGCGCCCGAACCCGCCGGTGGCGAACAGGACAGCCTTGGCGGCAAAAACGTGCAGCTCGCCGGTGGCCAGTTCCACGGCCACGACGCCCTGGGTGGTGGTCCCGTCCAGGAGCAGATCCACGACCTGAAACTCGTCGAAAAAAGCCACTTCGTTTTTGATGCACTGCTGGTAGAGGGTCTGCAGGATCATGTGACCCGTTCGATCGGCCGCATAGCAGGCCCGACGAACGGGGCCCTCGCCAAAATTGCGCGTGTGCCCGCCGAAGCGGCGCTGGTCGATGCGTCCCTCGGGTGTGCGGTTAAACGGCAGACCGCGGTTTTCCAGATCGTAGACGGCCTGGACAGCCTCTTCGGTAAGTATTTTTGCCGCCTGCTGATCAACGAGGTAGTCACCGCCCTTGACCGTGTCGAAGGCGTGCCATTCGGGTTTGTCCTCCTCCACATTGCCCAATGCGGCACTGATCCCGCCCTGAGCCGCACCGGTATGGCTGCGGATGGGATACAGCTTGGAGAGAACCGCCGTTTTGGATTGCTGGCTGGCTTCCAGTGCGGCGTATAGACCAGCACCGCCGGAGCCGACGATCACCGTGTCGAATTGATGGATCACGAGCACCTCCCTGTGGTTGGAATCGTTATATTATCCGGCATTAAACCAATTGCGCAGGATTCAGACAAGGACTTTTTTTGGCCTGTGCCGAAAAAGACATCGATGTTTCGCGCTATCTTCGTCCGGCATTATTTTCCGAGCGACTGAAAATGTGGTACTGAAGCGTTGTGTGACCATTCGGCTCACCAGAAAATTGGTTAACCATGTGCCCACCGATCGGCTTTTCCAAATCACTCGAGGCGCCGGTCAACCGCGTATGGCGGTTGATCACGGACACGCATACCTGGCACCATTGGGGGCCGTCTGTGCGGGCGGTCGATTGCACTGAACGCTTCGTCCGTGCCGGTTCTTCGGGACGCATACGCACACCGGTGGGCATCTGGGTGCCCTTCGTCGTGGAATCCTTCGAACCGGAATCGTACTGGGACTGGCGCGTGGCAGGTGTGCCGGCCACCGGCCACCGGGTTGAATCCGTTGGGCCGAATCGATGCCGGCTGACCTTCACCGTGCCGGTCTGGGCCCTTGGATACGGCCTGGTTTGCCGGCTGGCGCTGATGCGCATTGACCGGTTGCTGATGCAGGCCGGAAAGCAGCATGGATCTTAGACAGGGTTCTGGTCGCCTGCGCCATTGACCCACCAACGCGATTGATACCCTTCGCTCACGCTCTCCAAAGCGCCAATGCCAAACACACCCACCCAACCAGAAATGCGGCTCCTCCAATCGGCGTAATCGCACCCGGCCATAGCAACCCACTCAACCTGATAAGGTAAAGGCTGCCAGAAAAGAGGAGGAAAATTCATGGTGCGTTTTGAGATTGTCGGCAGGATCGAATGGCTTCGCATGTTCATCTTTTGCTTTAAATGAACTGTCAGGATAGCAATTTCGCACCTGAATGGATTATGTTGCCGGCCCAATGTAACGGACAGCGATACCGAAGCGCTCCTCCGTCGTCCCCACAAGCATCTCACAACGCTTGACTTCACCAAATACTTGCGTCTTTAGTTCCTGGCACGCTTCTGAGGTCTCATGGTCCTGGGAGCAGAATGCAGGTGCGAGATCAGGGTCGACAGGATCTTTGCATCCGTAATTGCGTATGACGATAATCGTTCCCGGTGACAGTGAACGGTGTGTCTCGAAATACATGCCGAAACGACTGTAATTCCGCGCGATCGCCTCATTCTGTGTTGAATGGTTCAAGAAATGATAGTTGACTGCCGTGTCTTTCATACAGCGGGGGTGCTGTCTTCTTTTCTGTTCAATCATCCTATTTTTTACCTTCCAGCGTGTGCCGATACCCCACAATCAGGATCATGCACGAAAAGGTGAGGCGAGATGTGGATGCTGCAGGAGATTCGGCGCGTCACATTGAAGATGCGACGCGCCAACCAACGGCGAACGCGATTATGAAAAAGACGGTGTAGATACCGAAAAATTCAATTATTCTAAACCTCCTCACTCAAGAATTCAAAAAGCGACTCAAAATTGTCGGTTCATTCTAATCGTCGTCAGAATTAGATGCAGCCTTGTGCCGTTAGTTAACGACGAAAAA